>UMFF01014104.1_pt1 | contig 91275 bp, 67 predicted proteins | sample 1964971 | NCBI WGS metagenome assembly UMFF01 (sample SAMEA4836042, study PRJEB28245) | human gut metagenome | biome: gut microbiome; material: fecal sample | place: Denmark | collected 2008 | reverse complement strand
CCGAAATAACTGTCAACTGTCACTTGTCAACTGTCAACTGATTCGTCAATTGTCAACTGAACTATAACCTTTCCGTTATGTAATCGATAATATCCAGACAAAGGCTGGTGGTTTGGTCATTTACATCCAATTCAGGATTCAGTTCCACCAGATCCATCGATTTTATAAGATTGGTTGCGAGAATATGGTCTACAAAGTCTTTAAACTCGTCCGGCATCAACCCTTCGCAGACTCTTGTTCCGGTGCCGGGCGCAAAGCGGGGGTCTATGCTATCCACGTCGATACTGAAATGGACATTCCGGATTTTACGCTCTTTCAGTTTCCGTTTAATGTCTTCGGCAACAAATGCGATACCTTTCAAACGGATGGTGTCCATTGTATATACACTGAGTTGTTCCCTATGAATCAATTCCTGCTCGCCTTCATCCAAACTGCGGGTGCCCACTAAAAACACATTCTGGGGATTTACTTTATTTCCGGGCGCATATACATTTACCAGCTCTTCGCTGCCCATTCCCATTAAAGCACTAAGAGGCATCCCGTGTACATTTCCGCTCGGGGAAGTCTCGCTGGTATTAATGTCGCCATGCGCATCCAACCAGATAATGCCAAAATCATCAAAACATTTCCCCACACCGGAAGCGCTTCCCAACCCGAGGGAATGGTCGCCTCCTACAATCAAGGGGAAAGCTCCTCCGCGCAGCGTATCGTAAACCAGTTCGGCAAGATTATTATTTACCTCGACAATGGCATCCAGATATTTCATACTTTTACTACGCGCAAACTTATCGGTTTCCGATACGGACGGTACATACAAATTCCCCAAATCGAAAGCACGATGACCGTGGCTTCGTATCAATTGCATCAAACCCCGTTCGCGAAGATGGTTCGGGGCACGCTCCACGCCTTCACGGTCGCATCCCAAATTAAGAGGTACACCTATTACATTTATCTTCATACATTACTCCGGTTATTATTTATGTTTCTGTTTCCATTTGCCGCAGACTAAAATTGCGCAAACGTATCCCGTATAATACCTATAGCCTCCATCATCTGGTCGCGCGTGATAACCAAGGGAGGGGTAAAACGTATGATATGGTCGTGAGTAGGTTTAGCAATCAGTCCGTTTTCTTTCAGGGCCAAACAGATATCCCAGGCGACTTTTCCATCGCGGGGTTCTGTTACCACAGCATTCAACAGGCCTTTGCCTCTTACATTCTTTATCATCGGATTATCTATCTTTCTCATTTCTTCCCGGAAAAGATGTCCCATCTCATAGGCATTTTCGGAAAGATGCTCATCGCGGACTACTTCAAGAGCAGCAATAGCAACACGTGCAGCCAACGGATTGCCTCCATAGGTGGAGCCATGCTCGCCGGGAGCGATTGTCAACATAATATCATCGTCGGCCAATACCGCAGAGACAGGGCTTACCCCTCCGGAAAGCGCCTTTCCCAAAATCAGAATATCCGGATGTACATTTTCGTAATCACAAGCCAACAACTTTCCGGTACGCCCGATTCCCGTCTGTATCTCATCGGCAATAAAAAGAACATTCTGCTTTCTGCAAAGCTCATAGCAGGTACGGAGATAACCGTCGTCCGGAACAACAACACCGGCTTCACCCTGAATAGGTTCGAGCAGGAACCCGACAACATCAGGGTCTTGCAAAGCCGTTTCCAACTCTTTGACAGTATTATACTGTACTTTGATAAATCCGGGAGTATAAGGTCCGAAACCGGCATACGAACTCGGGTCCGTACTCATGGAAATAATAGTGATGGTACGCCCGTGGAAGTTTTCACTGCATACAATAATTTTTGCTTTCTCTGTAGCTATTCCCTTTTTACGATAGCCCCAGCGACGTGCCAGTTTCAAAGCGGTCTCCACGGCTTCCGCTCCGGTATTCATCGGCAACAATTTGTCGTAACCAAAAAATTTGCAGGCAAATTCCATGTATTCGCCTAATACATCTGCATGAAAAGCACGAGACACCAACGTTAATTTTTGGGCTTGCTCTATCAATGCTTGAATAATTTTAGGGTGGCAATGTCCCTGGCTCAGGGCAGAATAACCGGACAGGAAGTCAAAATAACGTTTACCTTCCACATCCCATACATAAACGCCTTCTCCTCTCTCGAGCACAACAGGCAGGGGATGATAGTTGTGTGCTCCAAATTTCTCCTCACGAGTAATGTAATCTTCAGGTTTCATACGCTATGATGTTTAAAGTATTTTGGCATATTGTAAGCAATCCGCATTGCTATTGCTTCAAAGGTAGAAATTTAGCTAACACTATGTCATCCAGTAAACCATGTTAAGAAACATACGTCGAGCAAAGGAGGCCTAAAAACAAGAGGGATGACCCGGCAGTCATCCCTCTTTTCCTTCTTCCTCTAAAAAACAAATAGTGTGTTGTATAATGGCATGAGAATTAAAGGTAAACTGACAATTAGATTAGTTATCAGTCTTCAATGATACCGGTTTAAAAGCGAAAACAAATAGGATTAATATAATAAATGTACATATGGACGATATAATAAACAGAACCGGCCAGTCGCATTTGCCATCTACTCTGAACAAGCCGATTAACCAACCATTCCACAGCGTACCGATCAGGAAACCTACCCCCCAGACCAGGAAGAAAAGTAACCCTTGCGCCTGTGCCTTCATTTCTCTCGGAGCTACATTATCGGTATAAACCTGGCCACCCACATAAAACAGTCCGAAAATCAATCCATGAACGACAATACCGATATAATAGAACCACTGCATATCGGTTTCCGCTCCAAAATAAAAACAGATATAACGTACCAGCAAAGCCAGGATACCGAATATCAATGTTTTCTTAATCCCGGACTTTACTAAAATGGTTGTTGTAATAACCAGGAAAAACATTTCTGCCAACTGGCCGAAATTCATGGTTACCGTAATGTTCCGGACCTGTTCGTCCGCCAAAATCATCGAACCATATACATGATAAAGGGTAAACGGTATGATTGAAAGAAATGTCAGTATCATAAAAGTCCTGTAATTCTTATCTTTTAAAAGAGAGAATGCACTAAAACCCGTAATGTCCATTACTGAAATCTTTGCTGTTTTATCAACTACAGGAGGGGTATGTGGCAGTTTAAGGTTCAGGATAGCAGCAACAAAACAAACTCCGGCACCGCAATACATCGGTAAATTAGTATCATCGAAAGCAGGCAATCCTATCACATGGATGGCTACAATACTGAATATACCCGAAGCCACCCAACCTACGGAACCGAACATACGGATACGGGGAAACTGCTCGGATGGTGTATGGCTCATTGCTATCGTACTGGTAAGGCTTTGTGTCGGCATATGGCAGAGCAAAGCCATCACCACAAAAAACATCAAAGGGGGAAATGTGGTCTGCTGGGCAGCAAACAGTAAAAACACACCTGTCAATAAGTTTAATACCGCTAATACTTTCTCCGCTGCAAAATAGCGGTCGGCTATCGCACCGATAAAAGAAGAAGCCATCGCTCCTATTGCCATTGCACTCAGCACAAGCGAAACCTGATAAACTTCCAACTTCAGCGTATGTGAAAGGTAAGCAGCCAATGGTACCCACCATACGGCACTCAACATATATTGCATAAACATCATTATGCATAGCTGTACTTTTGTTCCAAATGCTTGTGTCGAATGCTGTGTGTTCATAATAAAATAGAATAAAGGTTGTTTCGTTAATCGTTTTTGTATCGGCAAAAATAGAGGGTTGTATTCCGTATCTCTGTGCGACCTTGTTGCATACTTTCTTGTATTCGTCTCATTCTGAATGTCTCATACCGCTATTGAAACAATTTATCAAATCCATGATACGATAAATGAAAATCCGTAATACAAATTTGAGTATCTTTCGCACTCAAAAGCGAGTTTATACCTATGAAGCACCTGAAGTTAATCTTATCTGTTTTCTTTCTATTTTGTCTCACCCGGATAGCTGCCGACGACGGTAATTACCTTTTCCGCCATTATCAGGTGGAAAACGGGCTTAGCGACAATATGGTGACAAGTTGCGTACAGGATAAGAATGGCTATATATGGATTGGGACACGCGACGGTCTGAACCGTTTCGACGGCTACACCTTTAAGGTATTCCGCAATGATCCGGATGAAGTCGAAACTCTGGGCAGTAACTGGATTACCCAACTGGTTTGCGACCGGAACGGAGATTTATGGATAGGGACTTTATCCGGACTTTACCGGTATGATGAAGAAAAAGAAGCCTTCCACCATCTTTCCGTCACAGCTGACAAACGAATCGATGTATTCGGCTTCGATGCCAATAACAAACTATGGATATTAATGGACGGATACCTGTTGAGATATAATACGGAAGACAACTTATTCCAGATATTTTCCGCCAAAGAAAATGCCAGCTACACTTCTTTCTGTATTACGGATAATAATATATGGATAGGAGATTCCAACGGGCAACTTTCCCTGTTGAACCAGAAAGACGGGACAACCGAGATTTATAATCTGTTTGCCCATACCGGCTCGGGAAATCCCAAGAAGCTTTTCATGCTCTACCCCTCTTCCTCAACCAAACATATTTATGTGGCTTACGAACATGATGATGTAAAAATATTCAACACTGCAACACGTACTTACCAGGATTTGAATATCCAGAAACAAAACCAGTTGACCATCCTGATTAACAGTTTTCTGGAAAAAGATGAAAACGAATTATGGATTGGGACAGACTCCGGCTTATTCATTTACAGGTTGGACAATGGCGAGTGTACACGTATCCGGCAAGATCCTCTGGATCCCTATGCGCTTTCAAGCCATTTTATTTCAGCGTTCTACAGGGATAGGGAAAACGGCATTTGGATTTGTTTTCACCAAAATGGCGTAAATTATTATTCCCCGTTCCGCCCTTTCCATGTCTATTACCCCTGGGACAATCAACATACATTAAAGGGAGAGGTAATACGGGATATTTGTACGGATATTTACAATAATATCTGGGTGGGAACGGAAGATGCCGGCATCAACTGCCTGGAAAAGAAAACTGGGACATTCACCAATTACCAACCGGTACCCGGAGGAAGGGGGTTATCCCATACCAATATCAGGGGACTGGCTTCATCCGGAGATAATCTGTGGATAGGGCATGTGATTCACGGCATCGACCTGATGGATTTAAAAACGCGCAAGATTATCAAGAACTACAAATTACTGAAAGACTCGACTACGGTAAAAAACAGCAGTGTCCGCTGTATTAAAGTATTGCAGGAAGGACAAATCTATGTAGGAACCGATGACGGAATCTATAAATATGACTTTCTGAACGACCGCTTCCTCTATGCCCCGCAATTTCCCGCACTTTCTATCAACAGTATTTATGAAGACCGCCTCGGACGTATCTGGGTAGGGATGTTCAACCGCAGCTTCTACTACAATCCGATAAGCAATACGGGAATGTACCTGCCTTACGACAAACTGAACACCCAGCGCCATAACTTCGTAAACGACATTTGCGAAGATAAGGAAGGAAACATGTGGTTTGCCACCGTGGAAGGTATCATCCGGTACGACTTCCAGACCGGAGAGTCTATCCATTATACGGTAAAGAACGGTATGCCAAGTAACGTTGCTTTCCGTATCCTGCCGGATGAAAGTGGCCTATTATGGATCAGTACGGCAAACGGCTTGGTCAGCCTGGATGTTTCTACAGAAAAAATTAATACTTACACGGAGACACACGGCTTAATCACCCGACAGTTCAACGACAATTCTGCATTCAAAGACCAGGATGGCAATTTTTATTTCGGTACGGTAAAAGGCTTTATCCATTTCAAGCCTTCCGAAGTAAAGCCGGCTGCCGAGCAGATGGATGTCCATCTCGGAACACTCGAAATACAAAATAAAGAAGGTAAAAAGCAGATATTAAACAGTTCGGCACATTCGCCGATTAAGAAAATCATACTCGACCACAAGGAATCCACTTTCAGCATTAACTTTTCCGCCCTGAATTTCATTGCTCCGGGATCTATACAGTATGCCTACCGGATGGGTAATATGGAGAAAGAATGGATACCTATCGGCGAACGTAATACGGTTTATTTCACAGAACTCCATCCGGGCGATTATATATTCGAAGTAAGGGCTGCCAATCTTGCCAACAACTGGAGCGAAACTCCCACCCGTTTATATATAACGGTATTGCCTCCCTGGTGGGCTTCGCAAACGGCATATTGCATCTATATGCTTATCATCCTTGCGATTGTCACCGGTTTGCTCTATTCCTGGCGCAGAAAAACCAAGCGGACAATGGCCTACAATATGCAATTGTTTGAAGACCAAAAAGAAAAAGAGCTCTATCAGGCAAAAATCGACTTCTTTATCAATATCGCGCACGAAATCCGTACTCCGCTTACCTTGATAAAAAGCCCGCTCGAACGTTTGCTTAAATCAAGCAACATCGGAGAAAAGGAAAACAACTCTCTACTGCTAATGGATAAAAATGTGTCCCGGCTTCTGTCTCTGGTAAACCAGTTGCTGGATTTCAGAAAAACGGAAATAGAAGGATACCGGCTTAGTTTTGTCCGTACAGAGATAGTTACCTTGCTTACAGAAACAGCCAAACGTTTCCAGGAACTTGCCACAGAAAAGAATTTATTGCTGAATCTGGACTTGTCGATGCAGGAACTTTATGTTTTTGTGGACAGGGAGGCTGTTACCAAAATATTCAGTAACCTGTTTTCTAATGCAATCAAATATGCTACAAGCAGCATCATTGTCCGTTTACAACTATCACCGGACTATGAAACATTCACCATTGATTTTATCAATGATGGGAAGCCTATTCCGGAAGAGCTTAAAGATAAAATATTCGAACCTTTCTACCGTATCACCGGTTCAGAAAGCAAGCCGGGGACAGGTTTAGGTTTGCCAATGGCACGTTCCCTGACTGAAATGCACCACGGGACATTGCAACTTACTCAATTTGAAGATGGCTCTCCCATGACGATGTTCCGTATCACCCTTCCTGTCAAACTACCAGAATCCATTCAACCTGCCACAGAAGAAGAACTGCCACAGGAAAGTACGCCGAAGGAAGTAACCTACATCCATGAAGAATCCCGTCCTACTGTCCTTGTCGTCGAGGATAACAGGGAGATGAGTGCGTTCATCGCCGAAGAAATTAACACGTTATATAATGTACAGATTGCCAATAATGGTGCTGAAGCTGTCGCCTTACTGAAAGAGCATAGTTTTCAGTTAATTATCAGTGATGTTATGATGCCTGTTATGGATGGTTTCGCTTTACTGAAAGAGGTCAGAACAGATTTGGAATTCAGCCATATACCGATTATCCTGTTAACAGCAAAGAATACAATGCAGTCTCGCCTCGAAGGGCTGGAGCTGGGAGCCGATGCTTATATAGAAAAACCTTTCTCTACCAGCTTGCTGATGGCACAGGTTTCCAACCTGCTCTCTAACCGCGACAATATCCGGAAATTCTACTTCAAATCACCGATTGCCAATATGAAGTCGATGGCATATACGAAAGCGGATGAAAATTTCCTGGAAAAATTGAATCAGATTATTAATGACAACATCAGCAACACGGCACTTGATGTCAACATGATAGCCGACCTGATGCACCTGAGCCGCCCTACCCTGTACCGGAAGATACGTGCAATCTCAGACCTTACGCCTAACGACCTGATTAAAATCAGCCGTCTGAAAAAAGCGGCAGAGCTGTTAATTCAGGGGAATATGAAGATTTATGAGATATCGGAAGCTGTAGGTTTCAGTTCACAGTCTTATTTCTGGTCGGCTTTCATTAAACAGTTCGGGGTGAGTCCTTCGAAATATGCAAAAGAGAATAAATAATAAAAGCCGCTCCGGCATGTACCGGAACGGCTTTTGTATATAATCGAACAACCAATTCTTATTAATCTTTATTCGCCAAATGGTTTTTCAGCGGATTGGTATACATTTCCAATATCTTTGTCCGCAGGAATGCTTCATCCTTGTTCGGCAGAACAATCTTATCGAGCTGACCCTGCAAATACTCTTCAAATTGTTTTTTGTCGCTTAGACCGTAGTTTCCACTGAAACGTTTTGTCCCTGTCAACATATCATAAGCAACGTAATTGCAAGGATAGAAACGATAATGTTTATATATTTCCTTATCAATAATCGTAGCAATGGCTGAAATCAATTCGCCTTTGTCCATATTCGGGTCCAAATTGGCAAGTTGATTGTTGATGGGAGAAGTCAATGTAAAGTGAACACGTCCCTTATTATTGAGGATACCTGTTTCCATTGCCAGTAAATCATCGCGCTGGCTCTTTACAAAATCCGGATTATCGCGTTTCTGCTGGAATTCCTGCGCTTTCAGGAAATCGCACGGGTCATATTCATAAGAAATAGCGACAGGAAAAATATTCAATTCCATCAGATTGGTAAGGAGATCCTTATCTCCACTCATATTCAACATCTTCAGGATACTGCCTTGCGTACGGTCGTCCGAATCCTTGGCACGTCCTTCACGTTGTGCAATCCAGATAGATTCTTTTGTTTCCTTAATAGTATGGCGTATATAAGCAGAAAGTGTTCCGCTTATTTCCAACATCTGGCGTACAGACACGTTACGTTTTACAATAAAGCTGTTGTTCAGGCGAACAACAGTCTCAATCCAGGGACGGATAAGCAGGTTATCACCAATTGCAACCTGCGTCATTCCATATCCGACATCATACAACATTACATTCAAAAAAGAAGCATCAAGCGCTATGTCGCGATGATTCGAGATGAAAGTACATGGTTTTTTGTCTTCAGGAAGACGGCTACGTCCTGAGATTGTTAATGAGAAGGTAGTGTTACGTGCTACCATCATTACAGTTTCGTATGCCAATTTAGATTTAAAATCCTCCTTTGTCTTGAAGGAACGCATTTTATCACAAAACTCTTTCCAGTTCACATTAGGCTGTATGTACCGGAAAGCCCGCTCAAAATCGGCATCGGCAATAAGAGATTCAATGGCACCTTTTACCTCATCATTATTAAGCGGACGAATATCGTCAAAATTATTCGGAACTTCCATATTTTTTATAATTGAAAGTTGAAAACTGAAAGTCAGGGATTGAATTATTTATATAATCCCCAATTTGCTGTTTTCAATTAATTAAACTCGTTTTCTATAATATCAGTCATCACATCCTTTATATCCAGCCCGGCTGCACGCACTTGCTGGGGTATAAAGCTCGTTGCCGTCATTCCCGGCGTTGTATTTACTTCTAACATCTTGAAGCTACCATCCGCCGCAATTATAAAATCTACACGGATAATGCCTTTAGCACCCAATATATCATAAATCTTTGAAGTTTCGCGCTGTATTTTCTCCGTTAATTCGGAAGAAATCCGGGCAGGAGTTATTTCATCTACCTGACCATTATATTTGGCGTCGAAGTCAAAGAATTCATTTTCCGTGACAACTTCTGTAAGTGGGAAAACAACTTCTTTCCCTTTCACCTTATAACATCCGCAAGTAACCTCTGTTCCTGCAATGAAGCTTTCCAACATCACTTCCTCTCCCTCATTAAATGCCTTCTCTATAGCCGCCTGAAGCTGAGTAATTTCTTTTACCTTAGTTACCCCGAAACTGCTTCCGCCATCATTCGGTTTCACAAAAATAGGAAGCCCCAAACGGGATACTGCTTCTTCGTCTGTTATTGTTTGTCCTTTAAAAAGACGGATGGAATCTGCAACATTCACTCCAAAGTTCCGCAAATAATTATTGCAGACGAACTTATTGAATGTTATTGCACTCACTAACATACCACAAGAGGAATAAGGCATTCCTATCAAATCGAAATAAGCCTGTAAACGACCGTCTTCTCCAGGAGTTCCATGAATGGTGATATAAACAAAATCAAAATGTTTTACCTCGCCATTTTCACGAAAACTGAAATCGTTCTTATCGATAGGAGTATGCTCTCCATTAGAAAGTTCAACTGACCACTCGTCTCTTTTAACGATGCCAATATATAAATTATATTTGTCTTTATCAATAAAAGAGTAGATTCCTGCTGCACTTTTTAATGAAACAACAATCTCGGAGGAGTCTCCTCCGGCTATAATAGCAATGTTCTTTTTCATTTTTATAGTTCTTTTGTATTTGCATAGGTGCGCCATTTCTCGATCAATGTTGTCATATCTTCAGGTACTTCTGAGTCGAAAAACATTTCCTCCCCTGTCGAAGGATGAACAAAGCCCAACGTCTTGGCATGGAGTGCCTGCCGTGGACAAATAGCAAAACAATTTTGTACAAACTGCTTATACTTGGTAGAAGTAGTACCTTTTAATATCTCATTACCGCCATAACGTTCATCATTAAACAACGTATGACCGATATATTTCATATGCACACGAATCTGATGGGTACGTCCCGTTTCCAAGCGACATTTCACAAGTGTAACATAGCCTAACCGTTCAAGGACAGAATAATGGGTTACAGCTGTTTTACCCTGTTCTCCTTCCGGGAAAACCGTCATTTGCATACGGTCACGCGGGTCACGGCCAATATTACCTTCAATTCGCCCTTCTTCTTCACGCACATTTCCCCAAACCAATGCGCGATATTCCCGTTTTGTCGTCTTATGGAAAAACTGTAAGCTGAGATGAGCTTTTGCTTCCGGCTTCTTTGCAACAACCAACAAACCTGAGGTATCTTTATCTATACGATGCACCAATCCGAGAGCCGGGTCATTCGGATCATAGGTCGGGTCATCTTTCAGATACCAAGCCAATGCATTCACCAAAGTTCCGGTATAATTCCCGTGTCCAGGATGAACAACAAGCCCTGCCGGTTTATCTACAACCAGCAAGTCTTCATCCTCATATATAATTTTTATAGGAATATTTTCAGGTAGGATTTGCATATCCCGCCGGGGACGTGTCATCATAATCGTCACGACATCCTCCGGCTTTACGCGGTAATTACTTTTAACTGGCTTACCGTTAGCCATAATACAGCCGGCTTCTGCCGCTAATTGTATCCGGTTACGGGTAGCTCCCATCATCCGGTCTACCAGGAATTTATCTACGCGCAATAACGATTGTCCGCGGTCGGCAACGAATCGGAAGTGTTCATACAGTTGGGGATTTATATCCTCTTCCCCTTCCGGTTGTAACAGGTCGTCCACCTGTTCATCATCCATTTCGTCTAAAAAATTGTCCATGTTAAAACCAGTTTTCTACGTCACTATCCAATGGCTGCACCACATCCGGCAAAGAATCATTGGGTATAAGTTCTTCTTCTCCGCTACTTACCCGCAACACCAACTGGGATGCCAGCGGGACATGGTCGCCTTTCTGCAAGATACGTCCACCGGCAGTAACTGCTACTGCCAAATCTTTATAAGTACCGGGAACATATTCAATTTCTATTTTCTCAAATCCACGGGCACGTAACAAGGCATATGCCTGCCGGAATGACAAATCTTCCACTTCCGGAATTGTTGCCATTTGGGAGGTAAGAGCATTAACTGTAACAAAAACGATGCGCCCCTCTTTTACTTTTGAACCGGCTTGCGGCACCAGTTCCACAATTGCCCCGGGCTTCACATTTTTGGAGTATACCGAGTCAATCACATTATAACGTAAGTTGTTATTCTTAAAAAACTCTTCAGCTTCTTCCACCTTCAAGCCTTTCACATCCGGGACAACCACAGCCTCATTATGACGGGTATATACATCCAGCCACTTCAATGTACCATAGATCAACCCACATAAAACAACTATAGCCAGCAATAAATTAAAAACGTACGGGTTTTTAATCAGTTTTACTAAAAAGCCTTTCATTTTTATCTCATATTTATGCCTACATTTACCATAATGTAGTAAAGTGCATCAAAAGTAGAAAACAAAGCTGTTAAAACAAAGAAAGTAAAGGCTTTTTAGTAAAAACCTCTACTTTCTTATAATTTAAATCTTCAAACGGATTGATTATCCGTTGTATTCGTCTGATACAGATAATTTAGCTCTTCCTTTTGCACGACGTGCTGCCAATACTCTGCGACCATTAGCAGTAGCCATTCTTGAACGAAAGCCATGCTTGTTCTTTCTTTTTCTGTTGGAAGGTTGGAATGTTCTTTTCATCTTTCTATATATTATTTATTATTATCTTATTCATACCAATTTGGGCTGCAAAGATAGAGCCTTTTTTTTAATAAACAAAGAGTTGTATTCTTTTTTTGTCCCAGACATTAAAAGATACCGCCTTTATACATATTATCGAAGTTAGTATGCTGACCGTTCATTTTTTGAGCCTCTTCACCTTCCGGATTGAGTTCTATAGACTTTTTCAAATCTTCAAAAGCCCCTTCTTTATCCCCTTTCAGATTCTTAGCACGTCCTCTTTCTGCATATGCTTTGGCAAATTCAGGATTCAGGTCGACCGCCTCATTAAAAAATTCAATTGCCTCATCCAGTTTTTGCTGTTCTATTAATAATTTTCCGGAAAGAAGGGTTGCATCCTCATTAAAAGGATTCAATTCCAATGTTTTCTGAAAATCTTCAAAAGCGGCATCTTTGTCTCCCATCGCTTCATGCACACGCCCACGAAGCAAATAAGTCGTTTCTTCCTCGGGGTTCAATTCAATTGCCTTCTCCACATCAGGAAGTGCCTCAGAGGCCTGTCCTATAGCCAACAAAACTTCTGCCCGAAGCAGATAAGCATCGGTAAAATCTTCTTTCAAGCTGATGGAACGGGTCAGGCCTGCAATCGCACCCAACGGGTCGCTTACTGTCCGTTTTGCTTTTCCCATCAGGAACCAAGCTAGATGATTTGTTTTTTCCAATTCTATCACATGTGTACAGTCTGCAATTACTTCAACTTCCCTGTCAAGCATAAAAAAAAGGTTTATCCTTGTCAATCGGGCATTAATATGATCCGGTTCCAATTCCACCATCCGGTTCAGAATATCCAAAGCATCCTCCAACCGGTTAGCTGTCGTATAAGCTGTTACCAGATAATTCATCGTTTCAAAATCTTCCTGGATATTCAGTGCTTCGGTAAAACACTTAATTGCATACGCCAACTTTCCTATCCGTTGAGCCCGAACCCCGTCATATTTCAGAATATCAAAATTTTTCTGGTCGTTTTTACTTTTTACTTCTTCCGGTATCTCTGTCTTGGAAGAAGAGAATAATGAGGTAAAGAAATTTCCCATAATCTGATTACTGTTCTTTATTTGGATGGCAAAGATAAATGCTTATTTCTTCATTTCCAGCAATGCAGCCAATTCTTTTACACCTTCGGATGCTCCTTTCCTGATAAAATGTATATCATTCCGGTAGGCATTCACTTCTTTCGGGTCTATCAGATAGATCGGTTGCCCCTTGCGGACGTAATTAAGCAAACCCGCTGCCGGATAAACATTCAGGGATGTTCCGATAACAACAAAGATATCACAATTCTCAACTTCACGGATTGCAGGCTCTATCATGGGAACAGCTTCCCCAAACCAAACTATAAAAGGACGAAGTTGTTTGCCGGACGGATCTTTGTCTCCAATATGGATATCCGGATTATCCGGAGACAAGTCATAAGTAGTATTCAAATCGCGGACAGAACAGGCTTTCATCAATTCACCATGAAGATGAATCACATGGCTGCTTCCTGCCCGTTCATGCAAATTATCTATGTTTTGAGTAACAATACGGACATCAAAATCATTTTCAAGTGCAGCCAATCCCATATGTCCGGCGTTAGGCTTTGTATTCAAGAGTTCCCGCCTCCGCTGGTTATAAAAATCAAGCACTAATTTCGGATTTGCTGCAAATCCTTCCGGCGTTGCCACCTCTTCAACCCGGTACTTTTCCCATAAACCGTCCGAATCGCGGAAAGTGGAAATGCCACTTTCCGCACTCATACCGGCACCTGTCAATACGACCAATTTCTTTTTCATAAGGCAATTGTTTTACAATCACACAAATGTAATCAAAATACGGCTGGCAGGCATCTATTCTATCTAAATCTTCTGCTTGTCAAAAATCAATGCTCAACTGCATTACAAATGTCCGCGGAGCAGATACAGACATCGGACGGGTAGAATATTCTTTATTCAACAGATTATTGATAAGGAACATAAATTTAACCTCGTCGGTTACTTTCACACCGGCTCTGAAGTCCATTACAAAATAAGGCCTGTTCATCCGATCCCAGTAAGTGGCAAGAGTTTCACCATCCACATTTCCAAACAAAAGCTGGCGGATATGATCCATCGGCTCCAAACGTCCGAGCGGTTTTTCGCGTTCATCTACCATCAGATAGTCGACTGCAAGCGTTTTGCTCTTCCAGGTCATATTCACACCTAAATCGATACGTTTCCACTGGAAGTCAATAACTCCTTTCACTGTATGTTTCTGACGATATTTCAGATACTTGGAGTTATTGGACTTCTCTTTCATCTGGAGAGGGTCAGTGTAGGTGTCTTCTAATTCATTCCGCCTTTTATAATCAACATCTTCAGGCTCCAGATACACATATCCTAAATTAAACAGCAAACGGGTATTCTTATTAAAATCGTATGTTCCGTTTGCAGAAATCTCGGCACCATAAATACGGGCTTTGGAAACATTATGGAATTGCGCTCCAATACCGAATCCATCCCCGGAAGAAATCATACTGATAACATCCGATACACTATTAATCGGTTTATAAGTCGTATTATTAAACAGACCGAACTGGAATTCAACCATATTCCGATACTGTGTATAGAAAGCACCCAAGTCGACAAACCCTGTCAGGTTTCCGATTTTATATCCTTGTTTCAAGCCGACTTCCGCATTAAAACCTTTTTCTGCCTGCAAATTATAGTTCGGATAAATACCTACCCCACCAATGTCTTTGCGTGCATATTTTTCCGTAATAGACGGGTTGCGGTATCCCTGCCCGAAACTGGCACGAAGGAAACTGTATTGTGCCAATTGATAGTTTAAGCCAGCACGAAATACCGGACGTACAGGAATATATCCTCCAAATATTTTTGTATCTGATTCACGATAAAAATTGTCCACACGATAATATTCGGCACGTACCCCGGCAGAAACACTCAAACGGTCGAAAAAGCGCTGGTCATACTGGAAAAAAGCTGCCACATTATCACTTTGATGGACACCTGTAGTCCGCGAATCCGAACGAAGATGTTCATAAGTTCCACCTGCTGTAATCTGAGCACCGCTTTCCCATTGTTTATTAAACTGGTAATCCAGATAATAATTATAGGTAGCATCGATACCATTTCCTTTATTCGCAATCCTGTTTGAATTAAATACATTTGCCAACCAGGGTATGGCATCAGCCGTACCACTCGGTAAACCATGATTCATTGTCCATGAAATCAAATCGCAATAATCTGCAGTCGTTGCATTAGGAAACACTTTACCCAAAGAGTTATACAAACCACTTACCATGCCATCCCAGTCTCCCTGCAAAGCAGGCTGAATAACCGGATAAAAAACACTCAGGTCACCATTGGCAATCTTTCCAATCGCATCCATGTCCGTTCCCATATCACCCAGTATATCCATTATACCTTTCTCTTCAGTTGGTTGGAAAATATTATCGCCACGATAGTAGAAGCGTCCTCTGAAACGATGGGTTGTCTGTTTTTCCCGGTTTGTATAATTCAGGAACGGATCAATATAAAATGAATTGCCTTCGCGTCCCATATTGGAAAAAGCAGACGGACGATAAGGATCTTTTGGTGAACGCCAAATAAAAAAATCGGCATAACGGTTTGACAGGAAGTTTGTATTAAAACCATAATTCAATATTTTCTCTCCCATATCCGGCTGATGATAAGTAAGATTTCCTCCCACACGAAAACGCTTATTGAATCCCTGTTGGCGGTATCCCTCATCAGTAAACAGGTTCAAGCCTCCCGATACATCAAAGTTACCGATACGGCGTGAATGGGACATATCAAAACCTTCATACAAAGGATTACGAACTCCGCTCAGCACACTATTGCGCAAAAACGGTTTCACCGGATATTTTCCTTCTTTCCAAAAACTTTTATCACTCCATCTGTAGTTATCGTTTGCCGGATCCCCATAAATACCGACATAGGCACCGACATGTGTTTTCGGAGTCAACCCCGGACGTGCAGTTCGAACATTAATAACTCCGTTTAAAGCAGATGAACCATATAATACAGAAGAAGCCCCTTTGATAATTTCAACCTGCTCAATGTTCTCCATCGGAATAGAATTCCAGTTTATCTCGCCGGACCCCGGAGTCAGGACCGACATCCCGTCCATCAAAATTTGACTGCGTGCTCCCACTCCATAAGCCCAACCGGCACCACCACGGATAGAGGGTTGTTTATCGTTCACATCAACACCTGGAAGGATATTCAGGGTAGAAGTCAAGTCAGTTGGAGCTTGCTTGGCAATATCTCCAGCCTTCAGCAAGTCCATCGACACAGTAATATCGCTTAATTTCTGCTCAAAACGCCCGGCACTTACCACCACATCCTGTAGCAAGTTCGTACTTGCATTCATATAAATATCTTTTGTAATGGTCTTGCTTTTACCGATTACAATCGGCAAGTGCACATCATCGTAGCCGACATAACTGAACACCAGGTCGACCCCACCTTCAGGTACATTAATTACATAAGCGCCATCCGCATCAGAAATAACACCCTGCGTATCTTTTAATTTATAGGAGATATTGACACCAACCAAAGGTTCATTAGTTTCATCATCATATACATGCCCTTTCAATGTTTGCCCGACAGCAGATACAGACGACAGTATAAAGAGTATAATTATTGAATATAAAGTCTTCATCGTGATTAATTCTTTTTTAATTGAATGTTTGTTCTTTATTTAAATAGAGCCCGACTTCAATCGGAATAGCATTCACATTGTCCCGAATCTTAACAAGCATGGATTTTAAGGTTTCCCCCTTCAACAAAACCTCTATCAGGGCCATATATTCGGCTGGTACTACATCTTGCAACAATTCTTTCAACGACTTATCCAGCGTATCGGCAGGAATCACAGCCAGTGCCACATCAAACAGCAGGAAGAAATCCTGAATTTCTTCTTTCTTCAAAACAAGGATTACGTCGCCCGCATACCGTTCATAGGATTTCCCATTATCAACTGGCTGATATTCCTTTTTATCATTTTTACGAATCACCAACTTAACCCCTGTCGTACTCCAGGCATTTAATTTTTTATAAATCTGATCCAAGGCATCCCCGACATCCGTAGAATCTCCGGTTTCAGATTTGGTCTTGTTCAACTCTGCCTGACGGATAATCATATCGATATTCGGAGTAACATACAAATCCGAATCATTCTTCACATAATAAGTTGCCAGATTCAGTGGCGAGGCTTTCCAATCTGTCGACGGACGTCCCATTACACCATATCCGGAAATAAGTTTACTTATCGTCATGCTATCCGGCAGTGGAGCATAAGCCGAAGTGATATTTCCATCCGGATTAAACGTTACGCCATCTAAAACAGAACTCACGGCATTTCCAAAAATCTTATTAATAACAAGGCCATACACTAATCCAATTAATGTACTGCTGTTTCCTCCCGGACCTCCTACACCATTGTAAGTAGTATTGTGATAGGTATATTTATTAATCTCATCCGCATCCTGCTCTATTTCAGGTGCCTTATTATGAACAATATACCATTCACCCTGGGTGGTAAGCTGATTTCCCGCAATTTCCACATCAGTCAGGTTCATGATCATTTTTCCTTCTTTCACACTACCTTCATAGTGAAAAGTTGTTCCATCGGTTCCCGTACTATTTCCAGAAAAGCTATAACTGTCACTCTTGGCAAGAAGGGTTACATTATTAATTGACGTTTCTTTTTCCCCCGGCAATATACCAAGCAGCGTTATATCTGCATTTCCGGGATCTTTCATTTTAAAGTAAACGTCTTTGCCAATAAGCACTTGTCCGCTATAGGTTAATGTTAAGGTTGTGTCGCCTCCCATACTCAATTTATTCGAATATCTGGCATTCACCTGTTCGGGTGAAGGGCCATCATATTTTTCACCTTTATCGCAGGCAACAAAAGAAATAAACAAACACACAACTGGAAATAAACGGAGTAATAGGTTTCGCTTCATTTTATCCTCCTTTTTAACTATTTTATAAATTTTGGACAAAGGTCGTGTATAAACAACTGTGAATCAATCTCCATATTTGTGAAATGATGTTCTATTTTTAATAATAGAAATAGAGTATAAGAAAAAAAACGTACTTTTGACTGTAGAACTTTAATCCGCTATTTATGAATGACAGTATTCCTAAACTGGACCTACCGGTTGATTTCATTGTAGGAGACAACATTACCGGAGAAATACTGAACCTGTATGGACGTTTTCCTTGTAAAATAAAGGCAGGTATATTCGTTTTATGCCAGTGTGGACAAATTCGTGCCACAATTAACCTTAAAGAGTACACGATCGGAGCTTCCTCTTTTGTCACCCTCTTACCCAACAGTTTCATTCAAATACATGAAGTTTCGGATGATATCCATCTCTATTTTGCAGGTTTTTCCTCTGCATTTATGGATAGTGTCAATTATATAAAAACAGCTATCGATTTTTTGCCGGGAATCGTAGAAAACCCTATTATCTCTTTACCCAAAGAACTCATACCTTTATATGAAGATGCCCTTTCTTTATTAATGAAAAGCTATTCGCTCCCCAATACACTCCGGAATCCGGAAATAACCCGCTCTGTTCTTAACATATTTCTTCATGGGACTTCGGAACTATACAAAAATATCGGCCCTCTGAAACAACCGAATATAACACGTGAAAGGGAGATTTACAGAGAATTTATTAAATTGGTTATGAGTCACTATGTAAAGGAACATTCGGTCTCTTTTTATGCAAAGAAACTGAGTATTACTTTGCCTCACCTTTGTTCCACCATCCGGAAAGTAACAGGAGCTACTCCTATGCAAATTATAACTAATATCATTGTTATGGATGCCAAAGCCCAGCTGAAATCGACCGATTTTTCCGTAAAACAAATCGCCTATTCGCTGAGCTTCAACAACCTTTCTTTCTTTAACAAATATTTCCGGCAACATGTAGGGATGACACCACAGGAATACCGGAATAGTTAAAAATATTATCCCAAATTATTCAGAACATCCACTTTTCCTTCATTTACCAAGCGGTAAATCATTTCACCGAACAACGTGTTTACCCAAGCAAACCATGAACGTGTGAAATTTTTAGGATCATCCTTATGGAATGATTCGTGCATAAATCCGGTATCTCCGTCCGTATCACGCAACATCTTAACGCATGCACGGATTTCTTCTTTATCACTTGTTGTATTACAACGCATAATAATACTCATCGGCCAGATAAAATCGAATCCGATATGCGGACCGCCAATGCCTTCGCCAGCTTTACCTTTGAAGAAATAAGGATTAGAATGGCTTAATACCAATTTACGGGTATTCTGATATACAGGATCATTTACATCCACACAGCCCAGATAAGGCAGGGCAAGCAGACTCGGAACATTTGCATCATCCATAAAAACATGGTTGTAGAAACCATCTACTTCGAAAGCATACACTTTCCCGAACTCAGGATGCTTAATAATTCCGTATTTCTCTATCGCAGCATGTACTTCATCGGCAAGAGAATCAGAATTACGGGCAAATTCATTATTTTTCTTGATTTCACGCATCATTTCTGCCAGTTGACGGAGAGATGTAACTGCGAATAAATTAGAAGGAATAAGGAATCCAAACAAAGTCGCATCATCTGATGGACGGAATGAAGAAACAATTAATCCAACAGGATTAACAGGGCTTCCGTAACCATCATTCAGCAAGGTATCACCCTGACGATCTGTTTTACGGGTAAATTTATACGGCCCGAGACCATCCTTACGCTGTTGTTCCTTAAATGTCTTGTATACTTTTTCCATTGCACGCATCCAATCCGCATCGAAAGGAGAAGTATCGCCGGTTTTCTTCCAGAAATGATAAGCCAAACGGATAGGGTAACACAGTGAGTCTATCTCCCACTTACGTTCGTGCAATTCTTTTTTCATCACTGTATTATCACTTTCCCATTCACTACCTGTAGGCCCTTCGTTAAAACCGTTTGCATAAGGGTCGATATTAATACACCAGGTCTGGCGGTTAATAACCCCGGCAAGCATCGTTTTTACTTTCGGATCCTGATTAGCAAACTGAATATGAGGAAATACCTGTGCAGAAGAATCACGCAACCACATGGCATGAATATCGCCGGTCAATACGAAAGTATCCGGCTTGCCATTCTTAATTGTATGCTCACAAGTTGTATCCAATGTATTAGGAAAACAGTTTTCAAACATCCAGGCAAGTTTCGGGTCTTTCAACTGCTTTTTGGTAGAAGCAATCGCTTTTTCTACGGCTTCCGAAGTAAACTGACGTTTTGCCAACGGAGGACGTTTACATACATACTGAAGTGTCGAAGCAGAAATTGAAGCTGCACCGTCAGCCGGAACCGCCATACCACTACTTGCTTTATTAGCCAATTCGGCAAACGAGTTTTGCCCTACTACCAGACCAGCCAAAGAAAGGCTGCTTGCTTTTAAGAAATTTCTTCGTGTTGTCATCTTTGTATTTTACTTAATGTTACTGATTTCCGAGAATAATTCAATCATACAGGCATTGTCGAGCAACCATTTATGCTCTTTTGTTTTAACGCCTGTCCAATCATTGTCCAAGAATCCGTTTAAATCACGGGTATGTTCCCATGCATAATGCGCATTATCCGCCATCGTTCGAATATATTCCGGATTCTGGTCCTCCTCATAGAGCGCCACCAAACCACGTAATAAAATCACGTTAAACCAGGGACTGGCTGTAAAGAAACGCGTTTTCGTTCCATCCATGCCTTCTCTTACCTCGGTAAAACGACGGTAAGCACCGGCTGCTGTTTCCTTTGCATCCTCCAGATAAGATTCATCTCCTGAATTCTGGTATAATAAGACTCCAGCCTGTATCATCTGGCCGCTGTTATATGTATATTTTGCTTTATCCACACTCCCGTCCAAGCGCACATTGTCCCAGTAAACAAAGTCTTCAGGGTCACGCAGATTCTTTTTAGTCCAGTCATACGTTTTTTTAGCCTGTTCAAGATAAACACTGTCTTTGGTCAGGTTATACAGTTTCATACAGAGAACAGCCGCCGGTGCATTCGAACAGGTATTTTTAGAAGTCTTCTTTTGCTCACACCAATAAATACCCCCTCCCAGTACATCGTCCCATCCGCTAAAAATATAATCATAAAGAGCAACTGCTTTTTCCAGATATTTATCATTTTTTGTCAGGGCGTACAGATCACAATAATCAATTGCCAGCCAGTCGTTGTCATCATAGAAACGATCACTTTCACCATTAAACATGGGATAACTTTGATAGCAGAAAGGTTCACGTATATTATCCCAATACAATTCGAGTCCCGGAAGGATACGTTCTTCCAGTATTTTCAGATATTTTTTATCACCGGTTGTTTTATAAAGAGCTATGCCTCCGGACAACATACCGGAATAAGGCCATAAAAAAGATACTTCCTGATTACGTTTCTGCTCCGAGCCTTCTGCCAGATAAGTAACCTGGTTCTCCGGATTTGCCGGATATGTTTCTTGCAGCAGACCATATTTCTTTACTTCATATTTACTCAGAATATTAGTAAGCATAGAATCTGCTATTAAAATATCCCGGTTCGCCTCAGACACATCCGGCGCAATATTGCAAGATGTTCCCAAAACAATACATCCTGCCAGGATTATTGAAAAACCTTTTAGTTTCATGATTTTTTAAGTTAGCCTAAAGATTAAAATTTTGACAAAGATAATGAAATACAAAAACCGACCTATTGTGAAAGCCTAAGAATTAACAAATCAAGACACTACACCTTTGTTAAAAGGCATCACATACAAAGCGGATTAAAATATGATATATATTAATTCCATAGTATTCCCGCAGAAAAGGGAGGGACTCTCAGGTACATTAGATACCTGAAATATCCCTCTTTTTTCATTTATCTATTTAATTACCATTTAAAGGTAACTTTCACTCCTTCAGGATTATTTTCAAATGTCAGAAGGCAAGTTTTGCTTTGAGCATCCCACTGGCTTGTTGCTTCAACAAGCGCATTACCTTTTGCATCTGCAATAACCACAGACTCTGGTTCGCCCGGCAATAAAACACGCATTACATTCGTAGTATTAATCGGGCTTTTTGCTACAAAAGAGAAGTCTTTTTTGCCTACTTTTTCTTCATAAGTACGTGCAGCACCGCATAATACCTGCGGTTTATCCTGGTCTTTTATCCGGTTGACATCCAACAGGAATGCCTGTTCACCCGGCTGTACAACCTTTTCTGTCAAAACAGGCAGAGCCGGATCAAACAAATCGATTAAACGCCCTTTTATAATGTAAGGTTCGTTGCTTATAGAACCTTCATCAAGAACAGCGGCCAAATCATAAGCTCCTCTTTCCAGATAGAAATGGTTCTTAAATTCCAATGTACCGACTTTCGCCTTTTCTTCATACATTCGTTTTACAGTAGCGATAAATTCTTTATCGAAACCTTCTTTCAAAACAAACTCTTTCGGGTCTTTACGGATAACATATACAGTTCCGTTACCATAGGTATATTCACCTTCTTTCGCTTTTTTATCGATACCCATCAACTGGAACAAATGCTCGGAAGGAGTATTAAATTTTTCTTCACCCTGATTCCACCATTCCTGGACATTCTGGAACGGGTCTGTATCTCGTGTACTATAAACTAATACACCGCCGTTTTTCACCCATTCGGCAATAAATTTATGTGTTTCCTTATCCAACGGTTTCATATTTGAATAAGTCATCAACAATACTTTTGTATTTTTCCAAGTTTCAGGATAAGACACATTTTCCAAGTGCAATAAATGTACCGGAACCCCACGCTTCAGCAAAGGCAAAGCCTGGCCGTAAAAGTTAGACAACTGAGGATCGTCATATCCGGCAACTGGCTGCGGAGCGCGCTGGAACATTAAAGAGTTTGCCATTAATACACTGATGCCGGAAGAACCGGATACTTTATTATCCGACAGAGGCATGTTATTCAACGTATTAATCATCACCTGCATCTGGGTAGAATAAAAACGGGGAATGCGGGCCTTTTCTTCACTGTTGGCACTTGTACGGTACAAACCCTCATAAATACGGTCCGGCCAAGGCATTACCTCATAATTATTATTGTTCGGATATAATAATTTAGCAGTAAAAGTTGCCTGATAATTTTTCTTATAATCAGCCCAATCGCGAGGCCAGTCTTCTATCGGGTCAGTCAGGAAAAATACTTTACGCCCGGTCGGAGCCGTCATAGATTCCATACAACCATATTCAAGGAAGGCTGTTTCAAACACACGCTCTTTCACAACTCCATTGAAATAATTCGGTTCACGGGAAGTTCCCGTCCATACCTGTGCGATATAACCATCTACACAAGGCAATGAAGCCAAACTTGCTTCCGGACTAACAATCTGCCATTGAGAATAATTTACCAGCGAGTGGGTCGGCACATAACAACGTACATCCATACCCTTACTCTTTCCATATTCTTTTGCATAAGTAAAACATTCATTCAAAGCACGATAGTACAAATGATATTTCAATTTGTTCGCAAGATATGTATTTTCAGCCGACTCATGTTGCGGGCGCCAGTCAAATCCATAATATTCTTTCCATTCTCTTTTAAATGCATCACTATAACCGGCACGTGCCCAAAATTCAGGTTCTTCCAAATAAATAGCATCAATACCGGCATCAATAACCCGCTTAATATGATTTTCTTTCATATATTGAATGAAATTCATGGTAGGTACGATATACGGGACCATATGCCCGTGCCAGATCGTATCTCCCTTTTGGGTGACCTGGCCTTCATCCAAATGCCATTTGCCATCCCATTTTCCGGTAAAATAATCCTGATATTCTCCCCATGCGATACCAGTCATAAAATGAGTTATATACCCTTTATCCCTCCAGCTTTGCACACGTTGTTCGAAAGTCATTCCGGAACGTTTTTCAGAAGGGTTTCCACCTACTCCATACACAATGGCTACATCTGCGCGATTGTCTGTAGTCGGTTTCCAAGGTTGTCCGGTTTGGAAGGCGGTTTTCTCTCTGCGTTCCACATTAGCCTCAGCACCTTTCTGACCGGTCTGGCAGGATGCAGTAACCAGGGAAAGAGCAACGCTTCCCATCAAAAGCATTTTTACATTCGTCTTCATAACATTATATTTAAGAAATAATTAGGGCATCTTAAAGGCTTGAACATTGGGTCATAGCTCTAAGATGCCCTGAAATTAAGAATTAATCAATTAAAGAGCAACTGATATTTTGAGGACAAATATACGACTAACTCTATGCAAGTCTATATGCCAATCGTTTATTGGGTACAAATTGTTAATTCTTTTCCCTCTTTTAATTGATTATGAGAAATGAACCAACCGTTCACTCTTTTACCGCCATATGTAATTTTTGTTATTTTTCCACCAGATACGTTCCCTTCTTTTTTCTTCACGATAGTAAATTTTGTATTGTCATTTAATGTAAAAATAACTTTGTCGAATAAAGGGACAGAGATAATATATTCCGGATCAGCAGGAGAATATGTATATAGACCTATAGCATTAAATACATACCATGAAGACATTTCACCAGCATCATCCATTCCACTATAAGCCAATTTATCCGCACCCATATCATAGAAACGATCCATAATACTGTCTAATACACTCTGAGCTTTCTCTTGTTTACCAATGAAATAATACATGTAAGGAACACTATGGTCCGGTTGATTTCCATGGCAATAATTTCCAATAAAACCAGTCATGTTATGTGCCTCATAACCTTTCCAAGGAATTGTAAATAAAGAATCCAGCTTTTGCTCAACAGCCTTTTTACTTGGATACAAAGCAATCATTCCTTTTGGATCATGTGGTGCAAAGAAAAGAGACTGCCAAGCATTTGCTTCCCGATACATATAGGCATAATAAGGGTAATATGGATCAAAATCCTGAATCCAAGAACCGTTATCAATGCGACCACGCCAAAAGCCAGTACCAGAATCGAATAAATTTTTATAATTAGCTGAACGTTTCATCAACAGCTTGTAATGTTCTTTATCGCCCAATTCCTTTGCCAATAGGGCTGTTGCATAATCGTCATAAGCATATTCAACAGTCTTGGTTACTGCAGCCTTATACTCGTCCCAAGTCGGCACATTAGTCGTATCTTTTTCCGCAATCCAACCTCTTTCGATATATTCATCCAAATAAGGCCGGCCTCCTTGCCCAGGAACAGTTGCATTATTCAACAATAGCTTATATGCACGCTCTAAATCAAAATTTTTAATTCCACGCAAATAACTTCCTGCAACAAAAGTCGAAGCATGATCACCATGAAAGAAAGTAGGCATATAACCTCCTCTTTTTTCTCCTTTATCAGTGATAGACTTGATTATGTCCACTGTAACATCTGGTGCAATCATTCCTAACAAAATCAACTTATTGCGATAATCATCCCAGAAAGAAGGATCAGTATAATAACGGAAACCTCCATTTACCACATCCCCTTTCACATCCGTATATTCACCATTTACATCACTACGTAAGGCCGGCCAAAGAAAAGAACGGTACAGGCAAGAATAAAAAATTCCTTTCTGACGTTCCGTACCTCCATTAACCATTATTTTAGAAAGCAAATTTTCCCATGTCTGATCTGCTTCATTACGAACTTGATCAAAGTTTTTAGTAAGCATTTCTTTTTCCAGGTTCATTTTTGCATTCTTTATACTAACAAAAGAGAAACCTATCTTCAATTCCAACGGATCGGAACCTTTACTATCAGTAAAATCAACAATGGAAACAATATGTCTGCCATCTTGGATTTGTCTAATTTCTTTCACCTCATAATTCGACACAGCATAAAAAAACATCTTACCTTCACCGTTTTGATAACCAGTAAAAACATGATTATCTGTTTTCTGAATCGCCCAATCGCCAACCCTGTTATTGGAACGAGTCATATCAGCCAATAATTTCTTATCGTCTCCCACCCGAAATGTATATTTATGATAAGCACAACGAAGCGTAGATGTCAATTCTGCATTAATGCCATAGCGTTCAAGAAAGACTTGATAATACCCAGGATGAGCGGTTTCATTCGTATGACTGTAACCGGAACAATAATCGCTAGGTTTAATTTCTCCTGTAACCGGAAGCATGGGGATATGAAGCAAATTCCAATGCCCTTTGTTTGTATGGGAAAATCCGTAAATAACCGTATCTTCATACTGATAACCTGCACCACTACGAAATTGGGTAACTGGACTTAACTGTACCATTGCGTTTGGAACAGAAGAACCGGGAAACACCTCTGCTCCCCATGTACGTGCTTTCATTTTACGGATATACCCTAAATCTTCCGGTTCCCATAAAGTAGCCGTACCCAAAAGAGGATTTACATATTCGGTTAATCGCTTATCTGCTTTACTTGTAGAAAAACAAAGTAAAGCTATTAAAACTGAAAAGATACATTTTTTCATAAACACAACTATTAAATCAGATTAAAGTAATTCTTTATCTTCTAATAAGGCAATTGCTTCAATAAGCATACACCCGCTCAATTGCTCAGTCAGCCCGGTAGATGCTCCCGGTTTTGTCCGCCAGTCAGTACCGAAAAAAACGGAAGTTTTGTTCGTACCTTCTTCCCATAATGTTTCTGCATTATGTTTCAAGAACTGTATATATCGCTTCTTTGCGGCAATATCCAAACGGTCTTGCTGGATTAAATCGGTAAAATAACGAACGAATATACCTTTAAAAAGTCCTCCGTCACCATCTCCTTCACTTTTCAGTATTGAGTTATCAACCAAACTGCTAATTGTATAATCTGCAGCCAATACCGCATCATTCAGATATGCTTTTTCATTCAGAATTTTATAGAGTTCAACAGCCGAACCAATAAATGTTCCTTGGTTATAAGTGAATATCCACTCCTTCTTGATTTCTCCGGTATTACTGTCGATATTATCATAGACCATTCCATTATTGCTGTTAAAAAGGGTACTTTTCTCCCAATTATATATTTTGAGTGCCCATTCCTTATTCGCTTCATCACCGAATTCCTGATACAAACGGGCCGCCAAAATACAAGCAGGTCCATTAGAGCAGGCATTCTTACTGTTTTCCATCCCCTTTTTCCAAGTGATGCCACCTCCTGCATTGTCGTTCCAGCCAACTTTAATATATTCCCAAATTTGTAAAGCAGCTTCTTTATATTTTGTATCTTTCGTTGCTTGATAGGCACGAAGGATTGCCAAAGCATTCCACTCCATATCATCATAGAAATCATTTCTGAATGTATTTCCATTTTTAATCTTCACACCTTCAAACCACTGGTCAAAATAAGCTTTATAAGCATTGTCACTTGTCCGCAGGTAAGCATCAATTAATACATCCAGAGCATGTGCCTGCGGCCAATAATGGAAGTCCAAATTCCCATTACTTCCATAATTAAAATATTTCCCGCTAGCATTCCAGAATGAACGTGTCAAAGCCGTGCTACTACTATCAGCTGCGGCATACCAATCAATCACATTTTCTTCTTCAGGCTTAGGTTCCATGCCATCATCGTTACTGCAAGAAAAAAGAAAGGCAGACAAAGAGAATAAAAGAAAAATTTTTTTCATGATATTGTTTTCTTATTAAAAAATTAAGAACTGGAAATTACAAGTTAATCAAAGATACAACTCATAATTCCCAATTCTTAAATTATGAATAATGAATTATTTAACGATTGAATGAGTATAAGGCTGATCTGCTGTCAGATATATCGTATAAGTAGCAGGAACACCATCAAAATCACCCATTAATTTCCACTTGTTATCCCATTGCGTTACATTCGCACCAGTTAACAATTGCATATAGTAGTAAGATTCCGGGCTGCTTGCCGTAGGACGGGAATCTGTTCCATTCAAAGTTCCCCATTCCACTTCAGTCTCTTCATCAGCACCTCCGTTTTCTTTAATGAACATTCTGAATTTATAACGTTCATCTCTACCCCAACTTTCCTGTTGGAATTCAACTGTCGCTACAGTTTGGAATACTCCATAACCAATATATGGCAAATCAAACAGGATTTCACCTTTCGGAGAGAAATAAAAACCGATTCTTGTGACTAAAGTATATGAGCAGGCTCCAGTATTGAAATCAAGCGTTATTCTATAAATACCGTCAGTAGCAACAGTAGATGTACCATTTTCCTTAATAAGACCGTCAGCCGTATAGAATTGTCTCGGAGTACCGGATGTTGCATCTGTAAAATAGTAAGCCTTTCCTGCAACCAACTTCGTATAAACCTCAAATTCTCCATTCGCTACAGCTTTCATCTTATGAGCTTTTGACAAATCAGCTCCTCCTTCAGAAGCTTCCCCTGTGACAAAAACATCAATAGGAACATCAGCAAAACCAGCCAAACGGGTAACAGTTATCGTATTTTCCTGACCTGCTTTTTGAGCTTGTGTCCCTTTAGACGAAAAGACAGTCCATTTGAAAGAACCTGTTTCAGAAGCCGCAATACCCATCATCCCTGCAATCTTATTTAATTGTTTATGAGTAATACTTGCATGATTCTCAAATCCATTATTGTCTGAGGCTGTTATATAAACCGGATTGGAAAAATCTCCATCTATTTTATCAAAAGCAACTTGATAAATGACTGTTCCGGCAACTTCTGCATCTACATAGGCCCATTCGAAATAAACACTCGCCGACGCTGATGCTTCCAGCATGACAGATTTTCCATCTGCAGGCTCCGCAAAAGTGTCTACAGCAGCCAAACGAGTATCTGTTTTTCCCATATTGTCATCACATCCCATAAATACCAGTATAAAAGAAGTGACAAACATTAATTTTGTGAATATCATTTTCATAAGACTTCTTTTTTATTTGATTACTAAACTGTGGGTATAATCACTTTCCGGATTCAATGAGAATGTAACATCATAAGCCTGTCCGTTCCAACCACTGGTAGACGGTGTTTTCCAGACTTCATTATTCGTCCATTGCTCAACATTTGTCTTCTCGGTCATGAAATAATATTCATCGTTACCTGTAGGTTTGCTATCATTAGTGATTGCAGCCCTCCATTCCGTTTCACCTTCTGAGCTTTCCATCCTGAATTTATAACGGTCATCTGTATTATCGTTACCTTCCGGAATTCCGGCTATTGTATAATTACTAATAGCCCAAACACCCAAACCCTGATAGTCCAGTTCGATTTCTTTTTGAGACCAATTCAGGAACCATTTAACTTTAGTAACCTCTTTTGATGTAAATGAACCGGCATTAAAATCTATGTAATATTTGTAGATACCGGTTTGGGTAGCTGTTGTTGTTCCTCCTTCAACCAGTTTATCACCACTTAAAGAGAATTCTAACGGAGTTCCAGATGTAGCACTGACAAATTTAAACGTTTTGCCTTCAGTCAACTTCATATAAATTTCGAACTCACCTTCTGCCACTTTCCTCATGATCATGGCTTTTTCTAATTTATCTCCAACCTCAGTTGCTTCTCCTGTGATATATAATTGGCCAGGCACCTCTGCAAAACCTGCGAGACGAGTGAGTGTCAATGTCCGTTCTTGCTCCGCTTTTACCGGATTAATTCCTTTGGAAGCCCAAACCGTCCATTTTAATGTGCCCTGGGCTGCAGATTCTATCCCTGCCTCAGCAGCAATCTTATTTAACTGTTTATGCGTGATAGTTGCATGATTTTCTGCGCCATTATTATCCGCTGTAATAACAGATATCGGCTCTGAAAAGTCTCCATCTGCTTTATCAAATATAACTTCATATAGAACTCCACCACCGTCTTCTGATAAAGATGGTTCCCATTCGAAATATAAGGATGCAGAAGCGGATGATTGTAAAATAACAGCTTTACCATTATCCGGTTCATATAACGATTTAACGGCCGTTACGCCCAAATGCCTTACTTCTCCGTCACTGCTACATGCAGCAAAAGCCAGGAAGAAACCAAAAAGCATCATATATTTTATCGCTTTCATATCTTTTTATTTTTGGACTTTAAAAACGTCTAACTTAATTAATATCCCGGATTTTGAGTCAGACTCTTGTTGATGTCTCTCTGTGACTGAGGTATTGCGAACAAGTAATCTCTATCCTTATTAAAAGTTCTCTTATCCAGTTGAATATACTGCGTATTATTTGCTGCAAACTTAGCTCCATGAGGATTTCCATTCAATACAGTTTCAATAGTCTTCCAACGGCGAATATCGTAAAGTCTTAATCCTTCAATCGCTAACTCACAACGGCGTTCACGGCGGACAATCGTTTGCATATCTCCAGATGTCGGATAATTCAAAGCGGAAGCATCAGTGAAACCTGCACGTTCTCTGATCGGACGAATAGTTTTGTTCCAAATGGTTTCATTCATTTCACCCAGTTCCGTTTTTGCTTCTGCATACATCAATAAAACATCTGCATAACGCATCAATATCAGATTTAAACCAGAAGCTAACCCTTCCGGAGCAGTCGGATCAAACCATTTACGAAGATAATAGCCTGTTCCTGTAGCATTCTGTCCAGGACCTGCATATTCATCCAAATTTGCAGCTCCGGCATCTGCAGAAGAGCCAGGTTTGATATAAATTGTAGAAGTTTTACCATTACCGTCTTTCCATTTATAGCCATGATAAACGACTGTTGCCTGCAACCTCGGGTCTCTGTTTATATAAGGATCATCTTCTTTATAACCAGAGCCATCCTCATTGATAGATTTACCATTTTTCATGATGTAATCGTCAACCAATTCCTGTGTAGGAGCAAAACCGTTTACACGTCCACCCACAGATAAGGGAATACCATCATACATTTCACTCCAGGTTCTCAAATTCAACAAATAACCCATATCTAAGATCACTTCACTATTATATTCGTTCTCCGGCAAGAATAAGCCTTCATAACTTGAAAATAAAGCATATTCTCCATACTCTCCACCTATGATTTTCTCACAGACAGATGCAACATTTTGCCAATCATTTTCATATAAATAGGTACGTGCTAATAAAGTCATAGCTGCTCCCTTAGTAATTCGTCCATTATCTGATTCTGCGTATTCCTGTTTTGTCGGCAATGTGCTAACAATATCATTCAATTCATTACGGACAAACGTAATAACATCAGCTTTCGGTGAACGGGCAATTGTATTAGCTTCTTCAATCGTTAATGCATAGTCAAACAAAGGAACATCACCATAATTATTAGCCAGACGGAAATACAGATAAGCGCGAATAAAACGTATTTCTGCTTTCATCCGGTTTTTCAACGTCTCATCCATATTAGGGACACGGTCCACATTTTCCAAAAAAGTATGGCATGTTTTGATACCTTCATAGCATTTCTGCCAATCTTCTGAAAAACGTTTTAAAGCCGCGTTAGCTTGTCCTGAAGTGATAAGCTTTTCATCCGTACTGCCACGTCCTTCATATAAATTATCCGATAACCGTTCATCTGCAAAGAAATAACCAGAACTCATCATTTGACTATAAGCCATACTCAATACAGAAGAAGCCTTTGCTTCGGAAGTCCAATAATTCAAATCTGTAAACTTATTGGTCGGAGCCAAATCCAGATCATTACAGGATATAAATGATCCCAGCACTATACATGCTATACCTGCGCTATATTTAAGAAAATTTATTTTCATAATTTAAGTATGTATATTAAAATTCTACATCCAATCCAAATCCGTAATATGTAAGTGTCGGATAGTTACGTCCGCTGTTTGCACCGATGCCGCCAATACCACCCATGTTGCTTCCGAATTCAGAAGATTCCGGATCAATAAATGAGTTTTTAGTGAATGTCAATGGATTTTCTGTATTTAGACTGACGCGTAGTTTTTGTACACCGAATTTCTGGGTTAATGCCTTCGGCAAAGTATATCCAATCTGAATATTCTTAACTCGCAAATAAGCTGCATTCAACAAATAAATATCAGAACCAGCCATACCCCAGTTGTTTGTAGAAGAAGAAGAACCCGGAGCAACCAAACGTGGCCAACGGGCATCCGGATTTGTCGGAGTCCAGAAATCCAATTGATGTTCATAAATACAATATGAATAATTGGAATGGAACGGTTCCATCAACTCGCCACGCAAATACATGGAACGTTTACCTACACCTTGAAGCATCACATTCAGATCAAAGCCTTTCCATACCAAATTATAGGTAAAGCCGAACGTATAACGAGGAAATGCATTTCCCAGTACTACACGGTCTTTTTCATCAATAACATCGTCACCATTTTGATTAACATATTTCACATCACCAGGTTGTACGGAAGCACCTACGGGCAATGCACTATTTGCAATTTCATCATAGCTCTGAAATACTCCATCCGTTTTATATCCGAAATATGAACCTAAGGCCTCTCCTTCACGAATCAATTTGTATAATTGATCGTTCTGGTCAATACGTTCTTTTCCACCAAAATCGACCACTTTATTCTTTGAGTCTGAAATATTAAAATTAAAGTTGTGATGGAAATCTCCAGAATTTAACTTATAGTTGATCGTTACTTCCCAACCTCTGTTTCTCATTTCACCTGCATTTTCTTTAGCAGCAGCTCCACCATAAATAGACGATACTTCCGGTGTCAGCAATATATTTGAGGTTTTCTTATCAAAATAATCAACTGATAAAAATAAATTTCCGTTCAAAAATGTTGCATCTGCACCGATATTAAAGTTAGCTGATTTTTCCCATGTCAAGAATGCATTACCATCAGTGTAGCTGGTCCCGGGAACAGATATGCCATTAAACACATAACCATTATTATTCATTTGATAGACTGTCTGGTAAGAATAATTGTCTACATTCTGATTACCCAATACACCATACGAGGCTCTCAATTTAAGGTCTCCAATATTATTCTTATAGGTATCCATAAAGGCTTCTTCCGATAAACGCCAACCGGCAGAGAACGAAGGGAAGAATCCCCAACGTTGGTCTTTTGCAAACTTGGATGAACCGTCATAACGGAAAGATACATCACCATAATACTTATCACTGTAATTATAACCAATGCGGCCGAATAAAGAAGTGATACTTGTCTGGTCTGTATCGTTATTCGAGTTCTTATTATCTTTATTCTGGATTGATTCATCTGTTGTCGGCAATCCCAGGTCTTCATCTGTATATTCCCACGCTATACGGCTTGCCTGCTTGGTATAAGACTCATTTGAAACACCTAACAATGCGCTAACATTATGGACATTGTTAAATGTGCGATTGAAGTCCAATAGAAATTGTGTACTTAAAGTATAACGTTTTTCATTATAATCTTCAGTCATCGTATTAGAATGCATATACAGTACCGGATTTTCTAAATCGGCAGAAGAATACAATGGCACTTTTTTATCACGGCGAAAACGATGATGCTGAGTCAAATCCAAACCGACTAAACCGGTAGCTTTCAAACCATCGATAATCTTAAAGTCAAGATTCATGCTCCCGATAAAGTTATCTTCGTCTTTCCTCTCATAACCGCCTTCCTGCAACAAAGCCAATGGATTGTCATCACCAACTACATCATTTACCAAATACTTACCGTCTTCCATAAACTTATAATAGTAATAAGAAGGAACACGGGATGAATTGATAATCGTATTTCCTGTACCTCCTGCTACAGTTTTGTCTTTACGACGATTATAAGCCATCAAAGAGGTCAATTTAAAACGACCGTATTCCGCACTTAAATTACTACGGAAGTTATAACGTTCCATTCCGAATCCACCTTGAAAATTACTACCTTGATTATAGTAACTGGCAGATACCATATAAGTTACATTTTCACCACCTCCGGAAACATTCAAATTGTAGTTTTGTTGCAGACCTGATTTTATAATTTGGTCATATAGCCATTCTTCCTCATTACGATGATCATACAAATCACGGATATCAGAAGGAGTAAACTGAGGTGAACTGCCGACATTCATGTTTGCCTGGTTTCTCAACATCGCATTCTGCCAACCTTCAACCGGAGAAAACAGGATATGTGGGTCCTGGATACCAACCTGTCCATTAAATGAGACAACCGGTTTGCTACCTTTAGCACCTTTTTTCGTCGTTACTAAAATAACTCCATTTGCAGAACGGGATCCATAAATGGCAGCACTACCTGCATCTTTCAAAACAGACACATTATCAATGTCATTCGGGTTCAAGTTGTTCAAAGTTGAAGAACTTGAAACCAAACCATCGATAACAATCAAAGGATCATTATTTCCCATCGTACTGACACCACGAATGTTGATATTCATGCTATTGTCATTTGGATTCGCATTTTTACTTTGGATGATAAGATTGGCAGACGCCCCCTGCAAAGCTTGAGTTGCGTTTGTCACAGGCCGGTTTTCAAAAACTTCACTGTTTACCTGGTCTACAGAACCGGTAATACTTTTACGGGAACGGGTTCCATAACCGACAACAACAACTTCATCTATCATCTTCGTATCTTCTTTTAAGATGATGTTATATGCAGTTTGCTTGCCAACATTAATATCCTGAGTTAAATATCCGATATAAGAAACTTGGAGTATAGCTTTCTCCGGGACATTTGTTAATGTAAAATTTCCATCGAGGTCTGTCATTGTTCCGTTAGTTGTTCCTTGCACGACAACATTAGCTCCAATGACTGCATCTCCTTTTTCATCTTTAACGACCCCGCTGACCGTACGTCCGTTTTGCTGGACTATTGCAGAAGATTCATTTTCTTGTTTATGGAGAACAATGTGTTTACCTTCCATGGTAAACACAACATCTGTTTCATGAAACAGATTCGCCAAAACACTGCGTACCGTCGCATCTTCCACATTGACGGATGCCTTGCGGTTCACATCCACATTTGCTTTATTATAAAGGAATAGATAATCGGTCTGCTCCTCTATGGCATTTAAGATTTCACTGACTGCTGCATTCTTTTTATTCAGCGAAATTTTGGCATTTTGGGAATTGGCATTTTCAGCCACTGCAGCAAATGCGAAACAAAAGAATAGAAATACTGATAGTTTCATAATCCGTCCCAAATGATTTGTTTTGTGTTTTTTAGGCACATAATAGGTTTGACAAAGAATATTTATCATAACTTTGTAAAGGATTTATTGTTAATACTGAGAAAATTATAAGACTTGTCTCATGTTGACATTCGAACCGGGGGATGTGGGGACATCTTCCGGTTTACTTTTTGTGTTTATTCAAGGATCGTTCTGCATACAAGTACCAAATAAAAAGGTTAATAAATATGTTATTTAATGATAATACTATTTTTCTCACTATCTCTTACAAATTTGAAATTCAAGTCTTTCTGTATAACTTTCAAAGCATATTCCAGTCCGTCGCTCTGTCTGAATTTACCGGTACAACGATAATTAAGTAATTTAGAATTTTCAATCTGGATATGTGTATCATAGTAAATAGAGAATTTATCCATAAGCGTTCCAAACGGAACATCATCCAAACAAATCAGGCCATCTTTCCATCTGAAGCGATCGAGGTTGTCTATTACGCCTTTGCATAATAGACCGTTTACCTCGCTCACACTCTCTTTGGTCTTAAGAATTATATGCTGTTCAATATCCTGGTTTGATACGACATCTACGGAACCATGCAATAAAGAAGTTTCAAATGCGGTCCCGTTTGCATTGTCATAAGCATAAACATTAAATGTCGTACCTAAAACTTTTACATCATACTTTGTCGTTTTAACGATAAATGGTTTCTTTTCATCTCGCGCCACCTCAAAAAAGCCTTCGCCTTTCAATGTAACTTCACGAGTTTTATCTCCGAACGAAGTTGGATATGTAAATTCGGATTTAGAGTTAAGCCAAACTTTCGTTCCATCCTCCAATATGAGTTGTACCCTTTGGCCAGCCGGAACCAGAATAGCCTGCATTCCCGCCTGTTGTTCCTCCTTCACTCCCAGTTGCATCCAGCCAACCATCATCAACAAGGCGAATGAAGCAGCAATGCTTACTGCCTTCCACAGGTTCAATGTCCGTTTTTTCAATGCAATAGAGCGGGTCTCACCGGTTTTAACAGCAGAATAGACAAGAAGGGCATTCCACATCTTGCGCTCCTTCAGGTATTCCGCATAATTTTCAGGAGAAGCTTCCGCCCAATCCATAATCTGTTTTTCTTCATCTGCAGAAGTGCAACCTTTAAAATATTTATGTAGTAACTCTTTATCCATTCTTCTTATAAACTTTAAGGCTAATTATCGTCCTTTTCATAATAATAACACGCCAATCAAAAAATACCCTAACGGAAAAATCTTTTTTTTCGTTTTTTATTTTTATTCCAAAATATGTTTTTGAAGACTCATAGTTATGGTTTTCCGAATTCATAGTTATGATTTGGGAAAACCATAACTATGAAGTATTAAGAAACATTCATCTGTTTCCTTTTTCACAACTTATTTATATAGACATTTTTTAATTAGGCCAAAAGAAACATGTACCTATTAACAAAGGTAAGTAATCCTTCAATTTAACACGGAAGACCTTTAAGGCTTTAGATATATGGAATTCTACCGTTTTAATACTGATACCCAGTTCTTCGGCAATTTCACGGTTTGTCTTGTTCCCATAACGGCTTTTAAAGAAAATAAGACGGGTTTGCTCCGGAAGTTCATTCAGCGTGTTGCGTATAATTTCTTGCATTTCATTCGTGAACAACTCAGACGGGTCACATGAATCCAGTGAAGATGTACGAAAATCCAATTCCCTGACAGAATGGCTGAACAATTGCTCTTCCACTTCTGTTTTAACATGGCTATGACGCAGGTAGTTTAATGCCCTGTTTTTTACTGAAGTTAAAATATAAGCAGGAATATTCGTATCGGAAGGTAGATCATGGCGTTTTTCCCAATACTGCATCATCGCATCTACATAGATGTCTTCTGCTGCTGCCGCATCTCTTATGTATGAATTGGCAAACATTATAAATGGCTCTTTGTATTGTTCAAAAAGCGAAGCAAAGAGTTTTGTATCTGTCTGCTGTTCCCCCATATCTCCCATAAGTGATGCAAAAGTAATAAAAAAGTGAAGCGATTTGATGTTTATGTAGTTAAAAACATTACTTTTGTGGCTTATAATTAGTTGAAAAGAAAAAGAATGGATAAAGTTAGTTACGCACTGGGCTTAAGTATCGGAAACAATTTCCAGAACTCAGGCATCCAAAATCTTCAGATTGAAGATTTCGTAAAAGGATTGAAAGACGTATTGGAAGAAAAAAATCCGGAAATCAGTTACGATGAAGCAAAACAAGTTATCAATGAATTCTTTATGCAATTGCAAAAAGAAAAATTGGAACTGAACAAGAAAGCCGGAGAAGAGTTTCTGAACATCAACAAAGGAAAAGCCGGTGTCGTTACCTTACCCAGCGGCCTGCAATATCAGGTATTGACAAAAGGAACAGGCGCAAAACCGACTGCTAATGATAAAGTCAAATGCCACTATCACGGTACATTAATCAATGGTACAGTATTCGATAGCTCCGTACAGCGCGGCGAACCTGCCGTATTCGGAGTATCACAGGTCATCCCGGGATGGGTTGAAGCACTTCAATTAATGGAAGTCGGTTCTAAATGGAGACTTTTCATTCCTTCGGATTTGGCTTATGGTGAACATGGTGCCGGCGATGCTATCGAGCCGAACAGTGCTTTAGTATTTGATGTTGAATTATTGGATATAGTAAAATAATAAGAAAAATGAAAAAGATTAGTGTATTAGTTGCTACAGCGATTGTAGCTATGGGCATGACAGTAACTTCTTGTGATTCTCACAAAAGTGCTTCTTTAAAAACAGCTGCAGACAGTGTTAGTTATGCTATCGGTATCAGCACTGGCGCAGGTTACAAAGACAACCTGAAAACTTTACCGGGTGACCCTGCTAATGTAGACGATCTGATTGCAGGTTTCACACAAGCTATCAAAGGTGACTCTGCAGCAATGAAGATGACTCCGCAGGCAGCTCAGGCTTACATCCAGACTTACTTTATGGAAGCTTCTGCAAGAGATGCAAAGAAAAATAAAGAGGAAGGCGAAAAATTCCTGGCTGAAAATAAAGGAAAGAAAGGCGTTATCACAACAGAAAGCGGTCTGCAATATCAGGTTGAAAAAGAAGGTACAGGTGCAAAACCGACTGCTGAAGATAAAGTAAAAGTTCACTATACAGGAACTCTGTTGGACGGAACAAAATTCGACAGCTCTGTAGATCGTGGAGAACCTGCTGAATTCGGTGTCGGACAAGTAATTAAAGGTTGGACCGAAGTTCTTCAGTTAATGCCTGTAGGTTCTAAATATATCATCTGGGTACCTTCCGAACTGGCTTATGGCGAACGTGGTGCACAACCGGATATCAAACCGAACAGCGTACTGAAATTCGAAGTAGAATTACTTGATATCGTAAAGGATAGCACTGCTGCTAAAAAGTAACAAATATATCTTTTATACACAAAATACGGAGAGCGGGATATGCTAAAGAGCATTTTTCGCTCTCTTTTATTATTTATTCTACACTTTTTTCTTTCAGAATGATATAGTATTGAAATTTATTATATACTTTTGATACATTAAATCTATTAACAGGAAAGTAATACAAGTAGAAAATGGAAAAGATAGACAAACTGGACCGGCAGATATTGAACATTATTTCAAGAAATGCCCGGATTCCTTTTAAGGATGTCGCCGAAGAATGTGGTGTTTCACGTGCTGCTATTCATCAACGGGTACAACGCATGATTGACATGAATGTGATCGTTGGCTCAGGCTATCATATTAATCCTAAAATTTTGGGATATAATACCTGTACTTACATCGGAGTAAAACTGGAGCGTGGTTCTATGTATAAAGACGTAGTACCCGAATTTGAGAAAATTCCGGAAGTGGTGGAATGCCATTTCACTACAGGTCCATATACCATGCTTATTAAACTTTATGCACGCGACAATGAACATCTCATGGAATTGCTGAATACACGTATCCAGGAAATTCCGGGAGTCACAGCGACAGAAACGCTTATTTCATTGCGGCAGAGCGTAAAACGTGAAATTCCTATCTGCGATATTTTTGAATAAAAAGATATCTTCAAGGCAGCCCGGCTTCGGATAAAAGCCGGGCTTTTTTATGTCCGCGACAATTCGTAATTTTGTCCGGCAGACATGTGAAAATCAATTTCAATGAACCGGTATATCAAATATATTATATTTTTATGCTTATTCCCCCTTTACCTGTCGGCTGGGGAAAGTTTCTGTTTTCGTGTTTACCTGAAAGACAAAGGCGACACGGGATTCAGTATGGAACACCCCGAAGATTATTTATCGACGGAAGCTATTCAAAGACGTAAAAAAAATAAGATAGCCATTTCGGAATCCGATCTTCCCATTGCTCCTGCTTATATAGATACGCTGTCTTCTACCGGCGCCATCCCTATTGTACAAAGCAAATGGTTTACAACAGTGGTTATGGAATGCCCGGACAGTACGGTTGCCGACCGACTGAAACAACTATCTATCGTCGACTCGGTCAAATGGGTATGGAAAGGGACACGAAAAGCTCCCGCTGAATACAAAGATAAAAAACGCATCGAATGTATTGACACACCTCTAAAAGATAAATATGGTTATGCGACCAGGCAAATAAAAATGCTAAATGGTATCAAATTACATGAAGCAGGTTTCCAGGGCGAAGGCATGCGAGTCGCTGTAATTGATGCCGGCTTTCAAAATGCGGACCGTATCGCTGCTTTTGATTCACTGCATTTATTGGGTACGCATAATGTAGTTTTCCCAGGCCATAGTGTATTTGTCGGAGACGACCATGGCACTAAGGTCCTCTCCTGTCTCGCTGCCAATATCCCGGGGGTTATGGTAGGTACAGCCCCACAAGCCTCTTATTTTCTGATCAAAAGTGAAGAAAGCGATTCCGAATTTCCGATAGAAGAAGACTATTGGACAGCCGCTGTGGAATATGCAGACAGTGTAGGAGTAGACGTTATCTCTTCATCTCTGGGTTATTTCTCATTCGATGCGGATGAACTATCTTATAAACATTCCGACCTGAATGGTAAAACGGCCTTTATCAGCCGTGCCGCTGACTTTGCGGCAAATAAAGGGCTTCTTATTTTTTGTAGCGCCGGTAATGAAGGCAGTGGAAACTGGGAGAAAATAACCTTTCCTGCAGATGCAGCAAATATTTTTACAGTCGGAGCCATTTGCGAAGATAAAAGGAAAAGTTCATTCAGCTCCACCGGTTATACAGCCGACGGGCGTATAAAACCGGATGCTGTCGCGTTAGGTTCCGGCAGCTGCGTAATCGAACCTTCCGGGGAAATTCGCTATGCGAATGGAACATCTTTTGCCACACCTATACTAGCAGGCCTGGGAATTTGCTTATGGCAGGCATTACCTTGGTTAAACAACAGGGATATGATCGATGTATTGCACCGCTATTCCAGCCAATACAAACATCCGGACCCGGAGCTTGGATACGGCATTCCCAATATATACAAGGCATACAAAAAAGAAAGAAAAAATGCTTTATAATCAGACCGACATAAACAACAAACGGCAGGAACTGTCCCTTTTGGAACTGAACAATTACATAAAGGGAGCTGTCCGTAATGCTTTTCCCGACACATACTGGGTACGTGCCGAGACAAGCGATATACGGACAAATGCCGCATCAGGTCATTGTTATCTGGAATTTATTGAAAAGAACGCTATCACGGGACAGTTAGTAGCACGGGCACGGGGCTCCATTTGGGCAAAAACATTCCGAATGCTCAAACCTTATTTTGAGATGGAAACCGGCCAGGCATTCGCTTCAGGTCTGAAAGTGCTGGTGAAAGTATCTATCGAATTCCATGAATTATATGGATATAGCCTGACCGTATTGGATATCGACCCGACCTATACATTAGGAGATATGCTCCGTAAGCGGATGGAAATCATCCGGCAGTTAAAAGAAGAAGGCGTATTTACACTAAACAAGGAATTACCTTTTCCGACATTACCCAAACGGATAGCAGTAATCACATCACCTACGGCTGCCGGTTATGAAGATTTTCTGAACCAGCTTGCAGGAAATAAAGCAGGATTTCCTTTTTATCCCAAACTCTTCCCTGCTCTAATGCAAGGGGAAAAAACCGAAGAATCGATTATCGCTGCTTTAGACCGTATTTATCCTCATACCGATAAATTTGATGTGATAGTGATTATACGGGGTGGCGGTGCCACTTCGGACTTGAACAGTTTCGATTCCTACCTGCTTGCTGCAAACTGTGCACAGTTTCCACTTCCCATCATCACCGGTATCGGACATGAAAGGGATGATACGGTTCTGGACATGGTTGCACATACCCGCATGAAAACACCTACTGCTGTTGCCGAATTTCTGATTGGCTGCATGGATAATGCAGCGGAAGAATTGGAAGAGCTCCAACAAGATGTTTGTACCTTGGCTACAGATATCCTGGCAAAACAAAAAAACTTCCTCCAACTGCTCGGCAACCGCCTGCCTGCTCTGGCAATTAACAGGATAGAGCGTAACCGTTCTCTATTACAACAGTTGGGAGCGCAACTTCCGGTCACTGCGTTTTCTTTATTAAAGTTACGCGCATCTTCATTGGAGACGTTAGCACTTTCCCTGAAAAGCCGGACAGTCTCCCGGTTGGATAGCTATAACCGCTTCATCCAGCTAACCGAACAGTTTATACGGATGGCATCCCCCGATTATATCTTAAAAAGAGGATATACCTTGACTCTGAAAGACGGCAAAATTATTAAACAGGCAACGGAACTTCAGGTTGGAGATGAAATCGTCACCTGCTTTGCCGGGGGTAAAGTCCACTCATCGGTCAAAAACACAAACATAAATCCGATACAAACAGAAGGACATTCGGACGAAATAGTAAAATAAAAAAATCATATGGCAGAAAAGAAAGAAACATACAATGACGCGGTAGAAAAACTCCGCAAAATAGTTGCCGATATCGAAAACGGAGATTTGGATGTCGATATTCTTTCCGAAAAAGTGAAAGAAGCAACCCGGCTTATCAAGCTATGTAAAGAGAAATTATATAAGGTAGATGAAGAAGTGAAAAAAGTTTTAGAAGAACTGGAATAATGAAAAAATATGTCCTGATAGTAGCTGGCGGGAAAGGACTCCGTATGGGAGGTGATTTGCCAAAGCAGTTTATTCCGATGAATGGCAAACCGATTCTGATGCACACACTCGAGACTTTTTATAAGTGGGACGCATCAGCCGGCCTGATCCTTGTATTACCTGAAGACCATCAACCTTACTGGAATATGCTTTGTAAAGAAATCGGATGCAAAGTTCCCCACAAAATAGCAAATGGAGGAACAACCCGCTTCCATTCTGTACTGAACGGTCTGCAACTTCTTCAACAGGAAATCGGAAATAACCCGGACTATCAGGAAGAAATAATTGTAGGCGTACATGATGGTGTCCGTCCTTTTGTTTCTTCGGAAGTAATCACGACCTGTTTTACAGAAGCAAGTCGTTGCAAAGCTGTCATTCCAACAGTACCCATGATTGATTCGCTGCGTGAAACAGATGAAACAGGTTCCCATCCGGTAGACAGAAACCGCTATATGGCAGTACAGACCCCGCAGGTTTTCGAATATAACCTGCTTATGCAGGCATATGAACAACCTTATGACGATCAATTTACAGATGACGCTTCAGTTGTAGAAGCTGCCGGACATACAATCATGACCGTTCCGGGCAACCGGGAAAATATAAAAATAACCACTCCGTTTGACTTATTAGTGGCTGAGGCATTATTTGAACATCGTACATAAAAATTGAATCAAAACGCAATATGCTCGATCTCGATAAACGCTCCATCATGTATCTGCCGGGCGTAGGTCCTAAAAAAGCAGAAGTATTAAAAAAAGAAGCAGGCATTTCTTCTTTTGAAGATTTGCTGTTTTATTTTCCGTACAAATACATCGACCGAAGCCGCTTCTACAAAGTAGCCGAGATTACAGGCAATATGCCTTATATACAATTAAAGGGACGTATCCTTTATTATGACACCGTAGGTGAAGGACGCACCAAACGGTTGATAGGGAAATTTACCGACGGAACAGGTACTATCGATTTAGTTTGGTTTCAAGGCATCAATTATATAAAAGAAAAAGTACTGACCGGTGTAGAATATATCATATTCGGCAAACCTGTCGAGTTCGGACATATTTATAACATTCCCCATCCGGACATAGACCCCATGGAACAGGCAGAACAAGTGGCAAACGGACTGACTCCTTTTTATAATACATCAGAAAAGATGAAGAAATCGTTCCTCAATTCCCGTGCCATCCAAAACATGCAATATGCCCTGCTTAGCCATCTGAATTGGATATTACCGGAAACACTACCATCCTCTATCCTGGACCGTATCCATATGATGCCATTTGCCGAAGCAATCCGGAATGTACATTTCCCTGAATCTGTCGACAAATTACGGCAAGCACAGCTCCGCCTGAAATTTGACGAACTGTTTTTCATACAATTAAACATACTCAAGACCGCCAGCCTAAGAAAACTAAAACTCAAAGGAATAGTCTTCCCTACCGTCGGTCATTACTTTAATACGTTCTATAAAGATTATCTGCCTTTTGAACTGACAAACGCGCAAAAGCGGGTTGTCAGGGAAATACGCCTCGATATGGGCAGCGGGCGACAAATGAATCGGTTGTTGCAAGGAGATGTCGGTAGCGGAAAAACGCTGGTAGGACTACTTTCCATGTTATTGGCGGTAGACAATAATTGTCAGGCATGCATGATGGCACCTACTGAGATTCTCGCCAACCAGCATTATGCTACAGTAATGGAATTCCTGAAGGACATGGATATTAAAGTAGCGCTTCTGACAGGTTCTACCAAGAAAAAGGAACGAAACCGGATATTGCCGGCCATTGCCAGTGGAGAGATCCAAATCGTTATCGGAACCCATGCGCTGATTGAAGAAACCGTAATCTTTTCTTCACTCGGATTAGCCATCATAGACGAACAACACCGCTTCGGTGTAGAACAACGCTCCCGGTTATGGATGAAGAATGCTGTCGTTCCTCATGTATTGGTAATGACTGCCACTCCCATCCCCCGGACACTTGCCATGACGCTATACGGAGATTTAGATGTTTCTGTCATCGACGAACTTCCTCCCGGACGTAAACCGATACAAACTCTCCATCGCTATGACAATAAAAAAGCACAATTATATGATTTCCTGCGAAAAGAAATCAGGTTAGGCCGACAGATTTATGTTGTATATCCGCTTATTGAAGGCAGTGAAAAGCTCGATTACAAAAATCTGGAAGAAGGCTTTGAAACATTTAAGGAAGTTTTCCCCGAATATAAAGTATGCATGGTACACGGAAAAATGAAAGCTGTTGACAAGGACACTGAAATGCAAAAATTTATTTCCGGAGAAGCACAGATATTAATGGCTACTACCGTAATAGAGGTAGGAGTAAATGTTCCTAATGCTTCGGTTATGGTAATTGAAAGTGCCGAACGTTTCGGCCTGTCCCAACTGCACCAGTTACGCGGACGCGTAGGACGTGGAGCCGAGCAGTCTTATTGCATATTAGTCTCTTCCTACAAACTGAGCAACGATACCCGGAAACGGCTTGAAATCATGGTAAATAGTAATAACGGGTTTGAAATAGCTGAAGCTGATTTACGATTGCGGGGACATGGAGACCTTGAAGGAACACGCCAAAGCGGAGAAGGAATAGACCTGAAAATTGCAAATCTTGCAGCGGACGGACAAATATTGCAATATGCCCGTGATATAGCCAAAGAAGTGTTAAGCGAAGATCCGGATTTAACATCCGAAGCCAACAGGATGTTAAATGACAGGTTAAAAACACTGTTTGCACGAAAGGTGAATTGGGGCATGATTAGCTAATATGTTGTGAAACATGTTTTCCTGTTACGCTTTGTTTTTCAATACTTTAAAAGCACGTATTTATTATGAATCCTTATTATTGAGGAAATTTTTCTTTATTGTATTTTGCTGGTCTATACAAATTTACGACCTTTGACAAGTTGACGTTAAACGAGACTCTTCTTGTCTCCCTCCGAATTATCGTCGTCTAATAGAATCGTAAGTGATAAAAATAATGAAGATAAGAGCATTACTATTCATTTGTTGTACCACAATTATGGTATCGGCAGTGCAGGCGAATGCACAAACTGAACAGGAAACATCCAAAGAAATCCGCCATATTAATAAGAAAATGGCAAATCAGGTTTCCGAACTGATGGCAGACCGCGTAGGTTTCAAAAAAGATTTGGAATTAAAAGAACTGGCTGCTATTAATGAAAAAGCAGAACTGGCGAAAGAAAGCCTGATGTTCCCTGCAGATGAATTATATGGTTCTACTTGGGAAAATCAATGGGTTGACCCGTTCCGTGGAGGAACAGCCGTTACATTTCCCGATTCCTGCGCCATCGACTGTACATCTTTCTTTTTTCCTTTGGATTCCATGACTAGAATTACGTCTAAATATGGTCCTCGTCGCCGTCGTATGCACAAAGGTATTGACCTGAAAGTCCAGATTGGAGATACAATTCATGCCGCCTTTGACGGAAAAGTCCGTATCAGAAGTTTTGAACGCCGCGGCTATGGAAATTATCTGGTAATCCGCCATCCGAATGGACTCGAAACTATCTATGGTCACTTATCAAAGGCTCTTGTTGACGTTAATCAAATAGTTCATGCCGGTGACCCTATTGCATTAGGTGGAAATACAGGACGTTCTACAGGTTCACATCTTCACTTTGAAACTCGTTTCCTTGGACAGGCTATTAATCCTGCCGAAATTATCGATTTTGAAAACAGTGTACCGCATCAGGATATATACGTTTTCCGTAATGTGAAAATAAACGGACGTAAAAGCAATATCTATACTTCCTCTTCAAATCACATGGTGTTTCACCGGGTTAAATCCGGAGACAATTTAGGCAAGATTGCCCGCATGTATGGAACAACGGTAAATGAATTATGCCGCCTGAATGGTCTGAACCGCAATTCGGTCTTACGTTTAGGGCAATCGATCCGTTGTAGTGCAGCAGGTTCAAGCGAGACAAAAACAAGTGTTGCAAAAAAAGCTCCTGCTAAGGCCACTACAGTAAAAGCAGACGCAGCAGCAGTAGCTTCACTTACAAACAGCAACGTTTCAAGCAACAAAAAAGCAGAAACTCCCTCACAAGCCACTCCTGTTTATTACCGGATTAAAAGTGGCGACACACTGGGAGCAATTGCCATTAAATATGGAACGACAGTTTCCAAACTCTGTCAGCTTAACGGTATCTCAAAAACAACGACTTTAAGACCGGGACGCTCACTTCGCTGTTCATAACAAACATACCAATACAAAATAAAAACTGCATGGGCAAAAGTAAATGCCCATGCAGTTTTTTCATATAGGTAAGCTGCTACCTATATGAAAAAATATGTAATATGCCTGTTGTCACAGGATTTATCCGTATCTTTGCCTTTATAAATAAGAGATTATGGCTGACACGAAAGAACAGTTCGAGAAGGTTATCTCCCAATGCAGGGAGCTGTTTGAAAAAAAACTAAAAGATTATGGTCCCTCTTGGCGCATCATGCGTCCGCTCTCGGTGACCGACCAAATATTCATCAAAGCTAACCGTATCCGCAGCCTTGAAACGAAAGGCGTTAGCATGGTAGATGAGGGGATTCGCCCTGAATTTGTTGCCATTGTTAATTATGGGGTAATCGGCCTTATCCAACTGGCCAAAGGATATGCCGACACAACGGATATGAGTAACGAAGAAGCATTAAGCCTGTATGATAAATACATCACACAAACAAAAGAATTGATGTACGCCAAGAATCATGACTATGATGAGGCATGGCGTAGTATGCGTATCAGTTCTTATACAGACCTGATTTTAATGAAAATTTATCGCACAAAACAAATAGAAAGTCACGACGGTAAAACATTAGTTTCGGAAGGTATCGATGCTAATTATATGGATATGATTAATTACGCCTTGTTCGGGTTGATTAAACTGGAATATGGAGAATGAAATATAAAGACACCGTTATTAAAATAGTTACAGAGTGCTGCCGCGTACTGATCGGAGTTGTATTTATATTCTCCGGTTTTGTAAAAGCGGTCGACCCAATGGGAGGTGCTATAAAAATAGGTGAATACCTGGCATCATTCGGATTGGATAAACTGCAGCCATTTACGGTTATATTTTCTTTCAATTTATCGGCAATCGAATTTGCATTAGGTATATGCATGTTGTTTGGAGTTTACCGCCGGTATGTCTCTTTTCTTACCCTCCTTTTCATGGCTTTCATGACTCCGTTAACGCTTTACCTGGCACTTTTCGACCCGGTATCCGACTGTGGATGTTTTGGGGATGCACTGGTTATCAGTAATTGGGAGACATTCTATAAAAATATTGTTCTGTTAGCTGCCGCTATTATCATATTTATTCATAACCAGCGCATCTTCCAATGTTACACTTACAGAGTTTATTGGTTCATTGCATTATATGCCTACATTTTTGCGATAGGTTTTGCTTATCATAATTACAATCATTTGCCGGTCATCGACTTCCGCCCCTACAAGCTGGGAGCAAATATTCCCGCACTGACAGAAATTCCGCCCGGAGCCCCGGAGGATGAATATAAATATACTTTTATTTATGAGAAAGACGGAGTACAGAAAGAATTTACCTTGGAAAATTATCCGGCGAACGATAGTACATGGGCTTTTGTCGAATCAAAAACCGAACTGATAAAAAAAGGATACACACCTCCTGTTGCCGCCTTTAATATATACAATGAAAAAGGAGAAGACGTCACCGACGAAATCATCCATAATCCAAGACCGATATTACTACTCATTGCTCCAAAACTGGAGAATGCAGATGATGACGAGGTGGAACAAATAAACGATGTATATGATTATGCACTCGAACACAACATTACCTTCTATTGTGTAACAGGCTCGTCGGAGCAAGCTATCACCGAATGGAGTGACAATACTGGCGCCGAATATCCTTTCCGGATGGCAGATGATGTCTTGCTGAAAACAATTATCCGTTCTAACCCGGGGCTTGTTTTGCTAAAAGATGGAACCATCCTGGGGAAATGGCATTATAACGATATTCCATACGAAAATCAAGTAAAGGTAGAAATTGAAAAAGGTTTGTCCGGCGAGATGGTGAAAGAAAAAGAAGGTAGCCGGCTTGCAACCAACTTATTGACTTTTACCGTACCTTTGTTGCTCGTTTGGTTATATGATTACTTGCGCTTCCGTCGGAAACGCAAAATAAAAGAATAATTTATTTGTATTATATATTTAATTAATTAAGTCATGAGAAAGAATATTGTTGCAGGTAACTGGAAGATGAACACTACTCTTCCCGAAGGTCTTGCTTTGGCAAAAGGTTTAGATGAAGCTCTTAAAGGTAAAACTACTAATTGCGATGTAATTATCGGTACTCCGTTCACTCATCTTGCAAGTGTTGCTGCTGCTATCGATACAAACAAAATCGGTGTTGCTGCTGAAAACTGTGCAGATAAAGTTTCCGGCGCTTACACAGGTGAAGTTTCTGCTTCTATGGTTGCCTCTACTGGTGCTAAATATGTAATTTTAGGCCACTCTGAAAGACGTGCTTATTACCACGAAACTCCGGAAATCCTGAAAACAAAAGTAGAATTAGCTTTAGCTAACGGTTTGACTCCTATCTTCTGCATTGGCGAAGTATTGGAAGAAAGAGAAGCAGGCAAGCACTTCGAAGTCGTAGATGCTCAGATTGCAGGTTCTTTATTCGACCTTTCTGCTGAAGATTTCGCTAAAATCGTATTAGCTTACGAACCGGTTTGGGCTATCGGTACAGGTAAAACTGCAACTTCAGATCAGGCTGAAGAAATCCATGCTCATATCCGTGCCACTTTAGCTGCTAAATATGGTAACGAAATTGCTGAAAACTGCACAATCCTGTATGGTGGAAGCTGTAATGCCAGCAATGCCAAAGAACTGTTCTCTAAACCGAACGTAGACGGTGGCTTGATCGGTGGTGCTTCTCTGTCTGTTGATAAATTCATGCCTATTATCGAAGCTTTTGATAAATAAATCCATTTTGAAGGTGTTGCAAGATTCAATCCTGAACTTTTGCAACACCTTCTGATATATCCGATATGAAACGAATATATTACATCTTATCATTTTGTTTGTTGTTTGGAGCATTCTCTCTGTCCGCACAAACTACCAACGATTCCTATCAGACCATATTTGATGCAATGGAAGCGGGTGGTGCAGGAAAAGGGCAGGTAGATATACACCAATCAGATGCTATCCGTAACCTGGTAGGAGCACATAAAAAAGGGGCTGACGTGGAACAAAGCGGTGACGAATCTTTCCTGAAAATACAGGGATACCGTACACAGGTTTTCTCCGGTAACAACCAGCGTAAATCCAAAGACGAAGCCTTCCGGAAAGAAAAAGAAATAAAGGACTTATTTCCGGATGTCCCGACTTATGTTACTTACAATGCTCCTTTCTGGAAACTGCGTGTCGGAGACTTCCGGACACACGAAGAAGCGTACCGGATGCAACGCTTATTGATGGATGCATTTCCAGCTTACAAAAAAGAAATGTATATCGTAAAGGAAGAAGTTAAAATCCCGCTGAATTAATGATGATTGAAGAAAACGAAAACACATTGCAGGAACGTGAAGAGCTTGCAAGCCATTATAAAAGCATTATCAATCTGCTTGGAGAAGATGTAGACCGTGAAGGCCTGATTAAAACGCCTATACGTGTAGCCAAAGCCATGCAATTCCTGACAAAAGGATATCACGAAGATCCGGGTGCTGTATTATCTTCCGCAATGTTTAAAGAAGAGGACTACAAGCAGATGGTTGCTGTTGTTAACATAGACTTCTATTCGCTCTGCGAGCATCATATGCTGCCTTTCTTCGGCAAAGCACACGTTGCTTATATTCCTAAACATTATATCACCGGACTAAGTAAAATTCCCCGTGTAGTAGACATCTTTGCCCGCCGCCTGCAAATCCAGGAACGAATGACCATGCAGATTAAAGACTGTATCCAGAAAACACTCGACCCCCTCGGTGTAATGGTTGTTATCGAGGCACAACATATGTGTATGCAAATGCGTGGTGTAGAAAAACAAAACTCCCAAACAACTACAGCAGACTTTACCGGTGTATTCCAACAAGCCAAAACAAGGGAAGAATTTATGAATTATATCCGGAGTAACCGCTAAATATCCGATAGCCGGAAAATTGTAAGCAGGGTTGTTTTTACTAAAACAACCCTTTTTTATATCTTTCCTGCAATATCCGAGCCTTTTGACTAATAAAATAAAACATTGGGATAATGAAAAATCTAAAATATCAGCATATAAGCCCTGTACCCTGTCTCCTTAGTTACAGGGCATAAAGACAAATACCCTTCCTTTATTTTTCCGTTTTCCAGCTCAAGCGGATAAGCTTTTTTCATAAAACTATGGTTTTCATATGCCTCTCCGGAACGACTCGTATAAGTAATACTAAAATCACCACGCGCACCCGGTGCCAGATACTTCTGGCTCAAACGAAGAGCCAGCATTCCCATTGTATAACGCATATTTACTTCAATGCAAGGATGAATGGCAAACGATTCATCTGCTTTGCGATAGACAAGCATGTCAACTCCCAAATACCCCGTGTAAACCTTACCATAAATATCCTGTACGGCTTTACGGACCGCCTCTCTTATCTGCTCAAAAAGAGTTTCCCCGAAGTTCTCTACAAAAAAGCTGTTCAGATAGTCCTGGCTACCCAATACATTTCCTGCATACGCACCTCTTGCCCCGGAGCCAAATACGGAAAGGCCTTCATACCGCACATTCCCATCCCCATCGGAATAAAACTCCATAGCAAAATCCTGATATTTATTTAAAGCACATTCGATACTGACCATCCCCTGTTTTTTGATAGCACCTTCTATCCAGGTACGGTCTTTAGGAGACAGTTTCCTTTCTGTCAACCATAAAAGCCCCCTGCCAGACGAAGAGTAAGGCGTTTTCAAAACGAACGGGGCATTCTGTAAAAACAGATACTTCTCCACTTCATGTATTTTTGTACAAAACTTAGGAGAAACCGGAATTTGCATATCCGGTAAAGATTCACGTATCTTATCCAGGCAGACCGCCGCAGTCTGGCGTCCGGTTAATATCCGGTACTCATCTTTCCAGTCCGGAATGGAAAGCGATAGATTACAGTTTTTCTTTAATTTATCATATACCCCCAAGCTTTGTGGAGACATCCCCCAGGGGGCAGCAATAAGTTCCGGCAAAGAATCCGCTTGGGAGAATAAACCGTCTTTCGTTATAACCGATGCAAAAGGCTTAAACTCTTTCGGCAGTAAGGAGAAAAAACGCGGAGCATTAATTTCCTCCACATAAACATAATCTTCAGGGTCAGCATACCATACGGGCAAATAAGACAGTTCCCGTATCATACGGCGAACATTAATCGAAGGCGTATAATTAAGAGAGCCACTCAGAACGGCCGCTTCATGCCCCGGATTAAAATAATGTAATAGAGATTCCATATACTATAAGCAAAAAAGAAGCCGTCTTTTAAAGGACGGCTTCCTATACTGTTATTCCAAATTTTCGTCTATAGCGTCAATCTTTTTGATTGCCAGCTCCATTTCGCTTTTCAGCTTTTCAATTTTTCGTTCCATTTCTTTCAGTAAACCGCCTCCGCCTTTAGAGGAAACGCTAAGGAAACCGATATTGTTTTCGTAGGTCTGAAGTTCATTCTTCATCCTTTCATACATTCTCATCAGCTTTTCCCGTTCGCCGTAAAGTTTACCTTTACCTCTTTCACTGTTTCCCATATCATTCAGCGAACTACGGTACGTCTGCATCTTCCGGTCGTTCATGTCAACTTTCAAACGGTCGAATTGTGCATCCACAGCTTCGTGATATTCTTTGTATATCTTATCTTTTTCTTTAAACGGAACATGCCCGATGGCATTCCATTCTGCCATATAACCTTTCAAAGTTGCTACAGCTTCATCATGGTCCGTTTCCTCTATTGCATGAATCTTCTGGATCAATTCTTTCTTTGCAACCAAATTTGCCTGCTCCACACTCTTCTGTGAAGAAACATTCTTATTTTTCTGTTCAAAGAAATAATCACAAGCAGAGATAAAACGTTTCCATACAGCATCCGAATGTTTACGCGCTACAGAACCGATCGTCTTCCATTCTTTTTGAAGAGCAATCATTTTGTCTGTCGTATTCTTCCAGTCAGTACTGTCTTTCAATGCTTCAGCTTTTTCACACAAGGCTTTTTTCAGCTCGAGATTCTTTTCCATCTCGGCTTTTATATCCTTGTAGAATTCACCTTTACGATTGAAATAGGCATCACATGCAGCACGAAAACGTTCGAAAATCTTGACATTCGATTTTTTCGGAGCAAAACCGATGGTTTTCCATTTTGCCTGCAAAGCAATCACCTCTTTGCTCTTTTCTTCCCAATCCTTAAATGATTTAAGAACAGTAAAGTCGATGCCTTCTATTTCTTCACAGATAGCAGTCTTTTCTTTCAGATTCTCTTCTTCCTTTGCCTTCAAACCTTCAAAATGTTCCTGATGGCGTTTATTGATAACCGTGGAAGCAGCTTTAAAGCGTGCCCACAAATCTTCACGCAACTCCTTAGCCACCGGACCGATTTCGCGCCACTGCTGATGCAGTTTTTGCAATTGATGGAAAGCAGATACTACATCCGGTTCGTTCTGCAACTTCTCAACAGCTTCACAAAGAGCCGTTTTTAATTCCAGATTTTTTCTGAAATCATAGTCACGGAACTGATTATTTATTTTGATAATATCATAAAATTTCTCGCTATAAAGCTGGTAACTTTTCCATAGTTCATTCACATGTTCTTGAGGAACATCCTTTACTTCTTTCCATCTTTGCTGGATATCCTTGAAGTCACTGTATAACTTATTAAAATCATCCTGACTTTCGCTCAGGGTTTTCAGTTGTTCGATTAATTGGAGTTTTAAAGCATAATTAGCTTCCTTCTGACGTTCTTCTTCAGCAAGAAGTGCTGCTCTTTTTTCTTTATATACAGCCAGAAATTCTTTTATTTTAGATTCAGCAGGGTCCTCAGATGATACAAACTCGCTTTCTTCTCCCCCGTTTTCAAGAAATTCTTTTTTCATTTCTTCCACTTCATTACGGCGGATTTTATAATAAGCCTGTTTAAGAGCTTCTATCTCATTACGAGTTACTTCTGCAGCAGCACCAACCAACTCGGATAATTTCTCCAGAATTTCTTCTTTTGATAACTTTCCGGCAGCAATCATTGTTTCTTCACTAACCTCTTCGTTTTCCACATCAGTAGCTGTGCCCGATTCTTCATCTTTCACAACTTCACCTGTTATGTTTTCCGGAGTTGTTTCCGGTGCTTTAGCTTCTTCCAATTTACCAGTTTCCTCGATTGGTAAATTAGTGTCCTGAGTGTCCTTCATATTCTATTCATTTAAGAAAAGGATAAATACGTCCTTATCAAGTCACAAATTAAAGTAAATATTTTCGGATTCCCGCATTTGAAAACGATTTATTTATCTAAATGTGTTAAAATAATCAGTAAAATGCCAATACGGAGTTTCACTATTATCCATATCAGAACAGGATATTTGCAGAAGCACCAGCAACCAGCAGATGTTGAACTTTATTCAAATCACGGCTTACCGGAGGCAGCAAATTATAATCTCCGAAAATCTTCATGCCTAAATTATGTTTAAGAAGAAAACTTACAGAAATCCCGGTTCCGAAAGTCATGCCCCCTGTTGCCCCTATATCCATTGTTGATAATGTACATTTATTATAATGAGCATATCCCAGCAAAGCTTTTGTTCCAAGCAATATTCGAGATGTAACAGGATACGAATAATAAGCACCAACTGCCCCTGAAAGTGTATTCAACGCATTATTTTCCTCTACACCGTTGACTGATAAAGGCGAATAAGCCAAAGAAAAACGTCCGCCGACACCCCAATTGGGAGTGAAAAAATAAGCACCTTCCAACCCGGCACTGCTACCGGTTGACATTTTCATTTCAGAACCATCAGGCAAATTTACAGCTCCCAACATAAAGTTAAGACCTAAATTAACCCCGGCAAAAGAAGGCCTGTAATCCTCATCGAACCGATTTTCATAAACTGGAAAATGAGTAATACCTTTCTCTTTAAAAATCAGATCCGCAAGGAAATATCCCAATTCCGTAGAAAGGATACCAATACCGGCCCCCACCATTACATCACTCAACCAATGCTTATTATTTGCTATACGGCTCAGTCCGGTTGCAGTTGCTACCGTATAGGCTCCAATACTATACCACGGGCTTCTTCCGCCATATTCCTTATGCATCATTGTTGCCGCCATAAATGCAGTTGCCGTATGCCCGGAAGGGAACGAATGGTCATTTGAATCATCAGGGCGGGTAACCGATGCCGAATGTTTAATCACATTGACAACTAATGCCATAACCCCCACGGAAAAAGCATCAGACACCAGCATCCTGGGCCACGAACTGCGACTTTCTACCCCACCGAGCTTCAATCCCAACATCACTGCGGCAGGAGCATATTGCAAATAATCATCATAAGGATTACGAAAACCAGGAATATATGAATTTCTAAGATTTCTAAATTGGGTATCCGTTGGCTTCAGTATCAACCCTCCTACCACCAAAGGCACACCGACACACGTCATCTGGTAAGCCTTTGACGATGTTATTTTATCGAGCCGGGAGGGAAACGTCTTTTCCTTTACTAACGAACGATAAAAAGAAGAATCGATCTGAGCAGAAGCAAATGTGGAAACCAAGCATAAAACGCTTATTAAAACAGTCAATTTATTTTAACGGCAAAAGTAATACATTTTCGACAATCCTTATATTCATCCGTCAAATATCCTGTTAATATCTTCATTCAGAGATTACTTAGGAATGACCTCATAAAAACACAAAAAGAAACTTAAAACCAATAAGCAGGCATTGATAGCCAACTATTTTTTTCATTAAGTTTGTAGCCATAATTAACCCAAAGAAACACATAAAATACAATGAAAAAGACAATTAACCGGCATGAGCACCGTTCTCTTTATGCCACTGCTTTCTACTTCCAGATCAATGTCCCTTTTTTCAGTGACAATCCGCACCTCCAAAAGTAAATTCAAATCATAGCCTACCAGGCCCTTTCTATAAACTCATTATTTCCAACTAACCTGGAAACCGTTATACATGGACAACCTTCCTGTATCCCGGTATTAAATTAAAGATACAATGAAAAAATTAAAAATCTCATTATTGGGGCAAGTTGTTATTGCCATCGGAGCCGGTATATTATTCGGCCAATTTCTACCCCATGGGATTGCCCGTATTTTTGTTACGTTCAACTCCCTGTTCGGTAATTTCCTGTCATTTTCCATTCCTTTAATCATATTGGGACTTGTTACCCCTGCCATAGCAGAACTTGGAAAAGGAGCAGGTAAACTATTAGCTATTACAGCTTTGCTGGCATATGGCTCCACTATTTTTTCAGGTCTACTTACCTACTTCAGTTGTTCTTCGATTTTTCCACATATGTTATCCCCAAATCCTGAACTTACGGCATTGGATACACCTGGAGGCATGGCTTCTTTGACCCCTCTTTTTATTATAGCCATGCCACCACTGATGGATGTTATGACAGCCCTCTTGCTTTCGTTCACCATCGGGCTCGGATTATGTTACATTGATAAAACGACCTTGAAAGATGGATTCTCGGATTTCGGAGCAATTATTACAAAATTAATCGATACGGTTATCGTTCCATTATTACCTCTTCATATCTTCGGCATTTTCCTGAATATGACAGTAAGCGGACAAGTTGTAAGCATCATCGGCATGTTCCTGAAAGTAATTGTCGTCGTTTTCATTTTACATGTTTTGTTATTGGTTATCCAATTTCTTATTGCCGGAAGTATATCCGGCAAGAACCCATTCAAATCATTAAAGACAATGATGCCTGCCTATGCGACAGCCCTTGGAACACAATCCTCTGCTGCTTGCATTCCGGTATCTTTGACTCAAACCATTAAGCTGGGAGTAAGAGAGAGCATTGCTATTTTCGTAATCCCACTTTGTTCCACCATACACCTTGCAGGCAGCACAATGAAAATTCTTGCTTGTGCTTTAGCTATTATGTATTTGACCGGACAACCAGTTTCATTCTTAAGTATATTAAACTTTATCATGATGCTGGGTATCACCATGGTTGCCGCGCCGGGGATACCGGGAGGAGCTATTATGGCAGCATTGGGTATATTGGAAAGTATATTAGGTTTCAATGAGACACTACAGGCTCTGATGATTGCTTTATATATTTCAATGGACAGTTTCGGAACAGCTTGCAATGTTACTGGTAATGGAGCGATTGCTCTCATTATTGACAAGATTGCGGGGGTAAAGCCCCAGCCCGCCCAGATGGCTCAAACGCCTACCGTATAAATTCCAAATGCGTGGAATTTATACGGTAGTAAACAATTCAAACTACCTGCTGTTTTTCAAAAAGATACACATATTATTTTTCTTTTTCATTCCAAGAAAATCTATTTTCGAGGTAGTCAAAAACATTTTTGACTACCTCGAAAATATTAATGACGCTCTCGTAAATATTTTTGCCTGCCTCAAAAACAAAATGATTGGGTATAAAAAAAGCAAACGCATTAGAGAACACAAACACCATTCATTAATATTATTTATAGCGACTAACACTATTTTACAGTGTATTAATTTTTACTCGGATACATCTCCCATTTCAGATGTTTTGATAACTAAGTCCCGATTTTTCACATCAATCTGTATCGTTTCGTTATATAAAACAAGTACACTCTTAATTTACTATACATAAAGCAATTGTATTCTTTTCATATCAATTCCATATTCCAATTTTATCCATTTTTATCCTCTTTGTAAAATGTAGTTATATGGAAAAACGGATTTAGACAATAAGTTTTCTTTTCGATATTTTACTTTTGAAAAACATTTTTTATCGTTTTAAGTACCATGAACACACATTTATTTTACGTAATCCTTTTCTGGCTGATTGCTGGGAATGTTGCTTCTGCATCGGATGAAGGAAGTTGGATACTATCTACTTCCTCAAGAGAAAACTATAACGGAGTAACCCTAGCCAATGGTCGAATTGGTCTGGTTAGTTCCCAGTTCTTTAGCGTTACCGACATCGTTCTGAACGGAGTATACGATAAAGAGGACAAAGAAGGCGTAAGCCGCATTGTAAGAGGGCCTGTTTTTACAAATTTACAATTGAAGCTGGACGGAGCCCCTGTCTCCGAAAAGAATATCACAGCCTGGCATCAGAACCTGAACATGAAAGAGGCTTATTTGGAAACAGTCGTACAGACACAGAAGGCCACGATCCATTACTCTATCCGCGCACTCCGGAATTTCCCCTATATGGGAATGGTTGTTGTAGAATTAATACCAACCGCTTCCTTTGAATTAGATGTTGCCAATTCCACTATTTTCCCAGAAGAGTTGACCGAGACCTCTGCAACTTACAAATTATATAAAGATGCCGAGATTGAACTCCCGGTTTATACTTCCCAGGCCAAAAGCCGTACCGGCATGCAAAATCTGGCAACCTGTTCCGCTTTCCTTTTTGATACGGACAGACCTGCTATCGAAGCCTTGTACGGAACTGCTCACCATCAATCGATGGGTTTTAAAGTCCGGTTGAAAAAAGGCCAACGCTACCGCTTTGCCCTGATCGGAGCAGTTTGTTCCTCCAAAGATTTCAACGACCCCAAATCGGAAGCAGAACGGATGGCAGTATTTGCTTTGCAATCGGACATAGACTATTTTTTAACCGGCCATAAAGAAGCCTGGACGCGCTTATGGCAAAGTGATATAGAAATAGAAGGCGATGAAGAAGCCCAACGCGATATTCGTCTGGCATTGTACAATTTGTATGCCTCGGCAGGAGAAAATACCCGCCTGAGTATTCCTCCCATGGGTCTTACCACGGTAACCGGATACAACGGCCACGTTTTCTGGGACACAGAGTTATGGATGTATCCTCCCCTACTGATGTTGAACAACCGGATGGCCCGTTCCTGTGTGGATTACCGTTACGACAGACTACAGAAAGCCATGCAAAAAGCGACCCTATACGGGTTCAAAGGATGTATGTATCCCTGGGAGTCGGACGACACAGGTGAGGAAGCCACCCCCACCTGGTGCCTGACAGGAACTTTCGAACATCATATTACAGCCGATGTCGGAATAGCTTTCTGGAATTATTATTGCGTGACCAAAGACCGCAACTGGCTCAAATCGGAAGGATACCCGGTACTGAAACAGGTGGCCGACTTCTGGGCATCGCGGGTGGTCAAAAACGAGGACGGCAGTTACTCTATCAAGAACGTTGTAGGCGCCAATGAATTTGCCCCGAACGTGAATGACAACGCATTTACCAACGGTTCGGCCAAATTTGCACTGGAGTGTGCAACGAAAGCAGCCGCTATCGTAGGAGAACAGGCCGAACCGGAATGGAAAGAAATAGCGGCTAAACTACGCTTTCATTGGATGGCCGACGGCGTAATGAAAGAAAATGAAACCTATGCCGGAGAAATAATCAAGCAGGCGGATGTCAACCTGTTGAGTTATCCGCTGGATATCTTAGCTGAACCTGAAAGCATGAAAAAGAACCTGGATTATTATGCCAACAAGATTCACGAAGACGGCCCGGCTATGGGAAATGCTATCCTGGCTATTTTATATGCGAAATCAGGAGATCGCGACCGGGCATATGAATTTTTCAAAAAGAGTTATTTACCCAATAAACGTCCCCCGTTCGGTGTTTTATCAGAATCCGCTTTTTCCAACAACCCCTATTTCTGTACCGGAGCAGGTGGCTTACTGCAAGTTCTTTTATCCGGCTTCGGAGGGTTGAAAATAACCGACGAAGGGATCATCCAGGAACGTACGATTTTACCGACCCACTGGAAATCATTAACATTAAAAGGTATCGGCCCCGATAAAAAAACATATGTTATCCGCTGAGGCCTAAATTTCCTACCGTTTTTTCGAACGATTTTTTCAGAATAAATCATAAACCGGAAATCAGCATACCGACAACACGTATCAGATTTCCTTAAATTTAATATCTTATGAAAGTAGTATTAATCGGAACATCGTTGCTTCTGAGCATGACTCACCCTTTATGGGCGGGCATCGAAACAGAACCCGTCAGTTTTAAAAACTCATCGGAGATTGTTCTAAGTTATCGTAAAGTAACGGTCGTGGTTAACGACCAGGCAGGGCCTATCATCGGCGCAAATGTAATTATCAAAGGTACGACGAACGGGAATATGACCGACCTGAACGGACGTACCGTACTCGAGAACGTTCCCGACCAGGCTGTCTTAGTCATTTCTTACATCGGCTATCTGACAAAAGAGGTACCTTTACAAAAGAACCAGACGGAAGCTGTGATTGAACTGCTCGAAGATTCCGAAATATTGGACGAAGTAGTAATCGTGGGCTATGGCTCCGTTAAAAAATCGGACGCCACCGGAGCGATTGAAGTGTTGAAAAGTTCCGACTTCAACAAAGGGGTGGTAACTTCCCCCGAATCCTTGTTCAAAGGGCATATTGCCGGAGTACAGGTAACCTCTACCAGCGGCCAGCCGGGAGCGAATACCAACGTGCGTATACGTGGTGTCAATTCGATTTCGGCCTCAAGTGAACCACTGTATGTCATCGACGGAGTACCCATCGATAATTCCCGGTCTACACTGAGCGTTGGCAACGATGCGGGGTTAAACAATCTATCGATCAATCCCTTGTCTATGATTCCCGCTTCCGACATCGAATCTATGACCGTATTGAAAGATGCTTCCGCCACAGCCATCTACGGGTCGCGTGGTGCAAACGGTGTGATTCTAATCACCACAAAAGGGGGAAAAGACGGTATCCGTTCGGTAAGCTATTCCGGCTCTGTCGGTTTTTCACAGGTTGCCAATAAGATTGACATATTGAGCGCCGACCAATACCGCCAGTATGTGCCCGACGCTACAGGTACGGCCTCCACCGACTGGCAAGACGAAATTTTCCGCACAGCCGTGGTACACGAACACAATGTTACGTTCAGCAACGGAAATAAAAACACATCCTACCGGGCATCATTAAGCGCTTCGGGACAAGACGGTATCATTATCGGAACCGGCATGGACCGTTATTCATTGCGCTTTAACCTGACGCACAAGATGTTTGAAGACCGTTTAATCTTCAACCTGAATGCAACAAACACGTACTATAAATTGGATAATGTACTGGAACAGCAGACAGGTGGTGCGAATGGCGGTATTATCAACAATGCATTGAAAGCAAACCCGACCGAACCGGTTTATAAAGCAGACGGTTCTTTCAATGAATACGCGGAAACCGTACGCAACCCGGTAGCAATGGCCAAACAAATGTCGGATAAATCACGCGGCGACCGTTTTATCGGAAATGCGGACGCAACTTATTATTTCCTCCCTAAAACGTTATTCGGTAAAATTAATTTAGGCTATGATGTAGATAATATCAACCGGAAAGCATACCAGCCAATCCATTCGAAAGCGGCCGAGAATGTGGAAGGACGTGCTGTAACGGAAAGTAACCGCTATTCCAATTATTTACTGGAAGGCTATCTGACTTTCGATAAAACATTTAATAAAATTCATGCCTTGAATGTGGTGGCAGGTTATTCCTGGCAGGAATTTGATAATTATATATCAACTGTACGGGCAGAAGGCTTTGTAAACGACAACCTCGGAGCGAATAACGTAGGAGGAGCCAGAACCCAAGAGGCCCGGAACAATCAGGAAAAAAACCGGTTGATTTCCTTCTATGCCCGTGCGAATTATAATCTGATGGATAAATATATGTTCACCGCCACTGTAAGGCGCGATGGTTCTTCCCGTTTCGGTCCGAATAACCGATGGGCGGTATTTCCTTCAGGAGCCTTTGCTTGGAAAATAAAACAGGAAGAATTTTTGAAAGATGTATCGTTCCTTGACGATTTGAAACTACGGTTGGGATATGGTATAACCGGTAACCAGGATATTGGTAATTTCCGTTATAGCCAAACTTATTCAATCAACAGCAAGGAGGGTACTTCTTTCGGTGGCGTTGCTTATCCGTCGTATGGAATTACCGCCATCGCGAATCCGAACCTGAAATGGGAACAGACCGCCCAGTTTAATGTGGGTATCGATTATGCCTTCTTTAACAACCGCCTCCGTGGTTCGTTGGATGTATACAATAAAAAGACCTCCAATTTGTTGCTGACAATCGATGCCATCCAACCGGCAGTAAGTTCCACCTATCTGGATAATATCGGGGCAATGGTAAACCGGGGAGTCGAATTTTCACTGGATGCGGCTGTCATCAGCACGAAAGATTTCTACTGGGATACCAATTTGAATGTGGCTTACAACAAAAATGAGGTAACCGAACTTTACAACAACAAAGATATCGTGTACGGTGTGGTAAGTGGAGCCGGTGCTTCAGGCAATACGCAAATATTACGTGTTGGGGAATCGGTCGGATCGTTCTACGGACGTCGTTTTATCGGTATAGAAAACGGGCAGGAAGTATTCGCATCGGACGAACGCGAAGTAATCAGCGACGCGTTGCCGGATGTTATTATCGGTTTCAACAACTCGTTCAAATATAAGGACTGGGATTTATCTGTTTGCCTGCGTTCGAACCTCGGTGTCAGCGTGTACAACAATACACGGGCTGAGTTAGCACAAGGCAGCCGTTTGCCCGGACAGAATACAAACATAGAAGGTGCCGAGTTTCACAAGGCAGGCGGAGGTGGAACCGTATATTCTTCTTCACGGTGGGTGGAAAATGCCGCTTTCCTGAAATTGGATAATATTACTCTGGGCTATAATTTCTCGTTGCCTAAAGTCATCAAGAACGGGCGTATTTATGTAACAGCCCAGAACTTGTTTACCATCACTTCCTATACCGGATACGATCCGGAAGTAAGTAATGTCAGCTCAGATAAGGATGTAAAAGCAATCGGCATCGATTATTGCAGTTATCCGCAGGCACGTACTTTCACATTGGGTTTGAATATTAACTTTTAATTCATCAGAAAATGAAAAAATTAATCATGATATCGGCATTCATGGCTTCCATGGTTTCCTGCACGGACCTGAATGTCATTCCGGATAGCCAACTCACGGATGAATCGGCTTATAAAGAAAAGACAGAATTTCTGAACGGGCTTTCCGGCGTAGATGCGACCTTAGGTATTTGGTCTGAAATTGTATATAAAATCGGTATTTCTGCCGACGATATGATTGCGCCTGCCCGTGGCGCCGACTGGAAAGGGGATGCACAGGCAGTCCATTTGCATACCTGGACTCCCGATAATGGCGAGTTAAGCGGAATATATACCGGCATCTCAAAAATTATCGCCGTATCCAATTCTTATATCGACATAATCGACAAGAGTAATTTTACAACGGACAAAGAGGTTTTATTAATGCGCGCGGATGCCCGCTTTATACGGGCTTTTGCTTATTTTCTGATGGTCGACCATTTTGGGAATGTGCCTTTGGTTACAAATGGCACATATGATGCACAAAATCCGCCTAAGCAGAATACACGTAAAGAATTGTATGATTTTGTGGAATCGGAGCTAATCGACCTTATCGACAACTGTCTGCCGGAAACCTCTGAATACGGACGGTGGAACAAGTATGTAGCGAAAACGCTACTGGCTAAACTCTACCTGAATGCAGAAGTTTTCCTGGGAGAAGGCAATGCCAAATGGAACGAGGTTGCCAGTTTGACTTCCGACATCATGCGCAACAGCGGATATGTGCTGGAAGATAATTTCAAAGATGTGTTCAAATGGGATAACTACACAAGCAAGGAAATCATTTTCCCGATGATTTGTGAAAGCCAGAATACCTATCCGGAAAATATCAGTTACTTATTCTCTTTGGGCGATTTACGGGCTAAATACGGTTCTTTTGCCCAAGGATGGCAGGGGACAGCAGCGCTTCCGTCTTTTATCCGTTCATATGATGATAACGATGTTCGTCTTAAGGCTTTCCTCTATGGCCCGCAGGTGGGTTCAGACGGTGAACCTATTATGCAACAGGACGACAAAGGAGTTATCCGCCAACTGGATTATACAATCGATTTTACAAGTTCCGACCCGGTAAACAATGCCGACCACTGGGATGGTGCCAGAGGTGTAAAATATCTGATGGACGGTATCGGTGGCACAATGGTAGAAAGAGGCTTGAACAATGATATGCCTATCCTGCGTTATGCCGATGTTCTAATGATGCGCGCCGAGGCCTTATTCCGTTTGGATCCGAATGATACGGAAGCTCTCGACCTTGTCAATCAGGTACGGACAAGAAATGGGAATAACCCGGTTGATAAACTCTCCCGGCTGACAGCTGCCGATTTATTAGCGGAGCGTGGCCGTGAATTTGCCTGGGAAGGCTGGCGCCGAAACGATATGATTCGTTTTGATGTATGGAGAAATGCATGGGATTACAAGGAACAGAGTGAAGATTTCCGTAAACTGTTCCCTATTCCTCAGGTACAAATGGATTCCAATCCGAATTTGCAACAAAACAACGGATATTAGTAGAAATGAAAAAGAGAACCGGTATTTTTGATACCGGGTTTCTTTTTCTTTAATAGAATTAGCTATGTATAAATTAACGGTTATATTGTTAATAGGACTTTTGTCGGGAGGTTGCTCGAATGTGGAAAAACAGTCTGATGCTCCCTGGCATAGTTGCTTCAACGGTCTTTCCAATCACGGGGTAAATGGTGGCAAGCTGTATGTTACCTCCGGAAGAAAGGCACAGATAGTAGGTACACAGGATGCTATGTTTCCGGATACAGGCAGTCATGTTCCGGGAGAAATGGGTGGTATTTGGACAGGATCATTTAAAATGGCCGACGGATATTGGATGAAAATAGCCGATATTGCTTCAAATGAAGACTCGATACTCCGGGCCCGAGAGATGAAGGTATATCCTCATCAAACCCAGTTTGATTTCGGAGATGTACTACACGGACTGAAACTGTCGGCTTCCCAATTCGCCTCGGATACGCAGCCGGGAATCATTGTTTCTTATACCGTAGAGAATACGACCCATGAAGAACGTTCTATCAGTTTGGGATTTTTAGTCAATGTCGACCTTTTTCCGGTATGGTTTTCCGAAGAAAACGGTATTCACAACGGTCCTGATACTGTAGAATGGAACAAAGAGGGTGAATTGTTTACTGCAAAAGATTCATTGCACCAATGGTATATGGCCTGGAAATGCGACCACAATGTTTCCTCCTACGAAACAGGAAACGAATCTATCCGGACTCAAGGCTCGGTTACGCCTACCTGCATGTATACCACACTTTGCCTGAAACCCGGTCAAAAAGAAACAATAAATTATGTCCTCGCCTCTTCAATTAAAAGTTACGGGCAAGCAATCGATAATTGCCATACCCTTCTGGCAAACGGTGAAAAACAAATACTCGAGAAAAAGAAATCGATAGAAGAATTATTATCTATGTCTGAGATTTCCATTCCTGATAAAGAAATCGAACAAGCGTACTATTGGACTTTAATCAATAACCGCTGGTTGGAAATGGATGTGGATACTATTGGATATTTTCTCGGTGCCGGAGCCGTAGAATATCCCTGGTTGTTTGGATGCGATAATTCATATGCGTTGCAAGGCGTGTTGCGGACAGGCAAATTCGATTTAGTCAAATCCACCCTGCGTTTATTGAATAACGTCTCGGATAAAGTAAACCGAAATGGAAGAATCATCCACGAAATGTCGAACAATGGACAGGTCGGAAATCTCGGGAATACCCAGGAGACAGCCCATTTTATCCTGGCTTTGTGGAAAACATACGAATGGACTGCCGATAAGGAGTTGCTGGAGGAAATTTACCCGAATGTGAAGAAGGGCATAACCTGGTTGACGGAAACAATGGACACCAATCAGGATCTTTTCCCGGAAGGGTACGGGATTATGGAAGTGAAAGGGCTGAATGCAGAGCTAATCGATGTAGCGGTGTATACCCAACAAGCACTGGAAGCTGCCTCGAATATGGCTCACCTGTTTAAAGAAGACAGTTTAGCGACAGTGTACAAGGAGAAGTCTGAAGTTTTGAAACAAAAGATAAACAAGGAATTATGGGATGAAGAAGCTGTCAGCTATTGCGATTTTTACGGGAGCAAAGAAATGGCTTTGCAGGTAACTGAAGGAGCGATAGAGGAAGCAAAGAAATTAGAAGGAGAAGACGCCCGGCGAATCGTTGCTTATTATGAGAACTTGCTACAAGACATCGGAAAAAATTATCCTTCCGGCGTGCATAAAGGTTGGTTCACTAACAAAAACTGGGTAATCAACACGCCTATGGAATGTAAAATAGCCCCACAGGAAAGAGCCATAAGAGCTCTGGAAGCTATTTATCAGCATAATTGCGGCGAATACGGTCCTTATTTATCGGCTGTCGACCGGAAACGTATGATGACCATCGCCACCGGCGTACAAGCTGTGGCAGAAGCGAACTATGGCCGAATCGACCAATCCGTGGAATATCTCGGAATGATAGCGAAAACAATAGGCCGGACGATGCCTGGCGCTATCAACGAAATGATGCCGGATTATGGGTGTCCTTTCCAGGCTTGGACTATTTACGGAATGGCAACCGGTCTGGTTTCCGGTTGTTTCGGAGTCGAGCCTCGAGCCGATTTAAAAGAAATCACTCTTACTCCCAAACTCCCGTCCAAATGGAAATCCATGTCGTTGAAACGGTTGCGTATAGGCGATAACTGGTTTGATCTTTCTATTTCAAAAGAGGATAAAACCTATACGCTAAATTATGTATCCGAGCAAAAAGGTTGGAAAATAAAACTCCGCCTCCCCGATAGCAAAGGAAAACATATAACGGTTAATAATAAAAGCGTACCAGTACCCGACGAAGATCTTTTACTGGAGTCTCAACACGGTAGCATTGTTATTTCTCAATAATATGACCAAGATGGCAGGTAGTAGGATTTTGCGGTCTTTCACAGAGCGTTAAATTTGTCTATCTGCTATTTCTTTTTCTTTGTGTATTTCAGAAAAACTATCTTTGTAAGGATTTATTATTCCATAATACCTAAAAAACATCGTATCCCAAATGACAAAGATATATTTTATCCGGTGGATTTTGTTCGCTTTTCTGTATGGAAGCCTAGTTTCGTGCACAGGGGAGAAGAAACAGGTTAGAATCGGTTTTTCTCAATGTACGGGTGGAGAATGGCGCGAACAGATGAATCAGGAAATCATGTCGGAAGCCGGTTTCTACGAGAATGTAGATATAACCATCAAAAATGCTTCCGGCAATATCGGGCAACAGATAGACGATATCCAGTTTTTCATCAAAGACAAAGTGGACCTCCTTATCGTTTCCCCCTTGGAAGACAGTGCCTTGATAGAGACCTTCAACAATCAGGATTTCCACAATATCCCGGTATTGTTGGTCGACCGAAAGTTGTCTTCCAACAAATATGTCTCGTTTGTCGGGGCGAGCAATTGGGAAGTTGGCACGAAAGCGGCAGATTATGTAAAGCTACTCAGGGGAGAAAAACCTACACATATTCTTCATATCAAAGGACACGATAAGTCGACAGCTACTCTGGAAAGGGAAGCGGCTTTCGTAAATGCATTATATCCTTTGAAAAACATGTCTATTTCTACAATTGTCTCGGGAGATGATTCCGGAGGAAAAAATGTGGAATCGACGAAATATATTCTGGAGGAAAACCTGGACCTTTTGAAAACGGTCGACGTGATTTATGCATTCAACGATGCCATAGCCATTACAGCCCACGAAGTATTACGGAAAGACCAAATCCAGCATATGCCAATCATTATTGGCGTGGACGGCTTGTTAGGATATAACAAAGGTATTTATGCCGTTAAAGAGGGTATCCTTACAGCCTCTATTGTTTATCCTACCGGAGGAAGAAAGGTATTAGATGTAGGTATGAAAATCGTCAACCATGTATCGGTTCCTAAAGAAAATTTGCTGCCTACTTTCCTTATCGATAAAAGCAATGTTTCAGTATATCATAATCAGGGCTTGGATGTCACTGAGTTGCAACAAAAAATAAATTTTCTGCTGCAAGAAAAAAAGATGGATCAGCAACGGTTACGAATTTGTTTTTTCGGCGGAATGCTTGGTTTCGTTTTCCTGTTAACCATCTGTATAGTCCTGTTTAGGCAAATAAAAAAAGCCAAACTCCCATCCCTGGAAGAAACATCGCATGGAGATAAACAAGCTACAGAGACTTCCGCTGACGAAGAATGGGAAGAATTTGAAAAGAAAATCTTAGCATACGTCAAAGCGCACTATATGGAGTATGATTGCGATTTAAATGTTTTAATAGACGATTTAGGGTTATCGCGGGTTCATTTTTATAAGAAATTCAAACTGAAATTTGGAGATACACCCAACAACTATCTGAAGAAATACCGCTTAGAAAAATCAAAAGGGCTGATTTTAACAAATAAATATACGTATGCGGAAATAGGGTATCAAGTGGGATTTTCTTCTCCCGCCTATTTCACCAAATGTTTTAAAGAAGCATATAGCTTGACACCCTCCCAATATTTCGACAAGAAGACAAAGAAAAGCTAAAAAACTGTTTTTGTTTTTTACAAAAAAACGCTATTTCGAACGATTCTCTTACTTCCCGTACGGAATAGCGTCTCTCTTTTCATAGTACACGACAAAAAGAAATAGACGTTATGCAAATCTTCTTTTTTTCATTATGTTTGCAATCGAATAATCGATTAATGCTAAAATAATGGACAATCATCCAACAAAACTCCCTTCTCCACTATTATCATTGGTACCAATACTTGTCCTGGTATCGCTTTTATTTGTAACGATCCGTACATTCGGTAGTGATGCCCTGAACGGAGGAAGCCAGATTGTCCTGCTTACCTCTACCGCCGTATGTTGCCTTATAGCGATGGGATATAGTAAAATCAAATGGAAAACCATTGAGTTGGCGATGATGAATAACATCTCCGGTGTTGGGGTTGCATTAGTCATATTATTGATTATCGGAGCCTTATCCGGAAGCTGGATGATAAGTGGAGTGGTACCTACGCTTATTTATTATGGAATGCAAATCATCCACCCCAGTTTCTTTCTGGCCTCCACCTGTATCATATGTGCTATTATTTCAGTAATGACAGGAAGTTCGTGGACGACGATAGCCACAATAGGTATTGCTCTGTTAGGGATTGGAGAGGCACAAGGCTTTGAGCACGGTTGGATAGCCGGGGCTATCATTTCAGGAGCTTATTTCGGAGATAAAATATCACCATTATCAGACACAACTGTTATGGCATCATCTGTAACGGATACTCCTCTTTTCGTACATATCCGGTATATGATGATTACAACCATTCCTTCCTTTCTAATTGCATTGGTTATATTTACTGTTGCCGGTCTGTCGCATGAGACATCCGATACGGAACAAATCGCCCAGTTTGCCTTATCACTGAAAGAAACATTCCATATCACTCCCTGGATGTTTATCGTGCCCGTTATTACCGGCATATTAATTGCCAAAAGGATTCCATCCATTATCACATTATTCCTTTCCACTGCATTGGCAGGAATTTTTGCTTTAATTTTTCAGCCTCATCTTCTACAGGAAATCTCAGGTTTGCCGATACAGGATATTCAGTCGAACTTCAAGGGATTGATGATGACATTCTATGGAGGAACAAGCGTGCAAACCGGTAATCTTCAATTAGACAACCTGGTTGCCACACGTGGTATGAGTGGAATGTTGAACACCGTTTGGCTGATTATTTGTGCAATGTGCTTTGGAGGGGCAATGGCAGCAGGAGGTATGCTGGGAAGTATTACTTCCGTATTCCTCCGTTTCATGAAAAAAAGAGTCGGACTGGTTGCCTCAACCGCCTTATCCGGCATTTTTTTCAATCTCACAACTGCCGACCAGTATATTTCCATTATCCTGACAGGGAATATGTTCAAAGACGTATTTAAAAAACAAGGCTACGAAAGCCGTTTATTGAGCCGTACAACCGAAGATGCCGTGACGGTTACTTCTGTCCTTGTTCCCTGGAACTCATGCGGTATGACGCAGGCCACTATTTTAGGAGTAGCAACTCTCACTTATTTACCATATTGTTTCTTTAATCTAATAAGCCCGCTCATGAGTATTACAATCGCTGCTCTCGGGTACAAAATCAAAAAAACAAATGAAGAAGCTCAAAATTTCACTGCTGACTAAAGTTGTCATCGCTATTGCTGCAGGTATCCTGTTCGGTCAGTTTTTACCTAATGGAATCGCACGTATTTTTGTTACTTTCAATTCGCTGTTCGGTAATTTTCTAACATTTGCCATTCCGCTCATCATTCTGGGGCTGGTTACCCCTGCCATTGCGGAATTAGGGAAAGGGGCTGGCAAACTACTTGCCATAACGGCATTACTTGCTTATGGCTCTACTATTTTCTCGGGTTTATTCACTTATTTCAGTTGTTCCAATGTCTTTCCCCATATCCTGCCGGCAAATACGGAGCTGGTTTCAATGGAAAACCCGGAGCACTTCATGCTCACTCCTTATTTCGTAGTCAATATGCCTCCATTGATGGATGTTATGACAGCTCTTCTGTTATCATTCACGATAGGCCTGGGGCTTTCTTACATCGACAGAACAACATTAAAGGACAGCTTCTCTGATTTCAGAATGATTATCACCAACCTGATTGAAGCAGTTATCATTCCGTTACTTCCGATCCACATTTTCGGTATTTTTCTGAATATGACAGTAAGCGGACAGGTTATGAGTGTAATTTCAATGTTCCTGAAAGTCATCATTGTTATTTTCGTATTGCATGTGTTACTGCTGTTGATCCAATTTACTATTGCCGGAAGCATTAGCGGAAAAAATCCGCTCCGATTATTAAAAAACATGTTACCTGCATATGCAACAGCATTAGGGACACAATCATCTGCCGCCACCATCCCGGTAACACTTGCCCAAAGTATAAAAAACGGGGTTCGGGAAAACATTGCCATATTCGTTATACCGCTTTGCGCAACAATTCACCTGGCAGGAAGTATGATGAAAATCCTCGCCTGCGCACTTGCCATCATGTATATGACAGGGGAACCGGTTTCATTCATACCTATCTTAGGTTTTATTATGATGCTGGGCATTACTATGGTTGCCGCCCCGGGAGTTCCAGGAGGAGCCATAATGGCTGCACTGGGAGTATTGGAAAGCATGTTAGGCTTCAATGAAACGCTCCAAGCTCTGATGATTGCCCTCTATATTGCGATGGACAGTTTCGGCACGGCATGCAATGTTACCGGTGACGGCGCCATTGCTGTTATTGTAAACAAAATTGCAGGGAAAAAAGCCGGAGAGTAATTCTTCTTATTATTTCAAAAGGTCTTCAAGCCGTTCCACCCCTTTTTCGCGCATCATAGTCACGGCTATATGTGCACAGGCATAGGCATCCGCCATCGCATGATGGTGGTTCGCCAAGTCATATCCGCAGTGGGCGGCTACGGTTTGCAACTGATGGTTCACAAGGAAAGGATACATGCGCCGGGATAAGCGGCAGGTACAATAAAACGGATACTTGGGATAGGCCAGATCATATACCTGATGGGCGGCTTTCAAGCATCCTTCATCGAACGGGCTGTTGTGTGCCACTAAAGGGATATCAGCCAATTTGGATGCAATTCCCGCCCATACTTCTTCAAAATCGGGTGCAGAGTTCGTATCCTCAGGCGTCAAGCCATGTACGGCTGTAGTCCATTGGGTATAATAATTAGGATAAGGACGTACCAGACTGTAAATAGAGTCTATTATCCGGTTGTCTTCTACGATAGCAATACCCAGGCTACAGATACTGCTGCGTTTTCCATTTGCTGTTTCAAAATCTATCGCTGCAAAACGTTCCATGATTAAAAATTCAATGTGTTAAAAGGAACTCCGGACAAAATTACACGAAAAACAGTGAACAGAAAAAATAAAGTGTTAATAATCGATACGATTTACATCCAAACGGTATAAAGATATACGAAACCTTACACAACAAAAATCATCTACCCTATTAAAAAAACATTTACATATATAATATTCAGCCCTACAATCGACTTAGTTCTCTGGAAACTACGTTAATTATATGCACAAATATATGAATAAATAAGAGACAAAAACAATACATAAACACTTAATATACAAGCAATAAAATCAAACATCCAAAGGCTTTTCGCTGAAATGTAATAAAAAACAACAACTTTCAAGGCATTACATTATATACCTTAATACATGTATTTTTCATAGTCTCCAGAGAACTAAATTAATATATTATTATGATAACGTCAAAATTAGAGATATGGGTATCATTCCAATCAAATTTAAAGGCAAACCAATTTATAAAAAAGAAACAAAGGTTCCAATCTTTTACACGATGGTCGTATGTAGGCACATACGGTCACCGTATACGCTCGTATACGATACCCATATACGAGGGCATACGATACCCATATGTACACGCATACCGGCATCAAATAAGAATCTACAGATTATTAAATACACTCAGATATGAAAACAAAACTACATTATCAAATGCTTTTCAACCTACCCACAAAGATATTAGCTGCAAGTTTCTATATACTTGCCTTACTATTGGGAGCCTGTACAGCGGAGTCGGATAAAACAGACCGCTCATCTACTGGAGAAGCAAACAGTACAAACAAACGCGAGGTACTTCTTTCTTTTAAAAACAAGCTCACGGTGAAAACAACCAAGACGGAAACCAAAGCCATTGCCACTGAAGCGGAAAATGAAATAGTAACGCTCGATGTATATGTATTCGGTGCTAAAACGGAAGGCGATGCTTATACCTTCCGCGAACGGTTCTCCTACCGGCAGGATGGGGCGGCACTTCCCGCAGGAGCGAAAGAACTTAATCTTACACCGGGTACGAACAATACCACCACTACCGCACTGCTGGAACTTCAAAAAGGCTTGTTTGTCCGTCTTTACTGTATTGCCAATCAAACGGAACTGATTAATCCGGTTGATAACAACCCTGTAACAGACACCTATTTCACCCCGCTTACTTACGATTTGGAAACAGGAGCCCTGACAGACGGTATCCCTACTGAGCGACAGTTTCAGAAGTTCTATTCGCCATTACTGACGGATGCTTCTGAGGCTTTAGGTTTACCCCTTCCGATGACAGGCTCACAAACCACTCCTATAGACTTGACAGACTTCGGTTCCTCTGCACGTGTGCAGGTGGGCTTTAAGCTGACACGCACAATGGCACGTTTCGATGTAAACAATGTAGAAGCTGAATCCAAATTCCATCTGGAATCCATTTCTATGGGAAACGGACGAAGGGGAACTACCTTCTTCCCTGTCAAAGTATACGGCACATCCCCTTCGGCGGATGGTGATTTGATAACCTATCCGGCACACACTTTTGAAGGAGATAAGGCAAATACAGGCTTGCAGGTGTCCGCTTTCTATAGCTATCCAAGCCCTTTGGAAGATAAAGGCTACCTGATCCTAAAAGGGACTTACCAAGCAAACCTCACGGAAACAAAAGTTGTAACCTATCAAATTCCTTTTGTACAGACTGCAGCCGATGGCAGTTCACTTGCGCTTGAAATCAACCCCAACCACCGCTACATAATAGGCATTACCAAAGCGGATGAATACCATTTGGACTTTACTCTGGAAGTGGACGACTGGGCAGACAGTGGAGACATAGACGGATATAATCCGGAAACAAGCACGGTTCCTTTTGAAGTAAACATCGATGCGGCTAACGGAGACTATGACCCGGATACACGCATTGTCAACATGGCAATAACAGACGGAGCGGCATTCTCTGTCAAAGCCTCTTCCAACTCCGGCATAGACTATTCGCTCACTTATGAAAAGAAAGTAACGACTGCGCCCTGGCTGGTTGTAGCCCCTACACCTGTCACCCGTGCAGTATCGAAGGATTTTACCTATACGGTATCTCGCAATGCAGAATATAAAGGGAATGACTTCCCGATTGCATACCTTCGCTTTACCGACAAAGCGACAGGAGACGAAAACCTGCTGATTATACGTCCTGTAGCCACACCGGTAGTTAAACTGGCTACTGCTTCTCCCAAGTGTAGTTTCGATGAGAATACCAGAACAATCACTCTATATAAAGACGAAACATCGGGTAAAACGTCCGTTACATTAAACATCATTTCTACCGGAGGATGCATTTTGGCTGATGCTGCAGGAGGCGATATACCCGGTTGGTTGGAAAGAAATAAAGATGAGTTGACCGTAACAACCGGTACTATCAAATTCAGTTTGAATTCAGACGATACTTCTTTCCCGGCCACAAAACAACTGACTGACGGATATACCTTCGATATCAAGAACGCTAAAAACACAGACAAAAAGCTGTCGATTACCGTAAAAGTCGAAACAGCCATGAGTTTACACCAATCTGCCTCCACCGTTCCAAACGGGGGAAACTACGATGCCGCGAGCAACCGTATGCGCCTTTATAACAGTATCTCCGACCAGGTTACACTATCGGTTTTCGCTCTCCAAGGTTGCGATATAGAAGGTGTTCCCGCCTGGTTAACTCTGGACAAAACGACTACTTCCAATGATTCTGAAACATTCACTTTCTATGTTAAAGACGCAGCAGCCACAGGAGGTAGTGCCACTATTACGATTAAAGAGAAATTTGACAATACCTTATCCAAAACATTTACAGTCTATTCTATTAACAAGAGTATTGTATTGTCTAATTTTACCGCATCAAATGTATCACACGCAACAGTAGATAATATCAACAACACAAAACCATATATTACCTTCTTTCCTATATCAAGCGCTTATTTTAAGATTACGGTAAAATCCCCGAAATCTATAAAAAATAAAATAGCTGTGGCAAATTGGATGCAACAACCCAGTATCACAGAAAATATAGACCCAAATACAGGCGTAGCTACTTCTACCCTTCAATTCTACAGAAAGAATGATGATTCCTATTTTTCCACACCGACCTCAGCTACGATAAATACAATAACGAATGACTATACTCCTGGCGGAGACAAGCAATTCTATGTGCAACAGACAACACCTATATATCCGGGCAGTACAACCATTCCGAAGATAGCGACAGGAAAAAGCAGACAATATTGGGTAGCGCCGGTAGTGGCAAAAGGCAATTGTCTTTTTAGTGATAAAAACGTATGCCCATCCGGATGGAAAATTGCATCAAAAAACGATTACATCGATATACTTCATTCCTCGGCAGAAGGTATTAATCTTTCTTATGCAAATGAAACAGCCAAACAGAATGCTGCGGTTTTCAATAGTAACGGAAGTGTTGCCGGTCCTTATTTCTGGTCGACAGATGCCTACTGGTATGCCACCTTCGATCCTTCTGCATATCGACTGAATTCCAACAATTCATCCGACACAAATAAAGTCCGCTGTATCCAAAACAAATAGTTCTAATAAAAAGGATATAAACGACAATTGCCGGATACAGATTGTATGATTCTGTATCCGGCAATTATTTTTGAGCACCAAACCTTTTATTTACTAAAGTCTCTCGGAGCGGGAACTTTTGGCAACGGTTTACGACTCTGAAGTTCTTTCATTACCTCTTCTATCGCTTTGTTTAGCTGCTGGTCTTCCCCATTCCATTCTTTTATCGGATCGTTATCAATCAGAATATCCGGGTCTACCCCATGATTTTCGATAATCCATTGTCCGGTTTTCGGGTCATAGCTTGTAAAGAACGGAACACGGATATCCGTACCATCCATATAAGGCAGTGAGCCACTGATACCGACAATGCCACCCCAAGTACGGGTTCCTATCAATTTCCCTAAACCAAGCGCACGGAATCCCCACGGGAACAGATCGCCATCCGATGCAGAATATTTATTAATCAGACAAACTTTCGGTCCTACCTGTACCGCATCAGGTACTGTTCCGATACGGGCTGAAGTACGGCTCATCGTCAAGCGGTAAGGTTCACGGGACAGACGTTCAAGTATCATTGGGGAAACGTTGCCTCCACCGTTTGCACGGTCATCAATAATCAAACCTTCCTTATCCAACTGCGGATAGAAATAACGGGCAAACTCATTTAGACCTTCCGGTCCCATATCCGGAATATAAATATATCCGATTCTGCCATTGGAAGCCTTATCCACTTTCTTAATATTATCCTGTACCCAATTATAATGATACAAAGAATATTCTTCTGCAAGCGGGCTTATTACCACTTTGTGCGCACCAGCCAACTGAGGCTTACTATTCAATGAAATTTCTGTCGGAACATTTGCTTTTCCGACTAACAGTGAATACATGTCTTTTACCGTATTTGTCGGAACCCCATCGATAGCCACAATGAAATCACCGGCTTTTGCTTCTATACCAGGCTCGGTAAGCGGAGAACGAAGCTCTTTACTCCAGGAAGCACCCGGAAGTATTTTTTCCAGACGGAAAAAGCCACTCTTGTCGCGGGAGATTTCTGCTCCTAACAAACCTGTTTCCACACGCTCGGGACGCTCGGTTTCGCCGGGATTGACATAAGCATGTCCACAGTTCAATTCACCTATCATCTCGCCGATTACATAGTTCAAATCCAAACGGGTTTTGACATAAGGCAACAATACGGCATATTTTGACTTGATTGCTTTCCAATCGACGCCATGCATATTGGAAACATAGAAACCATCACGGTAAGCACGCCATGCCTCATCGAATATCTGTGCCCATTCCTGCGGATAGTCTACCGTAATCTGCATATTAGACAAATTGACAGGCTTGCTTAAGTCCACTTTTCCGGAAGGTATATCCACAACATACAACAGGCTTCCTTTAGAGAACAACGCTTTCTTGCTACCCGGGGTCACAGTCATGAAAGCCCCCGGAGCCACACTTGTTTCCTCCTGTTTTTCCAAATCGAATACATTCGTGCCTCCACGTCCCCAATAGTATACTTTCTTACCATCGGAATAGAAATTCGTATAATATGAACCGTTCAACGGAAGCTGTATAATCCGGTCGTTAACTCCATCTATGTCAATCTTCACAACCGGAACATCGCTTTCTTTGTTAACATCCTCTTTTTTCTTTACAGAATCTTTTACCGGTTCTTCCTTCCGGCTTATTGCAACCTGTGCATCCTTTTCAATAAAAGGAGATGGTGTATCTTTCGACAATAAAGCCAGATAAACGCCTCCCATATTGTTATATACATGATTCCATTCCAATGAACCATAGGTCGGATTGAAATCGCGGGAAGAAGCGAATATCAGATATTTTCCGTCCGTACTGAATACAGGGAAAGATGACTCATACCATTTATCGGTAATTGCATATTCTTTTTTATCATTCAGATTATATACATATACAATGCTAAATGTATTATCTCCCGTACGGGTATAAGTCAACCAGTTGTTATCCGGCGAGAAGGCTACGTCACGAGGCTCTCCCATCGGGTCTTGCAAAACAGTAGTGACGCGTTTTGAAGCAACATCCAGCAGATTCAAGCGGTTCTTACGGTCGGTGTAGACAATTTTCTTTGAGTCGGGACTCCATTTCAGATTACGGATATAGGTATCATTATTTTTTGTAAGTTGTACCGGCTCACCTCCTGTTGCATCCTGCAGGTAAAGTTCGGTTTCACCTGTTCCGTCGGAGATATAAGCGATATACTTTCCGTCCGGCGACCATTTTGCTGCCCGGTCGTGCGCTCCAGGGGAACGGGTAATATTCTTTGTTACACCTTTTTCAGTCGGAAGGTTGAATACTTCGCCCCGTGCCGTTACAGCAATACGCTCTCCGTCCGGCGAAATACTTGCCGCAGTAAGATACCCGCTTCCGTTTTTGATGGCGCTACGTGCATAGATGTTATCGGAAGTCAGTGTGATATTCACTTTCTCCGGTCTCTTGCTTTTTGCGTCCATCTTGTAAATATAACCGCCGTTCTCGAAAACGATCGTATTGCCGTTTGCACTCGGGAATTTGACATCGAACTCTTTAAAATCCGTAACTTTGGATGTCTGTTTTGTTTTTGTGTTATACACGAAAATATTCATCACCCGGTCCCTGTCGGAAATAAAGAAGATTTCATCTCCTATCCACATCGGGACAATATCCTGTGCAGGGTTATTGGTAATATTTTCCACGGTTTTCTTTTCAGGGTTGTAAATCCATACATCATCCGCCATACCGCCTTTATAGTACTTCCAGGTACGGAATTCGCGCATCACACGATTGTATGCCAACTGTTTGCCATCCGGAGAATAACTACAGAAACCTCCTTCGGGAAGAGGTATAACTTCCGAAAGACCGCCTTCTTTGTTTACTGCATACAATTTGCCGGTAAAACTGCTGCTGATACGGTTACGGTATACAATGTTTTTGCCATCAGGAGTCCAAGTCATTACGATATTATTAGGTCCCATACGGTCGCCTAAATCATCCCGCTGGTTTGTTGCGGTGTAAGTTACCCGCAAAGGCTCCCCTCCTTCGGAAGGAATCGTATACACCTCGGTATTTCCATCATACTGCCCGGTAAATGCAATTGTCTTGCCATCAGGAGAGAACCGGGGAAACATCTCATAACCGACATGAGAGGTCAGGCGTTGTGCTTCCCCACCGGAAGCTGGTACTTTATACAAATCTCCGGCATACGAAAAAACGATATCTGTACCATTCGTTGCTGGAAAACGCAGCAAGCGTGCCTCATCGGCTGCCATCAATAAAGCCGGGACACTTGCCAATGCCAATAAAGAAAGAATAAGTTTTTTGCCCATGATTAATGCCATTTAGTCTACAGGCAAAGATAAAAAAAGTATTAACTAAGTAGAGCCTTATTGATATATTCCTTTGTTTCCCACCAAAAAAGCTGGATATTATCAAATACAGTCAACCACCGGGGACGTATCAACCCGGTCTTGGCATAATATTCCGGGTCACCTATACGGATATAGCGAATCTTATTAGTCGTATCAGACAAAAGGCACAAAGTCCCATTTTTCAACAATATTACCAGCATTCCCCTCTTTATCCAAAAGTCAATTACTTCTGAAAAAGGAATCATATCGCGGTCAGAAAAAGACAAAGCAGTTCCGGTAAACCCTATTTGATATAATACTACATAAGGACGTATTTGCCAGCAAAGTTCTGTTATATTGGCAGGTTTAAGTTCCTTTTTCAAAAAAAGAATATACTCTTTTTGAAAATTTGCAATAGATAAAGGTTGTTCCATATCTCATATTTTCAATAATATAATTATTATTTCAACAAATTCCGGGCGGTATAAGTTATAAAAGAAGCGTGGGAACTGCTGATACACTTTAACAGAGGTTCTCGAATACCTGCAATCGGTGTATAAACAGCAGCCTCACGCTTTTTATCCTGATTGCACGAATGCAAGAAATTCATTTCCGCACAACAAGAAAACATGAGCATACTTCTTATTCATTATCCACCAATTGCTTGAAACTTTCGAGATTTCTGTTAAAAAGGATAATTTATTCAGTAGCTTTTAAACTATTAAATTTCACACAAACAATAACGCTTTATCACTTATGCAAAGGCAAATATAAAAAGATATTTTTACATCTATTTAAATGTTCCTTCTTTTTCATAAGAAAAAAATAACTCCGTGCATTTAAAACCAACTTATCCCACATAATAATCATTTATTTATTCTAGGGCATATGTCCATTATACGAAACTATTAAACAGTTTCCATTCATATGATACAACTACCCTTCTGTGAAAAATCAGAACTTTTTCAGATGAAATTGCATATTTCTACTATTTAATCTTACCTTTAGACTTTCCTACACATAAAATAACGTATATTTACATCCAAAAAACACACGAGATGAAGTTCTTATTTATTTTAACCTCTGCATTGTTTGTAACTACAAACATTTTTGCCGAAGATAATCCTTTATGGATGCGCTATCCGGCAATATCGCCAAACGGAGAAACAATTGCCTTTACTTACAAAGGCGATATTTACACCGTTCCGGCTAATGGTGGTAAAGCTACCCAGTTGACAACCCATCCGGCTCACGACACACAGCCTGTCTGGTCTCCCGACGGAAGCAAAATAGCCTTTGCATCCGACCGCACCGGGAATTTTGATATTTATGTAATGGATAAGAACGGAGGCGTTCCCAAGCAACTGACAACTCATTCCGCAAACGAATATCCTGAAACATTTACAGATAATAACCATATTCTCTATACGGCTTCCATCCAGCAGGATGTCAAAGACAGCCAGTTCCCTTCCGGAACCTTTGCACAAATTTACCAGATAAACCTGGATGGCGGACGCCCTGTCCTGTATTCCTCTTATGCAATGCAAAGCCTGGCTTTAAACAAGCAGGGGGATAAATTGCTATATCAGGACATTAAAGGATATGAAGATCCCTGGCGCAAACATCATCAATCCTCTATTACACGTGACATATGGCTATGCTCACTCGGAAACGAACGCACTTTCAAGAAAATTACAACTTTCCGGGGCGAAGACCGAAATCCGGTTTGGGCTCCCGATGGTAACTCTTTCTACTATTTAAGTGAAGAAAAGGGAAGTTTCAATGTTTTCAAAAATGACCTGACCGGAAAAAACATCCGTCAGATAACACAGCATACTACACACCCTGTCCGCTTCCTCTCTTCCGACAATAACGGAAAACTTTGCTATGGATACAACGGGGAGATTTATACACTGAAAGAAGGCGGCCAACCAGCAAAAGTGAACATCCACATCATCGCCGATAAAGTGGAAAACGACCTAATCAGCCAGCTAAAAACCAGTGGCGCTACCGATATCGCCGTTTCACCAAGTGGGAAAGAAGTTGCTTTCATTGTCCGGGGAGATGTTTATGTAACCTCTACTGATTTTGAGACGACCCGCCAGATTACAAATACTCCGCAGCAGGAGCGGGACCTGGATTTCAGCCCCGACGGTAAATCACTTGTTTATTCGGCTGAAAGAGGCGACACATGGGGTATTTACCAATCCAGCCTGGTACGCAAGGATGACAAATACTTTACCTACGCACAGGAAATAAAAGAAGAACCTCTGGTTGTAAGCGGTCAAACTTCTTTTCAGCCATTATATTCTCCGGATGGAAAAGAAGTTGCATTCCTGGAAAACCGGACTACTCTACGCGTAATCAACTTAAAAAGTAAAGATGTCCGGACGGTTCTGGATGGAAAATACAACTATTCATATTCCGATGGTGACCAATCTTACCAATGGTCTCCCGACAGTAAATGGATTCTGGCAACTTATATCGCCATAGGAGGTTGGAATAATTCCGATATCGCATTGATCAAAGCAGATGGCAGTGGTGATGTAACCAACCTGACAGAAAGCGGATACTCTGATGGCAATGCCAAATGGGTATTGGATGGAAAAGCTATGATCTGGTCGTCTGACCGTGCAGGATACCGTAGCCATGGTAGCTGGGGAGCAGAAAGAGACATGTATATCATGTTTTTTGACGGTGAAGCCTATGACAAATTCCGCCTTTCCAAAGAAGAGCAAGCCTTGATTGAAGATGAAGAAAAGGATAAGGATGCGGATAAGAAAGACGAAGACTCTAAAGATAAAAAAGACAAGAAGAAAGACGACAAGAAGAAAGACGACAAGAAAAAAGAGGATAAGTCTGTCGAACCGTTGAAATTCGACCTGGCAAACCGCAAAAACAGAATCATGCGTCTTACAGTCAACTCCTCTTTCCTGGGAGATGCAGTTCTGACACCGAAAGGCGACAAACTTTATTACTGTGCAGCTTTTGAAAGCGGTTATGATTTATGGGAACAGAATTTCAAAGAAAAATCTACCAAAATCCTGATAAAAGGTGTTGGTGGAGGAAATATGTTCACCGATAAAAAGGGCGAAAACCTCTTCCTTATCTCCAGAGGACAGCTAAAGAAAATCGACGTAAAAGACAGCAAAGACAAGCCTATCAGCTTCAAAGCAGAATTCTCTTATCGTCCGGCAAAAGAACGGGAATATATATTCAACCATACATGGCGCCAGGTCTTAGACAAGTTCTATGATCCGACTTTGCATGGTATAGACTGGGCTGGTTACAAAACAGCATATGCCCGTTTCCTTCCGCATATCAACAACAACTATGACTTCCAGGAAATGCTTTCTGAAATGCTGGGAGAATTAAATGGTTCACATACAGGAGCCCGCTACCGTCCGGCTTCTACGACTCCGGCAACAGCTTGTTTAGGAGCATTCTACGACAATGACTATTCTGGTGACGGTCTGAAAATTGCAGAAATTATAGAACAAGGTCCTCTTACGCAAGCCGATAGTAAGATTAAAGCAGGCTGCATCATCGAAAAAATAGATGGTACGCCTATCAAGGCCGGAGAAGATTATTATCCACTGTTAAGCGGAAAAGCTGATAAGAAAATCTTATTATCCGTATATGACCCTACTACTAAACAACGTTTTGACGAACAAGTGAAACCAATCACTTACGGAACGCAATCCAATCTTCTTTATAAACGCTGGATTGAACAAAAACGCTTGATGGTAGAGAAACTATCCGGAGGAAAAATCGGTTATGTACATGTCAGAGGAATGAATAGCGAAAGTTTCCGTGATGTTTATTCCGAATTATTAGGACGTTGCCGTAATAAAGAGGCCGTTATTGTGGACACACGCCATAACGGTGGAGGATGGTTGCATGATGACCTGGCAACATTACTAAGCGGAAAAGAATACGAACGCTTCATGCCGAGAGGACAGTATATCGGAAGCGATCCGTTCAATAAATGGCTTAAACCGTCATGTGTGCTGGTTTGTGAAGATAACTACTCGAATGCCCATGGTTTCCCGTTTGTTTACAAAACACTGGGTATCGGAAAACTCATCGGAACACCTGTTCCCGGAACCATGACTGCGGTATGGTGGGAAACTCAGATTGACCCGACAATCGTATTCGGTATTCCTCAGGTAGGAGTAATGGATATGCAAGGTAATTATCTGGAGAACCATGAATTGCAACCGGACGTTGAAATTTATAATACACCGGAATCACAGTTGAAAGGTGAGGATCATCAACTGGAAGAAGCAGTAAAGGTGATGCTCCAAACAGTAAAACAAAAATAAAAATGTTGGAAGTTCATACCCCGAACGGAGAAAATAAAGTTCTATTGCACGCTTGTTGTGCACCCTGTTCGTCAGCAATCATCGAATGTTTGCTGACGAACAGCATCCGTCCTACGATTTTCTACTTTAATCCGAATATCTTCCCTAAAGAAGAATATAAAATTCGAAAAGCAGAGAACCAGCGTTATGTAGAAAGCCTGCAACTCGACTTTATCGATGCAGACTACAACCATTCGGCATGGCGTGAAATCACCAAAGGAATGGAGAAGGAACCGGAACGGGGTAAAAGATGTTTGGAATGCTTTTTCTACCGTCTGAAAGAAACTGCACGCTATGCAAGCGAAAACGGTTTCTCCCTATTTACTACCACGTTGGCTTCTTCCCGCTGGAAAAGCCTTGAGCAAATATGCGAAGCCGGAAAAAAAGCTGCAAATCTATACCCTGGAACTCTTTTTTGGGAGCAGAACTGGAAAAAAGGAGGACTGAGCGAACGCAGAAAAGAAATTATTGCGGAATATCAGTTTTATAACCAGCAATATTGCGGGTGTGAATTCTCCTTCAGAAACAAATAGTTCCTTATACTAAAAGATTTAAAAGTCAATATTACAAAACGTGCAACATTGCAGGTTTTCTGTAATATTGACTTTTTCTTTTTTCTGCAAGTGTTATTCAAGCCTGAGTTGTTTATCCGATAATATTTTATAGATTTCCCTCTTTATTTCACCCGTATGTTCCTTTTGCAAAGACGAGAAACGAAGTGCACAGGAAGCGGCTTTTTTCAATTTATCCGGGTGATAAAAAGAAGCGTTTGCATATAAATGAGCTAACATTAAATATCCACGGCAGTGTCCCGGAAGAATTTGAGTTATTTTTTCCAGATAGAATTCTGCATCTTCATAATTACCCAAAGCTTCATCATTCATTGCCATGGCATAATAAATCTGGGGATTTGCACTCAGTTGCATTGCTCTTTCCAACCACACGACAGCCGTTGAATATTTTCCGATTTTATTAAAACAAGTTGCCCCTTCATATAAAAAATCAGGTCTGTGACATAAAGAGAAATATAATTTCTCATACTTATATGCAGCTAACTCATAATGATTGGCAAGATATAAATCCCGGGAATTTTTCCATTCTTTATAGATATGTACCGAATCTTTCTGGGCGTAAAAAATAGCACATGAAACAAATGCTATCAGAATCCCGATATAAGGAAGACTTTTTAAACCTTGAAAAGAACTCCCATTTTTCGTTACACATATGGCCGTAAGAAAAACAAGCAATACACATAATGTAGGCAACTGCAGTGGATAAGAATATAAAGCAAACACAATCAAAGCGATAACACCTCCGGAGCAACCTATTCGATTATGTTTGATTCCATAATAAACAGAAAACGCTAACCATAACATGAAAAGCAATAACCCCACCACTCCTATTTCCACACCCATAAGCAAATAATCATTATAAGGGTAATCCGGGCAGATACCCATTCCACATTCGATATCAGAAGCAATCCCCGAAGTAAAATAATCGGCTTGTGCTTCTGCATAAACAGAAGGAAAACTACCCAGACCTGTCCCTAAAAAAGGATGCTTAATAATCACATTCGTGGTTACATTCCATATTAACAAATGCTTCTGTACCGCCCCTGTATGGAAAGAAACTGCAGATAATAGCAAACCTGCTGCTATAAAAAACAACATCATAATAAAAGTCCCGACAAATAACTTATGATATTTATGTATTGCTTCTTTTGTCTTTGTCAAACCAATCATCCGCATCCAACAAACCCAGCAACATGAAACTGCAGAAACAACCAAAACCGAGAGATTCATTCTCAAACAAAGAGCTATGGATATTGAAATAAATCCCACACAAGCCAGATAAAACAAAAATGTACGGGACTCCCAACAAGATAATTTCTTACAATCCCTAAAACGCAAAAACATATTCAAAGAAATAGGAAGCATAACCGTAATGTATCCTGTAGATAACTCCAACGGTACAGCTCCATCCAACAATTTCAATACAGGATGATCGGAAAAAGTCCCGAAATATAATCTGATACAGGAAATCGCACAAACGATACTGAAAAAAAGAGCGATCGATACAAAAAATATCCGTAATTCAGGATACCGCTGTAAAGAAATACGCAACATAAACCATAAGGCAACCAGTTGGGATATAAAAATGAGTTTATCCGGCTGAATATTAAGCTGTTTATCATAAGTAACAAGGACAATTCCCAACAATAATAAAACAAGGACATCAGGCAAAGAAAAGATAAAAACACGTTTACTACTCGTTAATTCCATAAATAATAAACTTCCGGCAAAAGCAACGGATGCATAATGAAACCAACAGATTCTCCCAATAGCTTCCCCATGATAAATATCAGGGTTAATAGCAAAGATTATACAAAGGAGTAACATGCCACTTGTTGACAACAACAATAATTGTAAAAAATCAAACAATTTGTTCATTTTAAATTTGTTTTGAGGGTTAAACCATTAATAAATATTCTCTAAAAGCACAATAATTCAATAGCTTGACCATCCTTCAAATAATAATAGAACAAAAAATACCCTTTAGCCTAAAACGTCTACTAAACATTATTTTCATCCAAAACTCTTAATATTATCAAAAAGAGATGCACAGTCTACAAATTCAAAGTTTGAATAACAAACCTGTACCTTGCGGATAGTTAAAGGTAGGTATTGTATAATCTCTGAAAATCTCTTTTCGCTGACATTTTATTGACAAATCCCGGATAATTCTCAGTAGCCTAAGGAGATTCTTACTATCTTTGTATCCATTTGAAATAAAAAAGTAAAAAAGAGAATGGAAACAGTAGTAAGTGGCATTCGCCCAACCGGTAATTTGCACCTGGGGAATTACTTCGGTGCAGTAAAAAGTTTTCTGCAAATGCAGAATGAATATAATTGCTATTACTTTATTGCCGATTGGCATTCGTTGACTACCCATCCACATCCCGATAATATCCGTAATAGTGCAAAAACAATCCTGGCCGAATACCTGGCTTGTGGCATCGACCCGGAAAAAGCGACGATTTATATCCAAAGCGACGTACGTGAAGTGGCTGAATTATACCTGTATCTGAACATGAATGCCGGTATAGGGGAATTGATGCGTACTACCTCTTTCAAGGAAAAGGCCCGTAAACAGCTGCATATCGATACTACCGGAAATGATGGAGAGATGGAGAAGGAAATCTTTAATGAAAACAATAAGCATAGTGTAAGTGCTGGTTTATTGACTTATCCAACCTTGATGGCTGCCGACATTATCATTCACAAAGCAGTAAAAGTCCCTGTCGGAAAAGACCAGGAGCAGAATATGGAAATGGCACGCCGCTTTGCACGCCGCTTTAATGCTACATATGGTGTCGAATTCTTCCCGGAACCTGCATCTTTCCATTTATCCAATAAAGCGGTAAAAGTTCCGGGACTGGACGGATCGGGTAAAATGGGAAAGAGCGAAGGTAATGCAATCTACCTGGTTGACGATGAAAAAGCTATCAAGAAAAAGGTAATGAAAGCAGTTACAGATGCTGGTCCTACAGAACCAAACAGTGCAAAGCCGGAACCGATTGCCAACCTGTTCACAATGATGGAAATTGTATCTACAAAAGATACCTATGATTTCTTCAACGAAAAATACAATAATTGCGAAATTCGCTATGGCGACATGAAAAAGCAACTGGCTGAAGATATCAATAAGTTCTGTGCTCCAATACGTGAACGTATACTAGACATTCGCTCCAATGATGAATACATGGCAAAAGTAGCTCACATGGGTGCTGAAAAAGCCCGTGAAAGTGCTTCCAAAACGTTACGTGAAATACGTGAAATCATTGGATTCAGGGCTGAATAAAAGATAAATAAATATAGAAGTAAGGCTGTAAATATGAAGATAAAATTCATGCGTTTGCAGCCTTACTTGTTTTGTTACGTCTCTTCGAACAGGAACATTTTATATTCTTCTGTCAGAATGAACAGAAGAAAGAGACAAAAAAAGGAACAGTAAAGTCCACTATGATTCCATGAAAAATCGAAACGAACACTAAATCTTTTCCTGAATAACGGGTGATGATCGGCAATGTCGTATCCATTGTCGTAGCCCCTCCCGCACAAATAGGAGAGAGTCTTCCAAAATATTTCACAAATAGCGGAGCTCCGAGCAAAGCTATAATCTCACGGATTATATTGGCCATCAAAGCGATCGTCCCTAATTCCGCAGCCATTTGTACGCCAAGCGATGAAGCTTTCAATTCTGTAATCAGGATAGATGATAAAGAATAATAAGCAAAACCACTTCCCACAGCCAAACAGTCCGTCACACTCCATTTGCTGATAAACAGTCCGACAATAGCCGACGCTACCAATGTTCCTACAATCGTAGCAAGAGGGACCAACAGTAATTTAGGACGTATGCTGGTCAGGATATCCTTCAACTTTTTATCACTTCCTATACTCAATCCGACCTGGAACATCAACAGGTATAGTACATAAACCGTAATGTCATTTTCAATAATTACATCGGGAAGTATTTCACTCCAACCTAAAATACATCCCAAGACAAAAAAAGCGACTACAATAAGACTGCCTTTCATTGTTTCTCACTCCTTTCTTTAAAAAAAAGATTATAAACAGCCCATGCAGCCAATACACTTCCTGCCGTTCCGGCAGAAGCAATCAACAAAGCCTGACCTCCTAATGCAGCCAAATTATTTACTATTTCCTTGTTTGCTCCTACAGATATACCCAATAAGAAAAGAAGAAGTAAAATCGTATAAGAAATAGGCTTTCCTATCTTCTGTAATAATTCTACGTGGCGTAAGATATAACCGATGGCTATACCTCCAAACATAATTCCAATAACGGTAAACATCGTTTTATCTTATTTTTTCTTCGACACTTTAGTAAACTCAACCTGAATAGAAGAACTGCCCGCATCAGCTGTTAATTTGCTATCTTTCTCTGCGAACTTTAATGTACCGGATTGATATCCATAAGGTACATCCGGAGCCAAGAAACTCCATGCACCACTCAATACCGGACTTTTGCCCTGTGCATACATCACCATACACATAATCAGACATACAAGTGCATAGAGCACCCTTCTCATGTTCTTTTTCATAAATACAGAAATTTAAACCAGATTTAAAAGTTCAAAGATAGTAATTACCCACAATAAAAAAAGGAGTATAAATATAGAATAAGCATCGACGAGCAAAGAAAAGCTAATATAAGACAAGCCCGTAATATCAAACGGTAACGACGTTTTCTCTTCATTCCTATAATCCGCATCAAGATCTTCTGGTCGAACTCATCGCCCAACAAGGGGAGTTTCTCTGCTTCCGGAGTTGAAAACCATACTTTATAAGGGCGTAATTCGGAAGGTATCGCATTATTTGTAAAAAAATAGCGTAATTCGCGTTCTTCATCTATGGTAGTAGAACAACTCCAATATTTATTTAATAACATATATATCCTGTCACAATCCATCTTCCTTCCCTTTCCAAAATCATTTGCCAACTGCAAATTGCCCACAAATAGTTTGACGGGCACGAACGTTCTGCAAAGCCATATTCCGGGTTACCATCAAACAGTAGGAAGGCAAATCTTCTATAACTATCCATGTATCCCGTTGGCTCCAGACCTTCAACAAAGCATCCTCCACAATTTGCTTCGATAAATCCGTATCTCCAGTTATCCGGAAAGCTATGCGATACAGATTATCTTTTAATGGCAATATCCGTTTTATAAATTCATCCGTTCTCATCGCTTTTATTTTAATAGACGCAAACAAGTATCCATAGGTTGCAATTTTCCAGTGTTTTTTCTCTATATTTGCTTCATTCTCTTTTTAAACGCTTGTTATTCTAAATTTTATATATGAACAGAACAATTTTATTTTTCCAGGTGGCACTGCTCTGCTTATTAGCAGCATGTAGCCAGTCGCCAAAACAAGACCAGCTACTTGACGAAGTACAGTATGTCAATCCTTTCATCGGAACCGGGTTCCACGGACACACATTCCCGGGAGCGACCCGCCCCTTTGCAATGGTACAGGTCAGTCCGGATACACATATCATGGGATGGGATGCCAGTAGCGGGTACCACTATGATGATAACCAGATATATGCGTTCAGCCATACCCATTTGTCGGGTACCGGTATCGGAGACTTGGGAGACGTGGCATTATTACCTTTCTCCGGTGAAGATTCCATCAAGCCGATAGCCACATTCAAAAAAGAAACGGAAAAGGCTGCACCCGGTTACTATGCCGTTCGTCTTGACAATTTTGGAATTAATGTAGAACTGACCAGTACCGACCGTGTAGGATTTCATAAATACACCTATGATAATCCCAAAGAACGTCGTGTTATGTTGGATTTAGGACATGTATTACAACCGAACTGGGGACATAAAATCGTAAACAACGAATATCTGTTTGTAAATGATTCTACAGTAGAAGGAACAGTGCATACACAGGGATGGGCTCATTTCCATGCCGTATCCTATCGTATCACCTTCTCAGAACCGATTGAAACATTATACCAATATGTAGGAGGAAAACTACGGAAAGATTCCCTGTTCCTTCGTATGAATACTCCTGAGGATTTGAAATTCCACTACAAATTTGCAGAAAGCACAAAGCCTCTATACGCAAAAGTGGCACTTTCCATGGTCGATCCGGAAGGAGCAGAAAAGAATTTAATGGCAGAATTGCCCGGATGGGATTTTGAGGCAACCCGCACAGAATCTTCACATATATGGAATAAAGCTTTAAATGCCATCCAGATTGAGGCATCGGACCCCAAAGTAATGGTTAATTTCTATACGGCATTATATCATACAATGATCGCACCTTATGCCTACCAGGATATAGACGGACGTTATTTAGGTATGGATAAAAAAGTTCATCAGGCAGCTCCCGGCTACGTAAACTATTCCGTTTTCTCTCTTTGGGATACATTCCGCGCTCTCCAGCCCTTGATGACAATCATCGAACCACAAAGAGCAACAGACTGGGGAAATGTACTGGTACAAGGTTATAAAGAAGGAGGTATTCTTCCCAAATGGCCGCTGGCATCCAGTTATACAGGTTGCATGGTTGGTTACCCGGCTACAGCCGTTCTGGCTGATTTGGTTACTAAAAATTTGGCCGATGGCGACTTAAACCTATGGGCGGAAGCCGGAGCACGTTCTTCCGTATATCGTGAAGACCTGGCTGAAAAATTCAAAGGAACACGCGAACTAGACCTGATAACCCGTCACCCGTACTATAAAGAAAAGTATGGATTCGTACCAGCCGACTCCGTTCCGGAATCTGTGTCTTGGGGAGTAGAAATGGCTTATGAAGACTGGTGTATCTCCGAAATCGCCAAAAAAGCAGGAAACGAAGCATTAGCAAAAGAATATGCTGCTAAAGGTTCTTACTGGAAACGCTATTTGGACCCGGAAACCAAAATGATGCGTCCGGTTATGGGCGATGGTTCATTCCGCACACCTTTCAATCCCCGTTATTCCTCACATATGAAGAGCGATTATACCGAAGGGAACGCTTTCCAATGGAGTTTCTTTGCTCCACATGACATGGACAACTTCATCGGAGCTATCGGAGGAAAGAAAGAGCTTGAAACACGCCTGGATACGCTTTTCACAACTTCTTCCCAAATTGACGGAGCTGAAGCTTCCGGTGATATCACCGGACTAATCGGTCAATATGCACATGGAAATGAACCGAGCCATCATATGGCTTATCTATACAACTGGACGGATTCTCCCTGGAAAGGACAGGAACGTTTAGATCAGATTATGCAAAACTTCTATACAAATGAACCGGATGGTATCATTGGAAACGAAGATTGCGGACAAATGTCGGCATGGTATGTAATGAGTGCTTTGGGCTTCTATCAGGTATGTCCGGGTATCCCAATGTATACGTTAGGAAGACCGATGGTAGACCGTGCTCTTATTCATGTAAACGATGGAACAAAAGACGGAATATTTGAAATTATTGTCAAGAATAACAGCACCGCCAATAAATATGTAAAAGAGGTAAAACTCAATGGCAAAGTACTAGATACTCCTTTTATCAGTCATAAAGATATTATAAAAGGCGGCAAACTGGAATTTATAATGAGTAACACACATAATTAAACACAATCATGTTATTAACTACTACTAACACCATAGAGGGAAAGGACATAACCAAGTACTTCGGCATTGTTTCCGGTGAAACGATCATTGGAGCCAATGTTTTCAAAGACCTGTTTGCGGGTATCCGCGACATAGTAGGCGGCCGTGCCAATGCTTACGAAGGAGTATTACGTGAAGCAAAAGAAACAGCCCTGAAAGAAATGAGTGAACAAGCCGCCCGCATGGGAGCAAATGCAGTAATTGCAGTTGATCTGGATTATGAAACCGTAGGCGCAAGCGGAAGCATGCTAATGGTTACAGCAGCAGGAACAGCCGTATTCTACGAATAAGTTCCTCCAAAATATTTAACAAAGGCGGTCCCATTACGTGACCGCCTTTTATATTTCCTACAATACGCTTAGGCAGTATGAAGAACGAGGTTTACGGGGATCACCCCGAAAAGTTGTGGGGTAAAAAAAAGATAGTA
>UMFF01009797.1_pt1 | contig 95764 bp, 70 predicted proteins | sample 1964971 | NCBI WGS metagenome assembly UMFF01 (sample SAMEA4836042, study PRJEB28245) | human gut metagenome | biome: gut microbiome; material: fecal sample | place: Denmark | collected 2008 | reverse complement strand
GGCTGCCGTAGAAGCATCTTTCAATACGGAAATAGATTCTACATCTTCCGTGTTAATATCGTTCAGTGCGCCGGGAATACCATCAATCAGGACCAAAGCATCCGATTTGTTGTCTGCCCCACCGAACGATCCGACACCGCGTACGCGGATTTGGCCGGCACTGCTGCCCGGTCGTCCCGAACTTTGAATGACGGTGACACCGGCCATCTGTCCGGTCAGAGCATTAGAAAGTTGTGGCGTGGAACGGTTTTCCAGTTTGTCGCTTCCTATCTGGGCGATAGAACCAATTACATTTACCTTCTTCTCCGTACCATAACCTACCACAACTACTTCGTTCAGCACCTGTGAGTCTTCTTGCAGACGGACATTCAGGGTTGTTTGATTGCCTACCGTCAGTTCTTTGGTGGTATAACCGATATAAGACACCTGCAATTGGGAACCTTTCGGAGCTTCCAAGCTGAATTTACCGTTCACATCGGTAACAGTTCCGTTAGTGGTGCCTTTTTCCACTACGTTCGCGCCGATCACAGGCTGGTTGCTGGCATCCGTGATTGTTCCGGTGATCTTTAGACTGCCTTGTTGTTGCTTTTGTTGTTGTGTACTTTCTGGTATGATTATGATATGTTTATCCTCAATCCGATAGGTAAAACCACTGTTTTTGAGCAACTCTGTCATTATAGAGGAGAGGTTTTCATTCTTGAAATCCTGGTTGGCTATTCGGTTGACATCTAATTTTGTCTGATTATAAGCAACACTCAATCCTGTCTGCTTTTCGATGTTTTCGAATACGCTTAATAATGTTTTATTTTTTGCAACTACTGATATTCGTTGGTTTTGTCCCCAACTCATGTTAAACGTGAATAGCATTAACAATAAAAGGAATAGTAGTTTACGTAATTTTAAGAGTTTATATATACTCTGATAGTAGTATAATTTCATACTTTTGCACATTAAATCAATGAACACTAAATTTAAGATCTCTGTTAGTTTTTTTAAATCGTTTGTTGATTTCAGGGGTTCCGGAAAAGGTGTCGCAATTTTTTCCGGGCCCTTTTTTCTTGCTATTTTACTCCTTTCTTTTTAAGTGAATAAATGGTGATGATATTATCTTTAATTTCATAGCCTAATCCGCCGACTGTCATGGTCAGGATTTTCATGACTGTTTCAATGTCTTCATGTTGGCGGAATTTTATTGTATATAAATCCGGTGTGAGCAAACGTGGATTTATGATGAAATCTACTGCATATCCTCGTTGAAGAGTGCTCAAGATCTCTTTGAGAGACTGATTGATAAAGTTGAGCTCTCCTTTTGTCCAGCCCGAATAATAGGTTGCATTGATTCTTCTTTTCTGGAACTCTCCTGTTTTGTGATTATATTCCAGTTGTTCGTTGGGCGATAGAATAAATGAGTCTTCACCTCCTATTGTCTTATCAACTTTGATAATCCCGTTTTCAAGGGTCGTAATAATTTTGTCACTCTCTGAATAGGCTTGCACGTTAAACTTTGTACCCAAGGCTTGTACATTCAGGTAGCCTGTATAGACGATGAACGGGTGTTTCGCGTCTTTCTTGACAGTGAAATTAGCTTCTCCAGTTAGGTATAGAGTGCGGGTATCTCCTTTGAATTCTTTTGGATAGATCAGGATACTACCGGAATTGATGTTTACCATTGAACCGTCGGGTAGAGTTAAATTCTGATTTTCTCCTTCCGGGACGAAACATTGGATCAGTTCGGGATTATATGTATTATATTGGATATACAGGTATGAACCGATAATTGATAATAATGGAATTATCAGTATAGCTGCAATTTTTAATAGTTTTTGAACCGGATTATACTGTTTCTGTGGAGATTTTATTTGCTTGATTTTTTCTTGTGTCGCTTTCAGCGAACGGTATGTGTCTGCAGTGGCTTCTGTAGGATATTCTTCCCAAATAGAAAGAAGAGCTTCTTCTTTTTCTTTTTGGTTGGAAGGGGCTACCAGCCATTGCCATATTTTGTTCCGGAGTACCGGGTCAAAAGTATGGTTGACCAGATTATGTAGTATTTTAGATGTTTTTGGCATGCGTGAATATTTTCCGTTTTGTATATAAGATACGTGAACCGGAACACACACACAATCGAAAATGATTTTTTTCAAAAATAATTATCGAATATTTATTGGAGGAAAGCAATAATAAAGAATCCGATTATTTTACGAATATCAGCTAATGCCAGGGTCAGGTGATTTTCAACTGTCCGTTTACTAATAGATAGACGTGCTGCGATCTCGTCGTTGGATAATCCGTTAATGCGACTCATCCGGTAGATCTGTTTTCGTTGAGGCGGCATCTTTTCAACCGCAACGGCAATAAGGAACTCCAGTTCTTTCGCATATAGTTCTTCTTCTATACTGTCATTTTTGCTGGAGGTGAATACTGCACGCTCTGTTTTTTGTTGTTGGTAATCTCTGAATAGCAAAGACCGTTCGATATGACGGAAAACCGTATTCTTTGCGACACGAAACAGATATGCATTCAGATTTTCGATCTCTGTCAGCCGTACCCTGTTCTGCCACATGGATACAAATATATCTTGGGAAATATCTTCTGCTTCCTCCTCGTTTTGCAGGATTCCGCTTATGAATCCTTTAATTCGTGGAAAATAATACAGGAACAATGACTCGAATGCTTGTTCATCGCCTCTGCTGACTGACTCTATGTATCCCTTTTCGGTGGTGAAATCCATTATATAGATATACTTTGTTTCTAGGTCCCTGGACACAAAGATAAAAATCGTTCGCTATTAAATAAGAAAAAATATATAAAACTACTATCATAACCATCATAGCCATACATTGAAATAGAGGACGGCGGTCTATTTTTAATAAATATATAACTGAATATTAAAAAGATAGTTGCTTAATTTACTTGATGCCAGGATGTCGGCAGTGTCGAGAAGGGAATGTAAATGGTTTTAAACAGGCATTTTACCGACAAAAGTAAATATTCATTGTTTTGTTTTTATTGTTGATGCTTTCCGGTTTGGTTGTAAATCTATGGTAGCCATATCAGGCTGATATTCCCTATTTATGTGCTTTTAGCGTATTAGCCAAAGTTGTTCGTTTAGGAATTTTAGCCTGATATGCTTGTTCCATCCAATTATTTTTATTGTCTCCTCAAGTTATTTGATGATTTTTTCCAGTTCGGATAAATTCTTTGCAACATCTTCATCCGTCAACTCGTAGTTCGTTAAGTCTCCCGACAGATACTGGTCGTAAGCAGCCATATCTATCAATCCGTGTCCGGACAGGTTAAATAAGATTGTACGAGGTGTTCCTTCTATTTTAGCTTGTTCAGCCTCACGGATGGCAGCAGCAATAGCATGTGCGGACTCTGGCGCAGGGATAATGCCTTCGCTTTGCGCAAATAAAGTTGCGGCCTTAAAAGTGTCGAGCTGTTTGATGTCCACTGCTTCCATCAATTGGTCTTTCATCAACTGGCTGACGATTGAGCCTGCACCATGATAACGTAGGCCACCGGCATGGATATTGGCAGGTGCGAAGTTATGTCCTAATGTAAACATCGGGATCAATGGTGTATAACCGGCTTCATCACCGAAGTCATATTGGAATTGTCCGCGCGTCAGTTTGGGGCAGGAAGCGGGTTCGGCAGCAACGATACGGACATTCTTGCCTTCTGTCAGTTTATGACGGATGAAAGGGAATGAGATTCCGGAGAAATTGGAACCGCCACCAAAGCAACCGATTACTACATCCGGATATTCTCCGGCCATTTCCATCTGTTTTTCTGCTTCCAGTCCGATTACTGTTTGGTGCAACATAACATGGTTCAATACGCTGCCTAATGTATATTTACAGTTAGGTGTCTGCATTGCCAATTCTACAGCTTCGGAAATGGCAGTTCCCAGACTGCCCTGGTAATTCGGATGGTCTGTCAGGATTTTACGCCCTGCTTTGGTACTCATACTCGGAGAAGCAACGACTTGTGCCCCGAATGTTTGCATGATAGAGCGGCGGTAGGGTTTTTGATGATAGCTGACTTTTACCATATAAACAGCCAGTTCCAATCCGAAAGCTTTCGCAGCATAGGATAAAGCGGCACCCCATTGGCCCGCCCCTGTTTCCGTTGTAATATTCGTTACCCCTTCCTGTTTGCAGTAATAAGCCTGTGCAAGGGCGGAATTAAGTTTGTGGGAACCGATAGGGCTTACACTTTCATTCTTGAAGTAGATATGTGCAGGCGTATCCAATGCTTTTTCGAGTCCGGTTGCACGTACCAGGGGAGTAGGACGCCATACCTTATATAATTCACGAACTTCTTCCGGGATTTCAATCCAGGCGTCGGTCGTATTCATTTCTTGATGAGAAACTGCTTTTGAAAATAAAGGATACAAATCTTCCTCTTTGAGGGGCTGCTTGGTCTGCGGGTTCAAAATAGGAAGAGGTTTGTTGGTCATATCGGCAACAACATTATACCATGCCGTGGGGATGTCCTTCTCCTGCAATAAGAATTTTTTAGTACTCATGATTTATATCTGTAGTTTACAAAATTAATCTTTTTAATGATTAAGGCTTACAACCTGGAAGCAAAGGAACAAATAATATTTCTTTCTTCAAATGGAATAGGTGAAAATATATACCTTTGCCACCTCAAATACGGGAAATCGATAATTAATGATAAAATGAAAAAACTATTGGCATTTCTGGTTGCATTTTGGGCTATATCAGAAGTTTCGGCACAGAAAAAGAACTTTACTTACAAGTTTTACGGGTTCATAAGAGGGGATTTATTTTATAATACACGTGCGAATATGGCACCTGTCGACGGGAATTTTTATTTATATCCGTTAGATAAGAAGCCGGATGCAGACGGTAAAGATTTGAATGCGGGTCCTAATGGCAGTTTTTATACGTTTACTACCCGGCTCGGCTTGGATTTGACAGGTCCCAATATAGGTACGGCACGCACTTCTGCTAAAGTAGAAACAGATTTCGGGGGCTTTTCCGCAAGTACTACAATGTTGCGTATCCGGCAGGCTTATGTGGCACTCGATTGGGATAAAAGTAATCTGTTGATAGGGCAAACCTGGCATCCTTTGTTTGGTTCTGTAATGCCGGATATTTTGAATCTTTCTACTGGTGCGCCTTTCCAGCCATTCAATCGCAGCCCGCAAATCCGTTACCAGTATAAAACAGGCAAAGTTAAGCTGACAGCATCCGCACTTTGGCAATTACAATATTTATCGAGTGGTCCGAAAGGCATGAGCGAGGAGTATATTAAAAATAGTTGTGTGCCTGAATTTTATATAGGAGCTGATTATACATCTTCCAATGGTTGGTTGGCTGGTGCCGGGATTCATCTGATTTCATTGAAACCTCGTACTTCTTCCGAATGGAATGGCCAGGAATATAAGGTGAATGAGCGTATGACTACCACTTCTTATGAAATCCATTTTAAATATACCGGACGAAACTATGCTTTTGCCGCAAAAAGCCTGATGGCTTCCTGTCTTGACCAGACCGCATTGATAGGCGGTTATGGAATCAGTGCCATTCATCCGGAAAATGGGGAACAGGAATATACCCCATACCGCCATTCTACAACCTGGGTTAATTTTACATACGGAACAAAATGGAAAGCACATCTTTTTGCCGGGTATACTAAAAATATGGGAACGACAAAAGCTTTGGCTTCCACGACGAAATATGGCATGGGATTGGATATAGATCAATTGCTTTCCGTGAATGTCGCATTTTCTTATAATTTGCCACACTGGCAGTTTGGTATGGAATATAATCCGGCTACGGCCTGGTATGGTTCGACCAATATGGAAAATGGAAAGGTTACCGATACACATGCTGTAACCAATCACCGTATTCTTGCCTTGGTAATGTATTATTTTTGATGGATTTTATGCACAGGAAAGTTATTGACCGTTCTACCTGAGAAGGTGGGGCGGTTTTGTTGTTTTAAGCCCCTTTTTAGTGTGTCAAAATGTTTGTGTTTTGTTTGAATTGGTGATGTTTTGACGAAATAAATCCTTTTGCGCTGACGTGTTAGATGTGGATGAATGGTTTTTTAGGGAAAACCGGGCTTTTTTTCAGGCAAAAAGGGACTATTTTCGCACTATCCGGCACCTAATTCCATCTTTTCGAAGGATAATTCCAATAATCCGCGCAACTAAATCCAACTATCTGCGCACTAAAAAACAACTATCCGCGCGGATAAAACACCTATATTTTGAAATCAAAACATATATGTTTCGATTTCAAAGCATACATGTCCTGTTTTTAGATGTTATTGGGCACGGATGCAACGCTGGAATGATTGAAAAACCGAACATAATGCGGGTGTTAAATAGTTTATTATATTCTGAAAAACGTAACTATATGACTTATTAATATCTGTGTCCTGTCATTTCGTAATTATAAATCCATCAGTGTAAACAAACTGACAAACCTTAACCTCCCGAGAGTGGCGTATTTACAACGCTTCCCGTGCCTGCCTTCATATAATCCGCGTATGCATGGGGTGTTTTGTCATTTTGATATTTGGGTCTCTATTCTGATTAGTAATGGCCGATTAATCAATTTCATGATAAATTGTTACCTTTGCGCAAAATTTAAATAGATGAGACGATTAACTGTACTGTTGTGTTTTTTCCTGTGCACATTGTTGAGTGCTGTTTATGCACAAAAAAAGAAATTTTCTTATAAGTTTTATGGGCAGGTCCGGGGAGATTTGTTTTATAATTCCCGTTCTAACGCTGAAATAGTAGATGGATTATTTCATCTTTATCCGAAAGATATTGCTCCGGATGCTGATGGTAAAGATTTGAATGCACGTCCGGACGGGAGTTTTTATCTGTTATATTCCCGTTTAGGATTGGATGTCAGCGGACCGAATATCGGTAAAGCAAAGAGTTCTGCGAAAATAGAATTGGATTTTCGTGGTTCCGGAAGTAATTTTGCTCTATTCCGTATCCGCCATGCTTATGTAAATCTGGATTGGGGAAAATCTGCCGTATTGATAGGGCAGACTTGGCACCCTTTATTCGGGGATGTTTATCCGCAAATGTTGAATTTGTCTACCGGAGCTCCATTCAATCTGTTTAACAGAAGTCCGATGCTTCGTTACCGTTATACGAACAGTGGTTGGCAGTTGACTGCTGCAGCCATCTGGCAGTTGCAATATTTATCTGCGGGCCCTAACGGGAAGAGTGAGGAATATATAAAGAATAGTTGTATCCCTGAATTTTTTGTAGGAGCGGATTATAAAGGGAATAATTGGGTTGCCGGTGCCGGAATGGAAGTTCTTTCATTAAAACCGCGTACGCAGTCGACGGTGGGACAGAGTGTTTATAAAGTAAATGAACGGATTACCTCTATTTCGTTTGAGGCTCATGCAAAATATACGAACAATGACTGGATGGTTTCTGCCAAAACTATGCTTGCCTCTAACCTGACACAAGGTTGTATGTTGGGAGGATATGGGGTTACTGCCATTGATGCCCGTACCGGGGAGCAGGAATATACTCCTTTCCGTCATTCTACCACTTGGATAAATGTTGTGTATGGAAAGAAATGGCAACCGGGCTTATTTGTCGGTTATTTGAAAAATTTGGGAACAAGCAAAGCGCTGGCCGGTTCAACTTATGGGGTTGGTTTGGATGTGGATCAGGTGTTTACAACGAATGTTCAACTGTCTTATTGTTTGCCTCACTGGAAGATTGGAATGGAATATAGCCCTTCTGTTGCCTGGTATGGTGATATGAATAAAGGCAATGGGAAAATTGTAAATACCCATTCTGTAACGAACCACCGTATATTAGGGGTTGTAATGTATATGTTCTGATGAAAGTTCTGATAATAGGAGCAAATGGTTTTGTAGGCAGGCGGATATTGAATACATTATCCGGAAAGGATGGATATATGGTGACAGCTTGTTCTTTTCATCCGGATATTTGTCCGGATGAAAGTTATCAGTATATACAGGCAGATATAAATGACTATCCGGCAATTAAAAAGCTGTTTGATATAGTTTCTCCGGAGGTTGTTATTAACTGCTCCGCTCTCTCTGTTCCTGATTATTGCGAAAAACATCCGGATGAAGCCGATGCTATAAATATGAAGGCGGTAGCGCATTTGGCATGTTGCTGTGAAAAAGCCGGTAGCCGCTTTATCCATTTATCTACGGATTTTGTGTTTGACGGTAAAGAAGATAAACTTTATGCGGAAACCGATATTCCGGCTCCGGTTAACTATTACGGAGTCTCCAAATATAAAGGGGAGTTGGCGGTTGCAAGGGAGTGTAGCAATTATGCAATAGTCCGTGTAGTCGTTGTTTATGGCAAATCCTTGCCTGGGCAACATGGCAATATTCTCCAATTGGTAAAAAAACGTTTGGAAGCCGGACAGGAAATACGCGTAGTATCCGACCAATACCGTACTCCGACTTATGTAGGCGATGTGGCCGATGGAGTGGAACGCTTGATACACCATAACGCCAGTGGCATCTGGCATATCTGTGGAAAAGAATATGTTTCGATAGCAGATATGGCTTACCGGGTGGCTGATTATTTCAATTTAGACCGTTCTTTAATACATCCGGTTTCTACTAAAGAAATGAATGAAACCACTCTGCGCCCCCAGTATAGCGGGTTAAGTATAGAAAAGGCGCAGAATGAATTAGGCTATTCTCCCCATAGCCTGACAGAAGGTATGAGGAATATGGCTTAGAATCTCCAGCCGAGATTGATTTGCACAACGCTGTTTTTATAGTTTTCTCCGAAAATATTCTTATAGTCTTTGGTGAAAGTATTCGTTAAGCCGATGTTGTAGTTTGCAGAAATCATCATGCCCCATGCAAATTGATAACCAACACCTACCCCTAATGAAAAGTCAAAAGTCTTTGCATAATCTTTAAAGGAGAAAGTATTCAGTTTGCTTCTTACGTTAAATCCGAACTGAGGGCCGGCGAAGATATATAAACCATTGTATACATAGCCTTTGGCATAGATTGGAATATTGATGTAGTCACTGTAGAAGTAGTTGCCAACATCCCCTTTGTTTCCCTGCATGGAATAGTATACTCCCGGTTCAATCGCAAAATGTTTAGTCAGCATAAGTTCCCCTGCCAATCCAATGTTCACACCCGGTTTAATGCTTGCTCCGCTATTTGTCATATTAGCCAGATTTAAACCGATTTTAGGAATAAAATGAAATTCCTGAGCGCTAACCTGGAGCGTTACGAACATACACAATAAAAAAAGAATCTTTTTCATATTTGTTTCATTGATTACTGATTCCTATTTAACAGTAAAAATTAAAATAATGTTGCAAATAAACAGTAAATTAAATGAATGTACAATATTTATTCGCACAATGTTTCGACGGGGAAGACTTTTAAAGTTCCTTTTTAATGAATCAACCGGGCTGAGCTTAGAAAAGAAAACGATTGTAAAGTTACTTTTGCAAGGTAAGTTCTATCACGTAATCTATATCCGTGGGGACTTCCTTGAATTTCAGCAACACGCCTTCTTTGTCTTGCGAGAACTTAACCGCGGATTTGTCTTTGAACAAAATAGCTTTCTTTACTTTTTTTCCTGTAACAGGCAGATAAAGGCCGTCATCCTGCAAGTTTAAAACATGAACATACATTTTATCTCCCTTTTCGGTTGTTACTCCCCAGTCGCGTGCCGTTACACATCCGCCACGGGTTCCGTAAATGGTTTCGCCATATGTTTTCAACCATTCGCCCATTTCTTTCAAACGGTTGATTGCTGTTGCCGGCAATTCTCCGTTGGGTTGAGGACCGATGTTCATTAATAGGTTGGCATCTTTTCCGGCGGCTTTTACCAGATAATGGATTAATGTTTTCGTGCTTTTATAGTTTTGGTCGGCAATTTTATATCCCCACATGCCGTTCATTGTTTCGCAGGTTTCGAGTGGCAAGCGGCTGATGCTTTGTCCGGATAGTCCGGCCGTGTTTTCTCCTGGAAGGTCGCGTTCGAAGATTTGAATGTCTTCTCCTTTGAAAGGAACGCCGTGGTGGTTGTTGCCGATAAGGCAACCGGGCTGTAATTTATGTATTAAGGCATATTGTTGGGGCAGTTCCCAATCGAAGTCCGGGTTTTGGTCCTGGTCCCACCAACCGTCAAACCAGATAGCACCTATCTTTCCGTAGTTGGTAAGTATCTCGGTCAGTTGGTTGTTCATGAATTGATAATAACTTTTCCAATTCGCTTTTTTCGGATCTTTGCCCGTTCCCCTTCCTGTACGTCCCATAGGGTAGTCGTCACGATACCAGTCGATATGCGAATAATATACATGCAGACGGATACCTTGTTTGTGGCATTCATCGGCAAGCTCTTTCAGCACATCGCGTTTGAATGGAGTGGCATTTACAATATTATAGTCGGAATACTTGGTGTCGAACATGGAAAAGCCCTCATGGTGGCGGGAAGTGAAACAAATATATTTGGCTCCTGCCGCTTTGATTGCCGCAACCCATTCGGCAGCATTAAACTCGATGGGATAGAAGCCCGAAGCCAGTTTGGCATATTCATCTTTGTTGATGTTTGCATTTTGCATATACCATTCGCCTTGTGCAGGCATGCTGTATAATCCCCAATGAAGGAAGATGCCGAACTTTCCGTCTTGAAATTCTTCACGTGCCTGCAAGTTCTCAGGAGCGGGTACATAGTTTTCTTGTGCAAATGTTGTGACACAACATGCGGCCGATAGCAGTAAGGCCAAAAATGTTATTCTCATGGTCAAATGTATTAATTGAGGTAAATATAAGAAATAAAAATGAGCTTGATATATAAATGACACTGAGATTGATTTTCATCTTATATGCAAGTAGCGAAAGAAGAATCGGATAAATGGAAGAAGAAAGCCAAATTAAAGTCTGAATAATGGTGTTAATATAAAAGAAAGCAGCCGTAAAAGTCTTTCAATGACTTTTACGGCTGCTAATGTATATTTAAAAAAAATGATTATCCGATATTTTTTACTTTTACCAGATATTCTGCAATCTGAACGGCATTCAGGGCTGCACCTTTCTTGATTTGGTCGCTTACAGTCCAGAAAGTCAAACCATTCGGATTCGTAATATCTTTGCGGATACGTCCTACGTAAACAGGATCTTTTCCTGCAATGAACAGAGGCATCGGATAGTCTTTCTTAGCTGGTTCATCCTGTAGGATAACACCTTCGGCTTCGGCAAAAGCCTTGCGGGCTTCTTCCACGCTGATTGGATGTTCTGTTTCTACCCAAGTGGCCTCACTGTGGGCACGCATTACTGGAACACGAACACAAGTGGCACTCACTTCAATATCGGAGTGCATGATTTTACGTGTTTCGTTGTACATTTTCATTTCTTCCTTCGTATAACCGTTGTCGGTAAATACATCTACATGAGGAATAACGTTGTATGCAAGCTGGTAAGCAAACTTTTCTACTGTAGGTTCTTCGCCTTTCAGCAATTGTTCATATTGTTTTATCAATTCAGCCATAGCTGTTGCACCTGCACCGCTGGCTGCCTGATAAGTAGATACGTGTACACGCTTGATGTGCGACAGTTTTTCGATTGCCTTCAATGCAACTACCATTTGGATAGTTGTACAGTTCGGATTGGCAATGATACCGCGCGGACGATTCAGTGCATCTTCCGGATTTACTTCGGGAACTACCAGAGGTACATCGTTTTCCATACGGAATGCGCTGGAATTATCAATCATTACAGTACCATGTTTGGTGATGGTTTCTGCAAATTCGACTGATGTACTACCACCGGCGGAAACAAAAGCAACATCGATTCCCTTAAAGTCGTCGTTGTGCTTAAGTTCCTTAACGGTATACTGTTTACCACGGAAGGTATAAACACGTCCGGCACTGCGTGATGAGCCAAAAAGCACCAGCTCATCCATCGGGAAGTTTCTCTCGTCGAGCACACGCAGGAATTCCTGTCCTACAGCTCCACTGACTCCAACAATTGCTACTTTCATTTTGAGCACTAATTAATTTGTTTATTGAAAAAATGTAATAATTTTACCGGGCATTAAAGCAAGCTCTATTTGTGCCTCAATGCTATGGCATGCAAAGATATACAATTTATAAACAAAACCGTAAAACTATGAAACAAATCATCCTTTTTTTCTTTGTATTACTGCCTTTTTGTCTATATTCTCAGATAAATGAAACATTTGATGGGACGGGTATTTCTGAAATTTGGATTGGGAAAGACCGGAATAAATTTGTAATTAATCCCGAGGGACGTCTTCAGTTGGACATACAGCCTGTTGCATCAGGTAATGCTTCTATCGGACTGAATCTGCAGTATGCTTCTGATATGCAGTGGGAGTTTGACGTGCTTATGGAGAATATCCCCAGCAATAATAACGCCTTGTATGTATATTTATATCAGGAGAAAGAAAAGTATTATTATGTGAGAATCGGTTATTCGGGAGGAAATAAATTGGGATTATGCCGTAATGGAAACAAAGATATGTTTGAACGGTTGCCCAATAATTATAGGAAGAATTCGTGGGTCCATATCAAGGTAACCCTGGAAGAAAATAAGTATTGGACAATGTATAGCCGTCAGCATGCGGATTCTTATTATGTAGAGGAAGGACATTGCATTTATCCCGTATCCCCGGCAGAGAAAGGACAATTCCTTTTCAAATTTGTTTATACAATGGAACGTAGCCGTTTGTTTAGTATCGATAATGTAAAAATACAATATGAAATAACGCCAACCGATACAAGCCGTCCCGAAACACCTGGGCCGTCTCCTGAAACGCTTCCCCAATTGACGGAAATCAACGTATTGTCTGTATCTGCACTTCAGTTTGTTTTTGATAAACCTGTAAATATAACGGAAGCTGTTTTCTCTGTTTCCGGTATAGGGGAAGTAACCGGGAAAACTTATTCGGACGAGACGCAAACAAGAGTTGATGTTTTTTTTAATGAGGAATTGCAGGTGGGTTCTGCTTATACGGTTTCATATGCTGGTGTTTCGGATTTGTCTGGCAATAAACTATCCTCTTTTTCCCAGGAATTGGTTTTGGAAGAGCATGGAGGAGAAGGGGATAAAGAAGAAGGCCCGGATGATTCGGGAAATAGTTCTTCCGGCGTTCTATTGATAAATGAAATTATGGCAGACCCAAAAGGTTTGGAGGAGTTACCCGAAACGGAATATGTAGAATTGTATAATACGGAAAATAAAGAACTCTCCCTTGCCGGATGGCAATTCTCTTATGGAGGAAAAGCCAAACCGGTTGGCAATATCCGTGTTCCTGCACAAGGGTATGCTGTCCTTTATCGCTCAGGAAGAGATATAGAAGTGGACGTAACCGGGATTGCTGTTCCTTTGGATAATTTTCCGTCCGCTTTGGCAAATACAGGAAAAGAATTACAGTTAATAGATACCGGTGGGAAAGTGGTGGATAAAGTCACTTATGCAAAAGCAACTCCTGCTTGCTCATGGGAACGTTTCGGGAATAAATGGGAACTGTCAAAAGACTCAAGGGGAGGTACGCCGGGATCAAAAAATAGTATTTCGGGAACAGTGCCGGATGAACCATCAAAACCTGAAATTCCTGATGAACCAGATGATTCGGACGAACCCGATACCTCTCCAGTGGAACCGGTAACCGGGACAGTTTTGCCTGGTGAGTTTATATTTAATGAACTTCTTCCGGAACCTTTTACCGGAGGAAGCGAGTATATAGAGTTGTATAACCGCTCGGAGCATACTTTGCCGGTATCAATGCTTTCTGTTGCAGTAAGGAAGGGGGATGGGGTACTTGGAACCCGTTATCCTCTTTCATCCGTTTCTGTTCCTGTCGTGGCAGGAGGATATGTGTTATTGACAAAAAGCCTGGAAGGAGTAACTTCTTTTTACGGAACGCCCTCTCCGGAAAATTTGTTTGAAATAGCAAAGTTGCCGGTTCTTGCCAATACATCTTCTACAGTCGTATTGATACGGACAGAGGATGATGTGGTAATAGATGAGATTTCTTATTCTTCCAAATGGCATGCATCTTCGATAAAAGATAAAAAAGGAGTGGCTTTGGAACGTATTGACCCGGAAAAGGAAACACAGGACCCGGCAAACTGGACTTCCGCATTGGAAGCTGATGGATATGGAACCCCCGGTTTCCAAAACTCCCAATATGCTGAATCAACGATGGGGAATGAGGAACCCACAGGTATGGAAGCACCTGCATATAAAACAGAAGAGGACAGTTACCGGATTTCGTACCTGTTGGATAAGTCCGGTTATAATTGCCGTGCACAAGTGTTCGACTGTTCAGGAAGGTTGGCTGCGGAAATAGCTAATCATGAAGCTTTGGGGATTTCCGGTGAGTTATTGTGGGACGGATGCGGGATGGGAGGTAGTCGCCTGCCTCCGGGTGTTTATATTTTTCATGCTACGGTTTATCATCCCGAAGGAGAAAAGTTTACTGTAAAAAAAGCCTTTCTTGTCCATTAAATATAGGGAAATCTATTTCGCATTTAAACTTTCACTAATTTTGCAGCCTCATAAAACTGAATTTAGAATGAAACCAACATTATCAACAGCTTCTACCCAGGTGATGCACAGAGAGATAAAAGATTATCTGATGATTGCTTTAGGGATGGTTCTTTACGGTATCGGATGGACCGTTTTTTTGTTGCCTAATGACATTACAACCGGTGGCGTACCGGGTATTGCCTCTATTGTTTATTTTGCAACGGGCTTGCCGGTGCAGTATGTGTATTTTGGTATTAATGCATTTCTATTGATGCTTTCTTTGAAAGTATTGGGCTGGAAGTTCAGTGTGAAAACGATTTATGCTGTATTTGTCCTGACCTTCTTTCTTTCAGTGATACAGAAAGTAACGGCAGGTTTATCTCTTTTGCAGGACCAGCCGTTTATGGCTTGTGTACTTGGGGCTTCTTTCTGTGGCAGTGGCATCGGGATTGCATTTTCGGCGAATGGCAGTACCGGTGGAACCGATATTATCGCGGCTATTATCAATAAATATCGTGATATAACGCTGGGACGTGTTATTATGATTTGTGATATGATTATTATTACCTCCAGCTACTTTGTATTGAAGGACTGGGAAAAGGTTGTGTATGGTTTTGTTACGCTTTATGTCAGTAGTTTTGTGTTGGACCAGATTGTAAACAGTGCCCGTCAGTCTGTCCAGTTCTTTATCATATCGAAGAAATATCAGGAAATAGGACGTGAGATAAACGCTTTACATCGTGGGGTTACGGTGATTGATGCAACCGGATTATATACCGGTCAGGAACAGAAAATTATGTTTGTACTGGCAAAAAAACGCCAGTCGACTACTATTTTCCGTATTATTAATGATATCGACCCGAGTGCATTTGTTTCACAGAGCGCAGTTATTGGGGTTTATGGAGAAGGGTTCGACCATTTTAAAATGAAGAAAAAGAGTTGAATTTATTTTCGGTTTGATCCAAAGGTAGACAAATTGTCAAGGCTGCCCGCTGAAACCTTTATAGGAAGCTATGCTTTAGGGATTGCCGATGCCGCCAGTTAAAGAAAAGGCGGCATCGGTGATTTTTGTATAAGACGGGATGTGAAGGCTCAGATTATGTTTCATATCGAATCGCAGTCTGAATTATAAAGAGGGCTTCAAATCTTCATAACTGTATTGATTGCAATACATTGCCTTTTGTATCAAGAACTTTAAGAGTCATAGACTTTCCTTTTTTTGATAAAATCATGACTGTCGCATTCTCCGGCCGGTTTCCTCCTCCAATGACTACAGGAAAATTATTCCCTTTTGAACCTTTGGGCCAATAAGCGAAACGATGTGTGTGCGCATTAATACTTATATCAAATGGAGCTTTTGCTAATAGGTCTCCCCATAATTCCAAGCAAGGAAGATAACTCTTTTCCGACATGCCATAAAGAGGAATATGATGTAATAAAACTCTTTTAGCTGCTTTCTTGTACTTCTTGTTTGCTAATTCCTCTTGAAGAAACTTCGCTTGTTCCTTCCGGAAACCATCAAAATCATTCAGGTTATAATATACCCACGTCGAATCTGGTTTATCTTCACCACAGTCAAGAACAACAAAACGGGTATCGCCCCAATTAAAGGCTCCATAAGTTTTATTTCCTACATAATCAAAAATATTCCTCAACTGAATTGAATAGGCGTTACGTATTTCGTGATTTCCCCGGAAATAGAAAACCGGTACGGTTTCTGCTTTTACTTTTTCATTCAAATAAGATAGGAAATATACGGCTTCCGTTTCGTTTCTAGGATCGTCAATGCAGTCACCGTTAAACAAAACAAAGTCATAATCAGTCCCTTTAATTTGATCTGTTAATAGATTCATGACCTCATTCTTTTTGTGCAAATCATTGAATATAAGAGCTGTAAAATCTGATGTATTAACGTTTGGTACCGTGAAAGAATAAATATCGGAATAAGCAGTCTCCCCAAATTCCTTTTTATATGCCTCATATAAAGTAATCTCCCTGGAACAAACTCTATAATAATAGGTTATTCCCGGCTTTAAATTATTCAAGCGAATCTTATGATGTTTATTGTTGCAAATGATCTGACCATCGACAATCGTTTCTTCACGTTCTTCCAAATTACGATCCAAACCATATTCGACCCAACTATGAACTGGCACATTTGTAAACCAGGAAATCGTAATTCCTCCGTCTAACGGATTTTGTAAATAGGGCTTCGTGCGAAAAATATCAGCTACATTTGCCTTTAATCTTACATCTACGAACAGTGGTAAATGATCCGAAGCGATAGGCTCATCATAAAGTACTTGACGATGTAACACAGAATATTGATTACCATTATCAAATCCGTAAATAAAATCAATACAACGATTCGGATTTTGTCCGGGAATTGTATTGTCTTTATAATTATTCAAAGGTATAAATTTCTTTTGCAAAGCATTTTGAGTAGGAGATCCTTGGACAGAATTCATATCTCCTGCCAAAAACAAAGGTTTATGTATATTTTTTAATGCATCAAATATAATGGGGACAGATAATACTTGATCTTCTTTTGTCAAAGAAAAATGAGAGCAACACATGACATATTTATCAAATTCTGCGATCAGTAATAAGCGACTTTCTTCTCTGCCGGGAAGAGGCAACATCCAATGACGTATAGGTTTTTCCTTTGAAAGTATACCGATGCCATACTTTCCCCCCTGATAGTCAATAGAAGGACCATAGGTATAGAACATATGTGTACGATCTGACAGTTCCTTCAAGGCGAAGACTCCATTATTACGTATCGATGCACTGTCCAACTCCTGTACTGCTATCACATCCGGATTCACCCGATTCATTATGTCCGCTATGCGCTGATAGTCAATCACCTCGTCCATACCCCGGCAATTCCTTACATTATAAGACATAACACGGAGTGTGTTCTCTTCCTTGGGCTCAATTGTTTTTTGCGCATTTACTGTAAATAAACAGCCAAACAAATAAGCTAACAATAATATATTTTTTTTCATATCTATCATTTTTTGGAGGCTGTGTCAAAAAAGCTATTACTGAACACAGATGACGCAGAACACGCAGATTTACGCAGATTCTTTATAAAAAACTATTGTCTACGTAAATCTGCGCCCTGTCTGCGTAGTCTGCGTTCCATAATATAGACTTTTGGCACATCCCCCTGTATTTATTTAATTATAGGCCATCATTCCAACCCGTATTCTGTGTTAGATTGGGATTCAACAAACGTTCCTGGATAGGTATCGGATATAGATAATCTTTTTTCTCATCCCAAACTTTTTTAATATGAGGATTTACGACGATACATCCATGATTTCCATTCTCCAATGTGATATCACTATTAAGTTTTAAATATTGGATATTTTTCCCTTCTAAAACCGGTTTCTCATTTTCATAAATACAAACATCCATATTTCCGTCTCCATCCAGATCAAAAGAGCCTAGCCCCGGGAAATACATCCCCTTAAATTGTTCCATGAAAGTAGATCCTTCTTTCCAACGCATCATGTCATCCCAGCGATAGCTTTCCATTACCAGTTCTATCCTTCGTTCCCTACGAATCTCAAGAATCACACCTTTATTATTTCCACTTACATGAGGATATTGCTTTTCCAAATAAGGATCCGGGTTTGCGTTAGCTTCATCCATATTAATATTAGGCATATCTACCCGGTCCCTAAGTAGCTTGATTGATTTCTCCAAATCGGTTTGAGTCAATGAACCTAATTCGGCTTTTGCCTCTGCATAAATTAATAGGGCTTCTGCAAAACGGAATAAAGGCATGTCATTAATATCCTTTTGGTTCGTATCCCATTTACGTTCTGTGACAAACTTAATTAGCTGATATCCTGTTACTGTAGAACCGAATTCTTGCACTAAAGTCTCAGTCTCACCAATTCTGGTATATCCGGGAGTACGAACTGTTTGGCTCAAACGAGGGTCCCGGTTTTTCATCTCTTCTGTAAAAAACATAGTATTGTAGCCCGGTTGATCCGTAAAGCGTTTTCCGTCACGCATCAAATAACTGTTTACAAGTCGTTTCTCCAAGCCCGGACGTCCATAAGAGGCTGTCATTGTGTAATAATTCAAATTATGATATACCTGAAACTCATCACTGTATCCTCGCGCAAGAATAACCTCATCGGCAATCGCTTCATGAGAAGCGAAAAAATTTAAATAATCACTTTCCGGCTTTCCCGTATTGTAAATCTTGTATCCACTCTTTGTTATTAATTCATCCGCAGCAGCTACAGCTTCATTCAAGAAATGCTCATAGTCTGGCAAATTAAACTCGGTATGATATTTGCGAAAGGTCCCTTCATGCAAACAGATACGGGCTTTTAATGCTAATGCAGTCCAGTGGGTGATCTCATTCACTTTTTTCTCGGCGGGTAAATGCTCTATTGCATTATTAATATCCTCCAAAATGTTGTCCATAACTTCGGTTCGAGGGGTACGAGGTAACATCAAATTTTCTTCATCCTTATCGTTGATTGCATGGGTATACCAAGGTACATCGCCAAAGCGTTTTACTTTATCAAAATAAAAATAAGCTCTAAAAAAACGAGCTAACGCATCATAACGAAGTCTCGCAGCCTCATCTTTACATTTTGAGGAATTATCAAGATAGAAATTGATATTACGTAAATTTCCCCATTCCCAGCCTCCGCCACTGGTCGGAACAATTCGAGTTCCTCTCAGTTCATCTGCCAGATCCATCTTGATGATGTTATCTATTGCTTCGTTATAAACGCCTTCGGCATTAGGTAATGCATCATAAAACGAGTTTGTATAGAGCCGCAAATCATTTTCTGTATTAAAGAAAGTATTTGGAGATATAGCATCTAACGGATACTTTTCCATATCACATGCTGATAGGCTAAGTCCTATAGTCATTATATAGAGTAATTTCTTCATAAGAATAAACTTTTAATAGGTGGTTTAAAAAGTAATATCTAACCCGACAGAGAAAGTTTTTGATAAAGGATAGCTTCGTCCGTTACTATCGGCGACCGGTTGTTCCGGATCAATATAGTCTGTGACAAACGGAGTCCATGTAATCAGATTCTCACCACTGACATACAAACGGCAGTTCTGTACAAAAATCTTTTTCATCCAACGATCCGGGAGTGTATAACCGATAACCAGGTTCTTTAAACGTAAATAGCCTATGTTTTGGATATATTTATCATTCGGGTCTCTTAAGCATCCTCCGCTATTTAATGCGGTATAACCTCTTAACAGGGGGAAATACGCATCTGTATTCTCCGGGGTCCAAACCAAATCATTGAAATTCTTCGGAGTAAAAGAAAAATAAGGACGGGAATAAGGTCCCCAGAATTTATCCGCGTTTGCACTTGGATACCAATCTCTGCGACCTATACCCTGAAAAAAGGCTGACACATCTATTCCATTCCAACTGGCATTCAGGTTAAACCCGTAATTATAACGAGGCTCTGAATTTCCGATAATCTCCATATCTCCAGGATCATCTGCGGTCTTTTTTCCCGGAGAAATAACCTTATCGCCATTAAGATCTCTAAACTTCAAATCACCTGCCCGTAAATGCCCCCATTCTCCCGGGGCTTTTTGGATTTGAGTATTTACTAATTTTTGATCTACATTCCAATTGGTTGCTTCCTCATCAGTCTTAAAGAACCCATCAATACGGTATCCCCATATCTCACCGAATTTTTCTCCTTCATAGTGATTCGCCAGTAATTTATTCGGATTGTCATAACGGGTAATCTCAGATACAGCATCACCTAAAACAAACGATATGCCATAATTAAAAGGTTTTCCTTTCAAGTCAAACTGGTCTTTCCAGCTGATAACTAATTCATACCCTTTAGTTCTAAGGTCTCCGGCATTTTGTTGTGGTGAAGCTGCTCCGAAAACGGAAGGAAGTGTTTTCCCGGGTACCAGCATATCCGTGGTGTTACGAACATAGGCATCACCCGATACGTTCAATCGGCTATTCAAGAAACTAAGATCAAGACCGACGTTAACAGTTGTTGCCTTCTCCCAAGTCAAGTTGTCAATAATCGGATTTGGAGAACTTACATTCTGAGTTTTTTGTCCATCGATCAACCAATTAGACAAACTCATATTCATAGTTGAAATATAAGGGTAGTAGTTAGGGCTTTTTGTATTTACCGCCTGATTTCCTAATGATCCATAGGATGCCCTGATTTTCAAATTATTTACGACATCTTTTGCTTTCTCGAAAAAAGCCTCTTCACTTAATCTCCATCCTGCAGAAACAGAGGGGAAAAAGCCATATCGCATGCCTGACTTGAATCTGGAAGTTCCATCATACCGGCCATTTACCTCTATCAGATACCGATCGTTAAAGTCATAATTAGCGCGGAAGAATGCGCCAAACAAAGCATAATCATAAGCACCTCCTTCTACTAACATATCCCCGGTTGCCAGTTGTAAATCATTCAGTGATTCTGATATCAAGTTTTTGCGAGAAGCAAAAAGCCGGGAATGCTTTTTATTCTCATAATTCACGCCAGCAGTTAAACCTACAGTGTGTTTTCCAAATGTTTGATTATAATTTGCATATACATTTGCGACATGCATAGGGTCAAACCACATCGTTTTTTTTAGCTGATCCGTATTGTAATTAGGAACTTCTTGAATAATGCCCGGTTGTATTGAGTAAGTTGCAACTGTAGAGCGATACCAATCATCTGCTATATAGAAAGAATACGTATAATCCGCATTCAATTTGATATATTTAGTTATATCAAGTTCTAAGCTCGTTGTTGTTGTAAATTCATGGATTCCCTTTGCGCCTTTTGTTCCGCCGTCAAGTAGCATCGCATAAAGACCGTCACCAATAGAATAATTATTTTTCAATGTATTATAAGTAGCTGTTCCATCCGGATTTATTGGTGCATAGCAGGGTAAGGCATGAACTGTTACATATACGAAATTAGGATTACCTCCACCTTCACGTCCATAATAAGTATAATTCTTGTCGTAATATGAAGTATTGTTAGAAACTTTCAGGAAAGGGAATAACTGTGCATTGATTTTACTACGGAAATTATAAGATGTAAACTTATCCGTATTGATCTTCATAATGCCATCTTTCGTATAAAAATTACCGGAAAGCAGGAAATTGATTTTTTCAGTGCCTCCGGATAAATTTATACTGTGAGACTGGGAAGGTTGATGAGAATTAAATACAGTATTCCACCAGTCATAGTTCCCATAATAATTATAAATGTCTTTTCCATTAACATTCTTCACCACAGTCCAGGGACGGGAAGGATCTTCTGTCTTATCATATCTGCGTGCCTCTAACTCCGCCATATCTTCATCGGTATAACGGGTGTATGTATTTCCTGTGGCACGACGGAATGCCTCATCCAATAAAGAAACAGCCTCATAACCTGAAGTCATAAAATCAGTACGGACCGTAGGTTTGGATGTCGCAAAAAATGTCCCGTAAGAAACACTCATTTTTCCTGCTTTTGCACTTTTTGTTGTCACTAAGATTACACCAAATGCACCACGAGCTCCATAAACAGCAGAAGCTGCAGCATCTTTCAACACAGATATCGACTCGATATCTTTAGGATTCACACGATTGATATCACCCGGAACGCCATCGATCAGTACCAATGGCTCGCCTCCATTAATCGATGCCTGTCCGCGAACATTAATAGAGCCTCCGGCACCCGGTTCTCCTGTAGAAAAGGTGATATTTACATTTGGCATGGTTCCTTGCAATATTTGAGTTGCATTAGATACAGGTCTGTTTTCTAATTCTTTAGCGGAAACTTGCGCCACGGCTCCTGTTAGATTAACTTTCTTTTGTACGCCATATCCAACTACAACAACCTCATCCAGGTTTTGGGTATCTTCCGTAAGCTTTATTTCAACTGTAGATTGATTTTTTACTGCAATTTCTTTGGAATTATAACCTATGTAAGATATTAAAAGAATATCTGAAGGTGAAGCTTCTATACTATAGTTCCCATCTAAATCCGTAATAGTTCCAATTGTAGAACCTTTTACTATGATGTTGGCGCCAATGATAGGTTCTCCACTCAGATCTGTTACCCGGCCAGTTATTTTTTTTGTTTGCTGATTTCTCGGTTTATTTTCTATACGATTAAATAAATAAATTTTTCTGCTTTTAATTTCATAACCCAAGGGTGTTCCTTCTGTTAATTTATCCAAGACCTGAGTAAGTTCTGCATTAGTAAAGTTCATACTAATCCTCCGATTTACATCTACGACTTGGTTGCTATAAGCGATATTAAAACCTGTTTGGGCAGTGATAGTCGCCAGTATTTTTTCTACTTTAGCATTCTCTAATATAATAGAAACCCGTTGAGCTCTAGCTGTAAAGCTTAGTAAGGATAGAACTAAAAACAGAAAGGCTAACTTAATGACATTCGGTATTTTCTCAATTAATATTAAAAGGCACCTGCGCCGAGGGCTTTCTTGCTTTTCTTTCATATATTTGTATTGATTTAATAGTTTGTATTAGAAATTTATTTTTAATACGATCGGCAGCCGAAAAATGTAGGAGTTTTTCGGCTGTTTCTATGTTGTCTATTTATGAGGAATCCATAGGCATATCTATTTTAAGGTTAACATTCTATTTCCTGCTCTCCTATAAAATAGACACACGGCAAATCAAAAAGGATGAGTCGCTATCGTTTATTTTTTTATTTTTTCATCCGGATTTCTATTTTTCCTTCTTTTTCTTCGAATAGTACAGGTGTGATTTTTCCTAATTCATTTAGTACTGCCGTTAGATTTGTGCTGTCCGTTGTAATCGTATAGGTATATTTCAAGGCTGTGGAGTCTTTTACCTCAAAAGATACATTATAGGTTCTGGCTACTGTCTTTATCACCTCTGATAAAGGTGCATTTTTAAATACTAACACATTCCGTCTCCATGCAGAGTATAATTTAACATCATGTGAACGAACGACTTCGCAACGTCCTGATGCTTTATCATAAATAGCTTTCTCTCCGGGACATAGTTGATATGATTGGGAAAATTTGGATTTCAGTTCGATTGAGCCTGATTCTAAAGCAATAAATATGGCATCTTCTTCCGGATAGGCTTTTACATCAAAAGTAGTTCCTAAAACTTTGATATCCACATGGGAAAGGTCTACGATAAACGGTCTGCTTTTGTTTTTTGCGACCTCAAACCAGGCTTCCCCTTCCAAATAGACTTTACGCTCGGAAAGACCAAACTTTTTTGGATACCGTATATGACTTCCTGAATTTAAATGGACTTTGCTTCCATCTTGAAAAAGTACCTGCATACGCTCACCATTAGGGACATAAACTTCATCATATCCGTCATTTGCTAATAAATCGACTTGTGAATTCACACGCATGAAAAGTCCGATAAATAAAGCAACGGGTATCAGAATCGCTGCTGCATATGCAATGAAACGGCGTATCCGTTGGCGATGAAGTTGGCGCATGATTTGCTGATACATTATAGCGGATGGTATCGGATGGTCTATCCATTCGTCTTCCTGGCCTATGTTAACGGCTTTCTCATCCATATCCATCCGTTTTGCAAGCCAAGCCTGTCCTTCTGGTGTTTTGAACCAGTGAACCACTTCACGAGCTTCCTCAGGACTCGCCTCATTATTCAGCGTTCTTTCTATTATAATTAAATCGGGTATTTTCATATAATATGTCTTCCTTTATTATATTGACACGCCAAACGATCAATAGGATGAGTTCCACAAATATAAAAGAAATAAAAATAACTGTTCAAAATGTGTCCGTAGTATTCTTATAACTTGAGCGTAATGAGATTTAACTGTAGGCACAGAGATATTCATCTTATCCGCAATTTCTTGATTCGATAGATCCCCTTTCAGTTTATATAGACAGACCTGTCTTTTCTGCTCAGGTAAAAGTTTAATTACTTGGTAGAAATGTTCCATCATGTCCTTCTTTTCTATCTTGGCTAATAGCTCATCTTCATATTCCGGTGATGATTGTACGATCTCATAATTTTTCTCTAACGCGCTGTTATTATTTCGGATTTCGTTCAAGACATGGTTTTTCAGCATCGTGTAAAGATAGTTTCTCAAATTCACATGAATCACCAACAGGGAACGAGATTCCCATAGCTTCAAGAAAATTTGTTGTACAGCATCTTCTGTCACAAATGAGTTTTTTAGGTATTTATACGCCAATACGTACAGCAATTTATGATATCGTTCATAAATTGCTGTAAACGCATCTTCACTCCCTTTTCTCAGAGCAGAAAGCAAAGCTTCATCACTTTGTGTGGATTTCTGGAAAAAAGACATTTGCTGGTGATGTATTCAATATCAGGATTCAGACTCCATAACCACTTCAATGCGATTGCCTTGTTTCAACAGTTTTTTGATGAATTGTTGGATTTTGGCAGGAGTGATGCCATTTAATGTTTCAATATAATTAGTTTCCCCGTTGAAACCTCTAAAATAGTAATTATCCAGCGTATTTAACCAATAACTGTTTTCCTGAAGATTTTCAGCATGTCTTTTTAATATATTATCTTTTGTCTTTTTGAAATCTTCTTCGCGAGGTCCGGATTTTGCGATGTTTTCCAGTTCGGTGATAACGATTTTATTCATCTGTTCCCGTTTGGCAGGGTCTGTATCGAAATATGCCTGGAAGAAAGTCTGACCTTCCGGGAAATAAGACAGTTGTCCGGAGGTTTGGACACCATAAGTACCCCCTGCTTCTTCACGGACTTTTTCCATATAAACCAAATCGAGAACCTGCTTCAGCATTGACATTGTTAAAATGTTTTCGAGATTATATTCTATATTCCCCGACCAGAAATTAACTACGGAAGCTTTGGGTGTTTCCAGTTTGCGTTTGAATATATTGGTATAATCGCCTTTGCGTATAGCGGGTACTTCTGCCGGATTTCCTTTTTCGATACGTCCCTGGGTGGGTAATGTAGCCAGATATTGTTCTATATAAGGACGCATTGCGTCTATATTAAGGTTGCCTACGAATGTGAAGACAAAATCTGAAGCATCGGCGAACCGCTCTTTGTACATCTGCATGATACGCAGATAATTGATGTGCTCGAAATCGGCTGCTGTAATTCGGGCAGCACGTGGATTATTTTTATAAATGGCTTCTGTTAGCGTATCGCTGAAAGCTACCATCGGATTTAGCTCCAGGTTTTTTAATTGGGCTTTCATGCGCTCTTCAAAAGAAAGATAAGCCTCTTCGTCTATACGGGGTGCCGTAAAGCAGAGGTAAATCAATTCAAATAAAGTTTTTACATCTTCCGGGGTGGAATTGCCGTTTAAATCTTCACTGTTTAATCCAAGTGTAGCGGAACAGGATACCATCTTTCCTGCAAGCACTTTATTTAGCTCCGTTGCAGAGAAATTGCCAAGTCCTCCCAAGCCGATAACTTCGTTGAATATTTTTAGATTGTCAATATCTTTTTTGCCGAATAGCGTACTACCTCCGGGGCTGGTTGCTGTCATCAGAATTTCATCATCTTTGAAATCAGTGTGTTTTAGCACAACTTTAACACCATTACTTAAAGTCATGACAGTCGCTCCGAATAATGGGTCTACTTTGCTTTCCTTGATTGTTCCGGGAGTAGGTAGAACCGGAATAAGCGGTTCGTTGGAAACAGTCTCTTTGTAAGGTTCTACCGGAAGTTGCTGTGCTTTGATAAAATCGGCAAGCAGTTGCGCTTCAGTCGGATATTTAAGGCCTTCTTTTTCCGGTCCGCTTAAAGTTATGACAATGTTTTTATCGCCAACCAACTCTTTTGCGTACCGGTTGATTTCTTCTATCGGTAACTTAGGTGCGATTTGGTTGATAAGTGCATATTCTGTTTCTATACCGGGGATATAACCGCCATCCGTAAAATGCCGGACATATTCGTTGGTATAGCTGCGGTTCTTTTGTTTATCCCGGTCTTTAAATAATGATTCATATTGTTTCAGTATATTGGTACGGGCACGTTCGTATTCGGATGCTGTAAAACCATAACGTTTAACGCGTTCGGCTTCCGTAACGAGGGCATCCATCGCACGTTTTACATCCCCTTCTTTTACCAGGGCAGCTAATGAAAACGCTCCTTTGGTTTTGGTTATGATAAAGTCTCCGTCAGAAGCACTTGCTGCAACAAAAGGAGGGTTTGCTTTCTGTACGATTTCGGAAAAACGTTCGTTAATCATTGTTTCTACAGCACTTTCCATATAATCTTTCACTAATCCGGCTACTGTTGCATACATTTCGGCAGGCATTTTTTCATGCTTGTAGAGAATGGAGAGGATGGTGTTGGAAGCTTCCTTGTCTGTAGCAATGGCGACTAATGGTTCTTCATTATCGGCAACTGTAAAGAATTCACGTTTTGCAGGGTTTACAGGTGCGGGAATATCACTGAATATCTTTTTGATATCAGCTTCTACTTGGTCTACATTTACATCTCCGACAATAATGATTGCCTGTAAATCCGGACGATACCATTTTTTATAATAGGCACGCAGTTCATCCGGTTTGAAGTTATCAATTACATCAATTGTTCCGATAGGCATACGATGGGCATACCGGTTATCCGGCAGAATTTTAGGTAATTGTTGTTCGAGAATACGCATTTGTGCATTTTGGCGGGTACGCCATTCTTCCCGGATCACATTCCGTTCTTTTGCAATTGCAGTGTCTGCCAATGTGATAAAGCCAGACCAATCGTGCAGGATTAGCAGGCAGGAATCTATCGCATTTTTATTTGTTACCGGAGCATTCATAATCATGTAGACTGTTTCATCGAAGCTGGTATATGCATTGAAGTTTTCTCCTCCACGCATACCAATACTTTCTGTAAAATCATCCATACCATGACCCGGAAAATTCTTTGTTCCATCGAAAGCCATATGTTCAAGGAAATGCGCCAATCCACGCTGGTTTTCTTCTTCAAGGATTGAACCGACATTCTGTGCTATAAAAAAATCCGCACGGTCTTTCGGTTGGGCATTTTGCCGTATATAATAGGTCAATCCGTTATCCAGTTTACCATACCGTACTTTTGGATCTATAGGAAGAGAAGGAATGGCGGCCTGTTGTGCCATTAGCTGGAATGCTGCCAGCATCCAGAATAACAGACCGGAAAATAAAATTCGTTTGTACTTCATAATCTTTATTTGTAAATTAATATTTGGCTTTTGTTTTTTAGGGGCATAGGCAAATGTAGACAGTTTTTCTATAAAAACAAATGAAGAGCGGAAACGTTTTATCCGGATTATAAAAAGCAGATTACTTGCTTGTTAATATGGAAAATTTTATTTTTGCACCCCAAACTCTATTTATTTATTATTTAATCTTTTAATACCTTTAGATGAACCAATTGAAGCAGTGGGTTTACAACCCGATTTTTAGGAAGGATAGTACGGTTTTTTCTGTTTGGATGTTTTTGGGGCTATTATATGCCGTGATAAAACTTCTGATGGGAAAGTTTAATAATTATAGAATATTTGAACACGTGTTTGTACATGCTACAAACGGGCAACCTCTTTATGTAGAGTATCCTGAACAATATTATGATGTAAATCATTATGGATTGTTATTTGCAGCAGTGATAGCTCCTTTTGCCGTACTACCGGAATGGCTAGGTATGACTCTTTGGATACTTGCCAATACTATTTTCCTTTATTATGCTATTAGCCAATTACCAATTACTCATAATCAGAAAATATTAATTTATTGGTATGCGATATTTGAATTGATGACAGCGCAGGGTGTACAGCAGTTTAATATATCAATTGCTGCGATTATTATTCTGACTTTTGTTTGTGTAGAGAAAGAAAGGGATTTCTGGGCTGCATTTCTAATTTTATTGGGGGCATTTATAAAGATTTATCCGGTAGTGGGACTCGCCTTTTTCTTTTTCTCTCAGCATAAAGTCCGCTTTATCTTATATTGTTTGTTGTGGGGTGTTATCTTTTTCTTTGTGCCTGTTTTATATACACCAGGTTTAGACTATACATTGGAACAGTATACCGAATGGTTTTATTCCATACAGTTGAAGCATGGCCTGAATCTTTTTGCAGATGCCCAAAATGTATCTTTATTAGGTGCCGTGCGTAAAATATCCGGTTGTGCTACTTATAACGATTTATGGTTGATTGTCCCGGGATTAATATTATTCTTTATCCCTTATCTGCGAGTTGTGCAATATAAAAATCAAGCTTTCCGTTTGATGTTGCTGGCGAATGTCCTGTTGTTTGTCGTTTTATTCAGTACAGGAACAGAAGCGAGCGGATATGTATTGGCTATGATTGGGGTTGCTATCTGGTATATATGCAGTCCTTCCAGTTGTTCGAAATATAAAAACTGGCTGTTTATTGCTACATTGGTGATTGTAGGGTTATCCACAACGGAATTGGTACCTTCTTTTATACGAAATGGATTTATCCGTCCATACGTAGTAAAGGCGTGGCCTTGTATTCTCGTTTGGCTAACAGTTTGTTATGAAATGATATTTCTTGATTTTCGAACAATATCTATTGGTGGTACCGAACGTAAATGACACAATAGCGTTTCTGTCTCATTTTTAATATATTTCTAATCTCTTCGACACAATTTAGGAAGTTTCAGGTGGTAGGTTTTAAACGTAAATGTTTACCTTTGCGCCCGACTGTCCGTGTGAGGATAGCTGGATTGATAAATTAATAATTTACTTTATACCGTATGAGAAAGTATAAACTAGTCAACAACGTGTTAGGATGGATTGTTTTCGCAATTGCTTCTACCGTTTATTTGATGACAATCGAATCCACTGCCAGCTTTTGGGATTGTGGTGAATTTATTTCCTCTGCCTACAAATTAGAAGTAGGGCATCCACCCGGAGCACCTTTCTTTATGTTAATGGCGAACCTTTTCACCCGGCTTGCAGCAGGAACAGAAGGGGTGGCAAGAATGGTAAATTCCATGTCGGCTTTATTCAGCGGGCTTACTATCTTGTTCCTGTTTTGGTCTATTACCCATATGGCACGTAAGATTTTAGTGAAAGGCGATGGAGAAATATCGTTGGGTAAACTGATTACGATTATGGGGAGTGGTCTGGTTGGTGCTTTGGCTTATACTTTCAGCGATACGTTCTGGTTCAGTGCGGTAGAAGGAGAAGTGTATGCTTCTTCCTCTTTATTTACAGCCGTTGTATTCTGGTTGATTTTGAAATGGGAGGAGATGGCGGATAAACCGCATGCCGACCGTTGGATTGTCCTGATAGCCTATCTGATGGGACTAAGTATCGGGGTTCACCTGCTGAACTTGTTGTGTATCCCGCCTATCGTACTGGTATACTACTATAAGAAATCTCCGAATCCGACAATGAAAGGAACATTGGGCGCTTTGTTGGTGTCGTTCGCGATTGTCGGTCTGATGATGTTTGGTGTGATACAAGGCCTGGTGGAAGTTTGCGGATATTTCGAACTGTTATTTGTAAACGTATTCGGTATGCCGTATAACTCCGGTGTATTTGCCTATGTGATTATATTGGCAGGCGTATTGATATGGTCTATCTGGGAAACGATGCGCGATGAGGTACAACCTGTACGAATGAAGATTGCTTTTATCCTTTCAGTAGTTCTGATTGGTATTCCGTTTATCGGAAGCGGTTATACACTGGCTGTTATTCTGACTTCTGCATTGACTGCCTATTTGTTTATAAGCAAGAAAGTGAATATTAAGATGTTGAATACCATCTTGGTTTGTTTGATGGTGATCGTAGTCGGTTATTCTTCTTACGCCGTGACATTGATTCGTGCGACAGCAGATACTCCGATGAATCAGAATGCTCCAAGCGATATCTTTACTCTGCGCACTTACCTGGCACGTGAACAGTATGGTAAAACTCCTTTGTTTTACGGCCAGACCTTTGTTTCGGAAGTGAAACGTGAAAATAAGGACGGCGCCTGTGCCCCGGTGGTCAAAGAAGGAGAACCGGTATGGAGCCGTGTTATCAAGAAAGATAAAAAGGAAAAAGACCGTTATTATATTTCCCGCCATGACCAGGACTATCAATATGTGGACGAACTCAATATGTTGTTCCCTCGCATGTATAGCGCTGATCCTCGTCATATAGAAGCTTATAAGGAGTGGGGGCAGGTGAAAGGTGAACCTGTAAAGTTTAACCGTTGTGGTGAAATTGTATCGGTAATGAAACCTACATTCCTTGAAAATATCCGTTATTTCCTTTCTTACCAGGTGAATTTTATGTACTGGCGTTACTTTATGTGGAATTTCTCCGGACGTCAGAACGATATTCAGGGTAATGGGGAGGTAATGAATGGGAACTGGATTACCGGTATTCCTGCTATTGATGAGATTTTGATCGGACCGCAGGATGATATGCCGCTCGATATAGTGAACAATAAAGGGCATAATGTATATTATATGTTACCGTTATTGCTGGGTATTCTCGGTTTGTTGTATCAGGCTTATTCCGGGGAAAAGGGTATTCAGAGTTTCTGGGTTACATTCTTCCTGTTCTTTATGACAGGTCTGGCGATTGTGCTTTATCTGAACCAGACACCTTATCAGCCGCGTGAACGGGATTATGCATATGCCGGCTCATTCTATGCTTTCTGTATATGGATAGGATTTGGTGTCGCGGCACTGGCTAAAGGCTTGGAGCGGTTTGCAAAGATGAGTCCTGTTGTTGCGGGTACGTTAGCGTCAGTATTATGTCTGTTCGTTCCAATTCAGATGGGAGCTCAGAACTGGGACGACCATGATCGTTCCGGACGTTATGTTTGCCGCGATTTTGGTACGAATTATTTGGAATCTTGTGAGCCGAATGCTATTATCTTCACGAATGGCGATAACGATACATTCCCTTTGTGGTATGCACAGGAAGTGGAAGGTGTCCGTACCGATGTCCGTGTATGTAACACAAGTTATTTGCAGACAGACTGGTATACCGACCAGATGAAGAAACAGGCATATGAATCTGCGCCGTTGCCAATCACATGGACTCGCGAACAATATGTACAGGGTAAACGTGATGCTGCTTATGTATTCCCATTGACAGAAGAAGCGATCGATTTGAATACGGCGCTTAATTTCGTACGCAGTGATGATCCTAAGTTTAAGAAATTGCCTGGCATTGCTCAGGAATTGGATTATATTCCGTCTGAAACATTAATTTATAAGGTGGATTCGGTTGCCGGTGAAAAAGTCTTGGAAGGTGATACTACTGGTTTGCTTAAAGAGATGACTATCGACCTGAAAGGAAAAAATGCCTTAGGTAAGCAGGAGTTGACAATCCTGGATATGTTGCAAACAAACAATTTCGAACGTCCGATGTACTTTGCCATTACGGTAAGTCCCGACCAGTTTGTCAACCTGGATGGTTATTTCGAACAGACCGGTCTGGCCTATCAGATTGTTCCGAAAAATGCCAACAAGGCTGTCAATACTGAAAAGATGTACGACAATGTCATGAACAAATTTAAATGGGGTGGCGTGGATAAGCCGGGTGTTTACATTGACGAGAATGTAATGCGCATGTGCAAGAGCTACCGTATGATGCTGTTCAACAAATTGGCGGAAGCATTGGTGAGTGAAGGCAAGAAGGATAAGGCACTGGCCGTTCTGGATAAGTCCATGCAGGTGTTGCCTCCGGAAAATGTTCCGTTGGATTACACAGCCCTTGCCACTGCAGAGCTTTATTATATGCTGGGACAGAATCAAAAAGCAGAAGATATCTATACCGTAATTGCAGATAATGCAATGCGTAATGTAAATTGGATTTTCCGTCTGCGGCCTGCTCAGATGGCAACTGCCATAGGAGATCTGGAACAGAACCTTGCTATTTTGCAGCAAGTATTATTAGTGAGCAAAAAGTATAATCCCGAATTCGGTAAGAAATATCAGGAAGAATTTGATAACTACCGTATGGCTTATGGTTCGGTTCGTAGAGAATAAGATATGTTTATAGAACAACCGCCCTGGTTTTACAGGGCACTGTTCCCAGGGGTAATCTGGCGGATACCGGCTAAGAAGAAATGTGTATATCTCACTTTCGACGACGGTCCTATTCCCGAGGTTACCCCTTGGGTATTGGATATACTTGATAAGTATGATGTGAAAGCGACTTTTTTCTGTGTAGGGGATAATGTTCGCAAACATCCGGATGTATATAAAATGGTATTGGAACGGGGGCACCGTGTAGGAAACCATACCTTTAACCATATTCAGGGCATCCGTTATTGGAGCCGAAATTATCTGGCGAATGTGGAGAAGGCAGCTTCTTATATTGAAAGTAACCTGTTCCGTCCGCCCCATGGGCATATGCGATTTCCCCAAGTACTTCGCTTGCGAAAACATTTCCGTATTATCATGTGGGATGTGGTAACCCGTGATTACAGTCCCCATATGACACCGAACGGAGTATTGAACGTAGTGAAGAATTATACCCGCAACGGCTCTGTTATCGTTTTCCATGATTCTCTGAAAGCTGAAAATAATATGCGCGAAGCTATGCCGCGTGCTATCGAATGGCTTAAGGAGCAGGGGTACGAGTTTAAAGTATTCGATTAACGACAAATAATTTATCTACTATGAAACAAACACTGAACATTTTGTTTCTTTCCTTCCTGTTCGTTTTTGCTGCTATTGCTGCTCCCGACGGATTGAAAGAAAGGCTTGCCTCATTGGACGGCGTAAGTGGTATTGAAAAGCTTGAATCAGAACATTATGCTGAAAAGTATCTGGTTCGTATTACACAACCGGTGGATCATAAAAATCCGGCGGCCGGAACATTCACGCAACGTGTAGTTGTTGCACATGTCGGATACGACCGTCCTACTATTTTGGTTACCGAAGGGTATGGCGCTGCTTATGCTTTGAGCCCGCGTTATCAGGAAGAACTTTCAAAGTTGTTGAATGCAAATATGGTATTTGTAGAATACCGTTATTTTCTTGAATCGACTCCGAAACCCTGTAACTGGGACTATCTGACAGCTGAAAATTCTGCTTATGACTTACATCATGTAAACCAAACTTTCCGTCAGTTGTATACCGGGAAGTGGATAAGCACGGGTATCAGTAAAGGTGGGCAGACTACAACCCTTTACAGGGCTTATTTTCCGGATGATGTGGATTTTTCTGTCCCTTATGTAGCCCCTCTGAACCGTGCGGTGGAAGATGGCCGCCATGAAGTATTCTTGCGTAAAGTAGGTACTAAGCAAGAGCGGAAAAAGATCGAAGCATTCCAGATGGAAATCCTGAAGCGTAAGGTAGAGATTGTTCCTTTATTGGAGAAATTCTGCAACGACAAGAACTATAAGTTCCATATTTCTATGCCGGAAGTGTTGGATTATTGTGTATTGGAGTATCCGTTTGCCCTTTGGCAGTGGGGCACTCCTGTTTCTGTGATTCCTTCTTTATCTGTCGATACAAAGACATTGTTCCAGCATTTACTGGATATAAGCGGGCCGGATTATTTTGCAGAAGACCAGCCGAACGTTTCTTTCTTTGTACAGGCCGCACGTGAGTTGGGTTATTATGGATATGATACGGCTCCGTTTAAAAAATATCTGACGATAGAGAGTAGTAAAGGGTACCTGAATCGCGTTATGCTACCGAAAGAATTGATAGATAAGGTGGAGTTCCGTCCGGAACTTTACAATAAAGTCTATAATTTTTTGAAAGAAAACGATCCTAAAATGATTTTCATTTACGGAGAAATCGATCCATGGAGTGCAACTCGCGTCCCCACTTTCAAAGGAAAGAAAAATGAACAGATTTATATCCAACCCGGCGGTAGCCATCGTGCACGAATCAGTAATATGCCGGAAGACATAAAGGAAAAGATATTGACGCAGATTAATCGATGGCTGGCGGAGTAGAAGTAGCAGTTGACAGTTAACAAGTGACAGTTGAGAATTTGCGACAAGCGGAATTGTAAATAATATAAAAAGGGAGTAAGTGTCTTTAAAATAGAACTTGCTCCCTTTTTTATTTTGTGCTGCTTAAACTGTCAACTGTCACTTGTCAACTGTCAACTTTTTTAATAGGGGTAAACTGCTTTTTCCCAAGCAACTCTTGCTTTGTACCAGTCGTTGATTTTAGGGATGGACTGTTGTGGAACAAAGACGGTTAAGCCGCAACAATGATCGATAGGCATTGAATAGTGTAAAGCTCCGAAGTAAGCATTTTTCGTATGTGCTTCGTAAGTTATTAATTTATCCATGGCAGTCCGGAACCGTCCATACTGTTCGTCTGTTGCTAATTGCTTGATAAAATCATCGAAGTCATACAGAAAGCCTTGTCTCGTTGTATAAGGGCTGTTGCTCAGATATTCCAGACGTTGCATTTTTTTGAGGTCTAAATTAAAGATATCCTCTTCACTTTTGTCTGTAAGTATTTCTTTAACTATAACTGCTAAGTTTTCTATTTCGCTTGTTTTTGTTACCGATACGGTTGCCGTTTGCGAATCTCCGCTTTTTGCATTATAGTAATTGTAAAATATTTCTGCTATTTTTTCGAGTTGAACATTGTTTTCGAAAAAGGCAGGAATAATTTCAGCGTAAGGCCATCCGTCCCCCATTGTTTCGGTAGGAGATGCCAGGATGTAATTCGCTTTATCTTTTAATTCGTAGATACATTCTACGCTTGCCATGTAACAAGCATCAAAGAGGATATAGTTGAAAAGCCCGTTGGGAATACCTTTGGCAAGTTCATCTATCTCCATCCAGTTGGTACTATCTGGGCCGAAAGCTTTCATCATATTTTGGTATTCAGAGGGTACCCACGCGGAACCATGACTCCATAAGTCAAGCCCGTAACTATCGGCAGGAAAACGGGAAACAACTTCTTTAATTACACTTAACAAGACTTCAGGAGAAGCTGAGTTTTGCTTTTCGTAGTCAAGAACTACCTCTTTGATTACTTTTCCATCTGAATTTTCTTTCAACTGAAGCAGTTGAGGTGTTGCTCCTTTGAGGGTATAATATACGATTAGGTTGCCGCCATTCAGGTTTTTCTTTGTCGCGACTTTCATCAGGGCATCTAAATTTAATACTCCAAACCTGTTTAAATCATTATTTGCCATCATATAAATTAATAGCGTATGTTTAGCCGGGATAACCGGTCCGTCGGATTTGGTACAACTGGTTATGCCAAAGGATAGGACAAATAAAAAAGTGATTAATATAGTTCTCATATACCCTGTATGTGTAATAATTTGCGAAGATACAGATATTATTTGTTTTTGTGTGTTTTTCTGTATCGATAATATCTATTATTAGATGAGTCTTATAGATGTGTATGAGTAGATTGTCTACTAAATTTGGAGAATAAGAAACGCCCCATCCCTTTCAGAACAAGGATGGGGCGTTTTGGTATAAAGCGGTTGTCTAATAAATATCCTACCTCTCGGCTGTCAGAAATTTTCTTCTGGTTCTATCATCCTCTACTTCATTTCGCGGAACCGGAAGGTTGGAAGCTGTCTTAAAAAGATTCGCAGTTTCTACAACGTCCATTGGAATTTGTGATTGAACATACATAAAGGTTAATTCAGGGTTGGTTACGGGTGCATTCTTGATGCCGACGTTGTAACGTTGGATATATGCAATACCCATTTTGCTGTTTTTTCCTTTTCTTACTTCCTTTCTTTCAAAGGGGAGATGCTTTTCTCCATCATCAATGCTCGCATTGACTACATTAATCTTATTACAAGTTGTAAAATCGTTTGGTTTTTCTTGAATAATTACCGCTTTATGAACGATTTTGCTAACACTTACTCCCAAACAATGGGTTTTGGTTATATAATTGTGGGAGTAAGGGCGTTTTCCATTACTATAACAGCAAGTAGAACATGTTATGGATAACATGCCAACTATTCTTCTATTCGTTAATATTTTGCTGTTAAGTGATTGATACATTGATAAAATTGGTCTAAAAATATTACATTGGTCAAAGTTTGCCTCTACTTTGAGGCATTATCTTTATTATTTTACCCTTTTTGCATCCGTTGAAATTCAACGTCTTGATAGATTTTGGTCGCCTCCTTAATCTAACTGGCTGCAATACAAAGATATAGTTATTTTTTTATATGCAAGAGTTATAAGTGTTAATAATGAATTTATTCCGTAATTAGGCCTTGTTAGGAATCTTTTTTATACCAGGTGATAGCTTTAATATCAAGGGGCGTAGCGGAATAATGGTGATGATGTTATTTTTTTATAAAAAAGGACCATAGATAATGCAATTCAAGTTCTAAAAGTAGATAGTTTCTTTACTGCCGCCTCCGTCTACCCAGGGAGTGATACTACCGGATAATAGGATATCTTTAGCTTGTAAAGTGAACTCATAGCTTTGTTTCTTTCCGGATTCGAATGCTTTGGTAGATTCGATACGGTAGTCCTTGTTACTCATTCGGATGATGAATACAGGCTTTGTATTTGGGCAAAGTAGAAAGTCGGTTATAATGGTTTGCTCTGTTGGAATAACAGGAAGGTTTAAATCCTTTATAAGGGTATATGGAGTGTTTGATGCTGTCTGTGCCAACTTGCCTTCTTGTATATTGAGTTGTACTATCGGCGAATAGTTTTCTAAAGAAATACTTTGTAAAATCATATCTTCCTGGATGTCATCCGCTTTTTGGATTTTAATTGTGATAGCGGAAAGGATATGATTGAAGGCGAGGTTTACAATCTCTGTATTCGTCGTTTTATTCCGGTTCTTGACTGGAGTAGCCCACATTATATCGTCTTGTTGATTCAAGTCGAATGGAATACTTTCAGGCATATCGGTTGCCGATGGTGTATAAGGATAATATGCGTAAAAGTTAAGGAGGGTATCGGGATTGATTGGGTAATGAGTTTCTACAGTGGTTACTAATTCATCGTTACCGGCTTCTTTTGTATAAAGCGTGTTGGTAAGGTCTTTACGAAGCGCTGTGTTTGTATCGCCGTCATCTTTATGATGTCCCCATGAGAAGACTCCGATTTGGGAGTTATCGGGGAGGGTGGATTCGGTGATGATGGATTTGGATAGGGTTAGGATATGGGTGGAGAAATGAATCTGATAACTAGAAGAATCAGGTATTTGATTATTCTCATTACAAGAAACGTATAAGAATAGTAAACAGCAGATAATGTATATTCTTGTTATCATTTTTATAATATGGTAGGCTTAACTATCATATAATTACATGATAGTTAAGCCTATTGATCTATTAGTTCTCAATATTGCCATTACCGTCACCTCCATTTTGGATAGAGCTTACTTCTGTTGTAATTGAGATATTATCATTAAATGTAAGTTCAATATTATGCAAGTAACCAGCTAAAGTACCATATTTATCTGTACCGGAAACATTTGTTTTTATTCCCAATATATTTATTGATTGTGTAGCACCAGTATTGTACTTTTCTGTTTCAATTGCTATTTTGAGATCTGTAGCATTTTCACCTCCAAGCCCTGGTAGTAAAAATTTTGCAGGAATTGTAATCGCATCTATATCTTCTCCTGTTGAATTATCATATATTGTTATATCTGCATTATCCGGAGTGCTATTTGCTGTAATAGCCCTGTTATCTAATGACAGAGCTAATGTTTTAGGCATATCTTTGATAATGATCTTTTTTATTTTTCCAAAAGCCGTTTTTGCACTTGTAGTTGCGACCAATTTGATTTGTACTTGAGATAACATATGATCAAATTTCATTTTAGAGGTTGTTGCATCTGTTTGCAATATCTTAGTTCCTGCATCATAAACTTGACTACATAAAATATCTTCTTCGCCAGTTTGTCCGGAGAATGTGATGACATTACTTGTGGGGTCTGTTGCTATTTGAGGATATACTCCAAGAAAATAACTATTAAGAGGAGTTTCATCGTTATTATAATATTTTTGGTCACCGGTTAATGGAATACTACCATCTGCTCCAACTGTATATTTTCCAACAGTATAGCTTGTCCAACTTGAAGGAGTACTGCTTCTATCTTGTCTTAACAACGTGATATTATTGTTCTTTAGTTCTGTTAGTGGCGTGGCTTTAGTAGTGATAGCTCCAACCCCAGCATTCAATTTAATTTCCACCTTTTCCCCATTACCTACTTCATCTACCGGATCATTATTGCTTGAACAGCCAACTAAAGCTGTCATGGCAAGCATACCTAATACAAGTTTTTTCATGATTATGAATTTTAATTGTTAATATATTATTCTCGTTTGTTATTGTATAAATTGTTGTTTATTCGATTATCAGGTTGTCGCCTGAGGCTACTTCCCAGTGGTTGATTTTTACTGTGAAGGAGGGACCAGGGATAACGGACGCTTCTACCGCTACATCAATAGAGTTGCCATTTGTATCGTCCAGGGAAGTTCCTAAATCAATATGAGAGGAAGTTGTGCTGCCATCGGATAAGGTAAAGTCTAAAATTATCTCATGGGTGGTAGGGACAGGCTGTTCTTCTCCTTTTTCTTTCGGTTTTCCCAGTATCAAAATGCTTGCATTCATTCCTTCCTCTGAAGGAGTCGTCTCAAAAGCTATATCGGCTTGTGTATCCTCTCCAATAACCTGTCTACTCAGGCTGATGGAGGTCGGCATACCGCTTATCGCTCCTTTGCAACCGGCAACGTTTTCTATTCCATCAACTTTGATTGCTATGGACAGGTTCCGGACTAATGGTTTGGGAGTAAAAGTGATCGATTTATTATCCCCGCCTATTATTTCTAACTCGTCTACTGCTATCCCGTACAATGGGATCGTCCCGGTTTGGGTTTCATTTGCTGCTTTCGTTATGGGAATATAAGCTTCTGCTGTTTCAAAACTTTGCATATTCCTGAAAGCGATATTGTCCGCATCACAGTTAAATACCAGAAGTCTATACCGGGCAGGTGGTAATGTGAAATTTAACTTTGCCGTATTGTTATAGTCCATCTGTATGGTAGAACCTCCGTCTATTGGATAAAAGCAGTACCGAAGCTGGGTAGGAGCGGGATATCCTGGTAGTAGTTGATCCCATTGAAAGACATACTGTACGTCTCCTTGCTCCTCGTTATCCGGCGTCTTGTCCGTGCTGCATTTTATCATTGTTGCAATAATAAGGCAACACGCACTCAGGATGATACCTGCTTTTATACAACTTATACTGTTCATTCCTGTTTTGCTACGTGGCAAATGTAGGGAGAATAGTAAGTGATAAAATTGTTTTTTCTAATCAAAAACTTGTAAAAACAATCGATAATCGTTGAATTTTATCGGTTTTCGTTTTTCTTGTTACGGATAGCACGAGGAGATTTTCCGAAATTGGCACGGCAATAATGGGAGAAGTTGGAGAGGGATTCGAAACCGAATTTATAGCAAATATCAGAAATAGACATTTCTGTTGTCGTCAGGTCATTGTGGATGTCCTGGCATTTTTTCTTAGTCATCCATTGGTAAGCCGGTTCACCGAATGTTTCTTTGAACAGACGGCGGAATGTTGGTGTACTATACCCTCCCAGTTGGGCAAAAGATTCCACATCTTTTGCTTTCAGGTAATTTTGCATTACGAAATAGCGGAATGTTTTGCTATACCTATATATAGGTGCATAAAATGCCGCCATATCTTTCAGGGGATAATAGCAGTTTAGAAGGTAATAAAGTTCCGTCCGTTTGGCATTCAGGAATTCTGCGCAAATAAGAGAATCATTCAGATACATTTTAATACCGTTGATATACAACCGGAGCGGAAAGCACATCTGCATGATGGTCGGAGTTATCTGCATATCTTTAGCCAGTTCGCTCCCTTTGTTGAAGCGGTCTGAACAGAGGCTAAGCGGCTTTTCGAACAAATATAAAATACATTCGAGGTTTTCGAGAACCTTAAACTCTACGGATGAACCTATCGGTTGCAGGATGAATTGCCCGTCATGCACAATACTGTTCGGATGCTCTTCGCTTTTTACCTGCACACTGCCTGAAACAATGAAATAGATTGTATTCTGCGAGCATTTGGACTTCGGTACTACGATTCCTTTAGGGAAGGAACGGTACTTGAATACCTGTGTCTGCGAATGCGGGCAGGTGGCACAATCTGTGTATTTCAGACAGGCTATGTCGGGCATACGGCTGGTTTTAGAGTTTTATTTTTTTGCTTTTTCCGTTGCTTTCGTTGTGGAAACGGTCTACAGCCGTAACTACATAACGATATTTTAGCTTTCCTTTATCATAAGGTAGGAGATAACCCGATTCTCGGGTGATAGCCACGATTTTAGACGGGTCGCTCAGGTTGACAGGCTCTCCGTCCATGAAACGGTAAACGACAAAATAGTTTGCCAATTCCGGATTGGTCGCGCTCTGCTCTGCTTCCCAATGTAGCAGGAAGCCTTTAGGCGTCCATTCTGTTTTCAGTTTCTTCACTTCTTTAGGAGCACGGTCGTGCATATGCGTATATGCAGGTATCAGTGCCGGGTAACGGTGGTAATTCCGTTTCAGGCTGTCGGCTACCCCTTTGGTGTTCCATAGGATTTCGTTGGCAGGCCAGAAGCAGTTGCCTTTCACGTTGGGCAATGCACGTTCATAGCGCATCTTGCGTGTCAGTTCGCCCGCTTTCATGGTGCGTTCCACACTCTGGCCGAGGTAAAGATGGCATCCCTTTGAGTTCTTGTCCCACCATTTGACCAAGGTGATATAGTCGGCTGCAGGATGGCCTATTTCCCAATATATTTGAGGAATGTTATAATCGATCCATCCCTGTTCTTCCCAATAAAGGATATCGGCATATAAATCATCATAGTTTTGCAGTCCGTTGGTATTACTGCCTGAACCGTCGGGTGTACTTTTTTTATTGCGGTAGATACCAAACGGGCTGATGCCGAAACGCACCCACGGTTTAGCCAGTAGAATGGTACGCTTCAATTCCCTGATTAGGGTGTTTACGTTTTCTCTTCGCCAGTCTCCACGTTGGGCAGCAGTGTATCCTTTATTTAAACCATATTTCCGGAAACTCTTATCATCGGGAAAAGGTACTCCCGGCGCAGGGTATGGGTAGAAATAATCATCCATATGAATGGCATCCACATCATAACGGGTAACGATGTCGCGTACAACACGGCAGATAAACTGACGGCTGTCCGGTAATCCCGGGTCAAACAAAATTTGCTTGTTATAGGTAACGAACCATTCAGGATGTTTATTGTAAATATGGCTATCTGCAAACTGGGTGCTGCCGGAGGTGCTGGCGCGATATGGGTTCAACCAGGCGTGGAATTCCATATTCCGTTTGTGGCATTCTTCAATCAGAAATGCCATCAGGTCGAAGTTGCCGGCAGGAGCTACACCTTGTTGTCCGGTATAAAAACGGCTCCAGGGTTCAATATCCGATTTGTAGAAAGCATCGGCTTCCGGACGGACTTGGAAAACGATCACATTGATGCCGCATTTTTGCAGGTAATTTAGTTTGCGGACAAAATCTTTCCGCATCTGTGCGGGTGTCATGTTTTTGTATTCACCCTGAAAAGCGGTCTGTATCCAAGCTCCGCGAAATTCCCGCTTTGCTTCTTTCTGTGCCGTCTGTTGTGGAATCTGTTGAGTGGTCTTACAGGATGTTACTGCGCATAACAATAAAACCACAAGCAGACGAAGATATTTTGAAATCATGAACGTGCTGTTGTTTTTATAACTTTGAGTATTTTCTTACAATATGCATGCAAATATAACAAAAGTTTGGCTTAAACGAAGAAATGGTTTACGCGCTTTATGCGGTAGGTGGAAATTTCTGCCTATCGGAACCGGATTGCTCCCTTTGAGGTATGGGTAAATATCAGACTTAAAGCGATTGTTGAAAAAGTCAAAATGATAGATTATTGTGGTGTTTTATGTTGTTTTGTGTGAATAAAGCCTTTCGTGCTAACTTGGTTTGTTTGCGTAAAAGGCTTTTTAGGATAAATTGGGCTCTTTTATCGGAACAAAAGGAACATTTATTGCAGAAACCGGAACTTTTTTACAATTATCTGGAAGGTAATTTCAATTAGTTGCGATACTAATTCCAACTATCTGTGCATAAAAATCCAATAATCTGCGCGGCAAAACACCTATGTTTTAACTTTAAAACACCTATGTTTCGATTTCAAAGCATCCATACTTTGTTTTTAGATGTTATTGGGCATGGACGCGGTTCTGGAATGGTTGGAAAACCGAACCTGATGCAGATATTAAATAGTTTATTATATTCTGAAAAACGTAACTATATGATTTGACTCAGATGACGCGTCCTGTCATTCCGTAATTGTAAATCTATCAGCGTAAACAAACTGATAAACCTTAACCTCGCAAGAGTGGCATATTTGAAACGCTTCCCGTATCAACCTCCATATAATCGCGTATAAAGGAGTTGTTTTGTCATTTTGTCAAAATGATATAAAAGAGGAAGTCTTCTTTTTTCATACCGTATTATCTCTCGGTTTTATTCCTTACCTTTGTATAGTAGATTTAAACAATAAGCCGCCGGTTGTTTTTCTACCGGCAACAAGATAGATATTATGTCTGAAAATCATTCTATATTCATAAAGGGTGCTCGCGTCAATAACTTAAAAAACATCGATGTCGAGATACCTCGCGACAAACTGGTTGTTATCACCGGATTATCTGGAAGCGGAAAATCATCACTCGCATTTGATACGTTGTATGCGGAAGGACAGCGCCGTTATGTGGAAAGTTTATCAGCCTATGCCCGGCAGTTCTTGGGGCGTATGGGCAAACCGGAATGCGACTATATAAAAGGCATACCACCTGCCATTGCTATCGAACAGAAAGTGAACACGCGCAATCCGCGTTCCACGGTGGGTACTTCTACCGAAATATATGAATATCTGCGTTTATTGTATGCCCGGATTGGAAAAACGATTTCACCTATATCCGGAACGGAAGTAAAGAAACATCAGGTAAGCGATATTGTAAAAGAGGTATTGGCTTATCCGGACGGGACCCGTTTTGCCGTTTATGCTCCTGTGGTACTGCCGGAGGGACGTTCAATGAAGGAGCAACTCGAGATTTTGCAAAAGGAAGGATATTCCCGTTTGTCTTTCAATGATACCGTTTATCGTATTACGGAAGTACTTGCCAACGAGGCATTACTGGCATCTTCCGGCATCGAGCTGTTGATAGACCGTCTTGCTGTTTCGGAGGATAAAACATTGAAAAGCCGTCTTGCCGATTCTGCTGAAACGGCATTCTTTGAAGGACATGGTACGTGTATTATCCGTATTTATGCAGCGGAAGGTACGATTCAGAAAGAATACTCCAAACGGTTTGAAGCCGATGGCATGGTTTTCGATGAACCTTCGGATATGATGTTCAGCTTTAATAATCCGTTGGGTGCCTGCCCTACCTGTGAAGGGTTTGGCAAAGTGCTCGGGATTGATGAAAACCTGGTTGTGCCGGACAAAAGCCTTTCCGTATATGAGGGTGCTGTAGTCTGTTGGAAAGGCGAAGTCATGAGTGAGTGGCTACGGGAGTTTATAGCCGACAGTGAGAAATACAACTTCCCGATCCATCGCCCTTACTACGACCTGACACAGAAAGAAAAGGATTTGCTTTGGCATGGTGCTAAAGGGGTGAACGGGATCGATGCCTTCTTCAAATTCGTAGAAGAAAATTTATATAAGATACAATATCGTGTGATGCAGGCACGTTACCGGGGGAAAACGGTTTGTCCGGTTTGTCATGGTTCGCGCCTGCGTCCGGAAGCCCTTTATGTACAAGTAGGAGGAAAGAATATAGCCGAACTGGTTACCATGCCGGTTACCGAAGCGAAAGCCTTTTTCGACCGTTTGGAACTGGATGAGAATGATGCCGCTATTGCTAAGCGGTTGCTTGCCGAGATAACCGGGCGTTTGCAGTTCTTGCTGGATGTAGGACTGGGGTATCTTACGTTAGACCGTTTGTCCGCTACTTTATCCGGAGGGGAAAGCCAACGTATCAATCTCGCCACTTCGTTGGGCAGTAGCCTGGTTGGTTCCCTTTATATACTGGATGAGCCGAGTATCGGGCTGCATTCCCGTGATACGGATTTATTGATAAAAGTGCTTCGCCAGCTGCAGGCTTTGGGCAATACGGTGGTTGTGGTAGAACATGATGAAGAAATTATCCGGGCTGCCGACTATATTATCGATATAGGTCCGAAAGCCGGACGTCTGGGTGGTGAAGTGGTTTATCAGGGGGATGTGAAAGACCTGAAAACGGATAGCAACAGTTATACGGTTCGCTATCTGACCGGAGAAGATAAGATAGAAGTTCCTGCATTCCGCCGTCCGTGGAATAATTATATAGAAGTGAAAGGCGCCCGTAAAAATAACCTGAAAGGGGTGGATGTGAAGTTCCCGCTGAATGTGATGACCGTTGTAACCGGTGTCAGCGGGTCAGGAAAGAGTTCACTGGTACGGGATATTTTTTATGAAGGCGTAAAACATTATCTGGATGATGCTGCAAGGTTGATGGTCGACTGTTCGGGATTGAGCGGCGATATGCAACTGGTTAAAAGTATCGAGTTCGTAGACCAGAATTCAATCGGTAAGAGTTCCCGTTCCAATCCGGTAACCTATATAGGCGCCTACGATGAGATTCGTAAGTTGTATGGCGAACAGGCTTTATCAAAACAAATGGGATACACCGCCGCTTATTTCTCCTTTAATAAAGAAGGCGGACGTTGCGAGGAATGTAAGGGAGAAGGTAAAATCACTGTCGAGATGCAGTTTATGGCAGATATTACGCTGGAATGTGATGCTTGTCATGGAAAGCGTTTCAAATCGGATGTATTGGAGGTAGAGTATCATGGAGCAAGCATCTATGATATGTTGGAAATGACCGTCAACCAGGCAATCGAATTCTTTGAACAACATACCGGAACACAGGAAAAAAAGATTATCCGCAAGCTGAAACCGTTACAGGATGTGGGATTAGGATATATCAAACTGGGGCAAACCTCTTCCACGCTTTCCGGAGGAGAAAACCAGCGTGTGAAACTTGCCTATTATCTGGGACAGGAGAAGCAGGAACCGACATTGTTCGTATTTGATGAGCCTACAACCGGCTTGCACTTCCATGATATTAAAACCTTATTGAAAGCTTTCGATGCATTGATAGCCAAAGGACATACGGTGGTTATCATCGAGCATAATATGGATGTGATAAAGTGTGCGGACTATCTGATAGACCTGGGACCGGAAGGAGGAAATGCCGGCGGGAACCTGGTTTGTGCGGGAACTCCGGAAGAGGTGGCACTTTGTGCAGAATCCTACACCGGCAAATATCTGAAGGAGAAGTTACAGTAAACTTATTTTTTCCGTGCCGACAAGAGCAACCAAAGATAAAAAAACTCTATTTTTGTTTTTAATAATAAAACAATAAATGGAATTGTATAAAAATCATCTGTTTTTTAAACGAATATTGTTGTTGCTGTTGTTACTCTCTGCTTTAGATGTATGGGGACGTAGAGCTAATAATAATCCGGAGAAAAGCATCCTGCTTATCAGTTCGTATTCACCGATTAGGGAAGAAGGAAATCATGTGATTTCTGCATTTGTAGAACAGATGTCGGAAAAAATGCCGGCAAAAGTGCAGGTAGAATATATGAGTAGTGAACAATACCCTCTTTTTTCTTCCTGGCAGGAGTGGATGATACAGCTATTCCAAGCCTATAAAGATAAGCCGGATGTGGTGGTATTGCTTGGCAATGAGGCATGGTCTTCCTATAAGATGACATGTAAAGAAGGTTGGAAGGATATACCGGTTGTATTAGGGTATGTCAAAGAGACTTTTGTGGATTATGAAAAGAATACGGACTCGGGTGTCCTCCTTTCCGATAAAATACATTATATCTCTGATACTTTCGATGGATTTAATGTTACCGGATATTTTTTCCAGGATTATATAATGGAGAACCTGTTATTGATAAAACAGCTCCAGCCCCAAATACGCCATGTTGCTTTCTGCTATGATAACCGGTATGCAAAAGGGTTTTATCTGAATAATTTAAAGCAATTGTTCGATAAGATTGATTCGTTGGATTTATGTTATTTGTCCGGCATCGATTTCACAACACCCGAATTGCTGGACTCGATTGCGAAAATGGATGATTCTTATGCCTTGCTTTCTTCCGGATGGTATACGGATGCCGCATGTAATCCGCATGCCTATACCATGTTGCACAATGAATTGGCGAGGATGGAGTCTTTTCCTGTTTATCAGGTGATGGATCAGAGCAGGGCGAATATGAATTATATAGGCGGTTATTATGTTTTGGGTGTGGAACAGGGACGCGACCTGGCTTTGCTTACTTATGATGTGTTGGCAAAAGGGATAGAAAACAGCCCGGCATTCCAACAAACGCCTGCCCGGCCTCATTACTATATTAATTATCCTGTATGGCAGGAAACAGGTATATCTGAAGATTTACTTCCGGAAGGAGTTTTGTTTTATAATGCTCCGACTTCCATATTGGAAGATCATCCTTTGTCTGTTTTGTGGTTTAGTCTTACCATTATTTTAATGTTGGTATTACTTATTGTCTCCCTTTTTTACAGGAAACGTAAAGAGCAGTATTATAAAACGGTAAATGCCCACATGATGAACCTGCTTGGCAAGATGCCGGATATGGCAATGATCTATGATGAGACTTTAAATATTAAGTACATTGTAAATCCTCTGGAGCAGGTTTTGTTCGGAACAGACTGGAGAAAGCTTATCGGGGTAAATGTTTGGAATATAAAAGAGATTTATCCGCTGTCGGATTCAGCCTTGGCTGAGTTGGCACAGAATGTAACCCACACCATGAAAACAAGGGAAGTCCGGGTATTTAATTATGAATTTGTCAAAGGCGGAATCACTTATTATATAAAGGCGCGTACAGTACCTCTCGAAGATAATCAGTTGATTTGTTTTATGCATGATGTAACTCCGTATGTGAAAGCGGAAAGGGAGATTCTGAAGTTGAAAACGTTCTTACAGTCCATTATCGATAATCTGCCGGTAGGGCTGTTTGTGAAGGATGTTTCAAACAAGTTCCGTTACCTGTTTTATAATCAGAAGGTGATGGAGATTAACGGAAACTCAACATCCATTGTATTGGGTAAAAATGACAATGAAATTGGAAATCCTACAGCTGAATTATTCAGGAAAGAAGACTTGCAGGTATTGCAAAGTAATACCCCCGTCTCGTTTGAGTTTGTCCATAAAGATCCGAAAACCGGAGACCCACAGAGATGGAGTGTCGTGACTAAAACGAAATATCTGGATGGCGAGGGACGTCCTTATATTATAGGAACAGTCGTGGATACGACGGAAATACGTAAAAGTGCATTGGAACTGGAGAATATCCGGAAAGAGTTGTCTATTGCCCTTGATGCGGGAACCATGTCCGCCTGGTGTTATGATATAGAGAAGAAGGAATTTTATTCTTTATATAAGGAAACGGTTGCCAATGAATCATTGTCTTATGAAGCGGCAATTCAGATATTGCATCCGGATGATGAGGCAAAGTACCGTAGGTTTATGGAGAGGCTTTCTTCCGGGCTGGATGAGAAGTCGAAAGAAATATTCCGTTTTAAACGGACGGCTGAATACAACTGGTATGAAACATATGCCATCGCTTTGAAATCCGATAAAACGGGAGAAGTGATCCAGATTATCGGAACGGAGCGGAATATCACGGTCGAAATGCAGCGGAATAGGGAACAGGAAGAGAATAAGCTGAAACTGGATTTTACGCTGGATGCTGCTCAGATTATTTCGTGGGAGTTCAATGTGGATACATCAACATTCTATTCTCCGAAGTCGACAATCTTTGAAGAAGCAACAATTCCTCTGGAACTTTATTTGACATTTGTGCAGGAAGATGATGCTCTGGTACTGCGTAAAGGGCTGGAGGACTTGTCGGCCGGGCGTATACGGGTGATGGATGTTCAGATTCGTATTCAGACGGAAGCTTTAGGATCGCGCTGGTTTGAAATGCATGCCGTGCCTTATGGGCTGGATGAGGAAGGAAGAGCTACCAAGCTGATTGGCTTGCGGCGTGATATTACAGATTTGAAGATGACCAACGAATTGATTGAGCTTCGCGATAGAGCGGAAGAATCCAATCGTTTAAAGAGTGCTTTCCTTGCCAATATGAGTCATGAGATACGGACTCCGCTGAATGCAATCGTCGGTTTTTCCAATCTGATAGCCCAGGAAGACGATCCGGACGAGATAGCTGAATATGTTAAGATTATAGAGACGAACAACGAACTATTGTTGCAGTTGATTAATGATATACTGGATCTGTCGAAGATAGAAGCAGAGCAACTGGACTTTAATTATTCGGATGTGGATATACCTGCCCTGTTCCGGGGATTGGAACAGACTTATGTTTCGAGGGTAAAGGAAGGAGTGGAGCTGATTTGTGAATTGCCAGAGGGGGATTGTTTCATTCACTCCGAGAAAAACCGGCTGACGCAAGTAATATCCAATTTTCTGAGTAATGCCTGCAAGTTCACATCCAAAGGTTCTATTCGCATGGGATATAAACCTATGGAGGGAGGTCTGCGTTTTTATGTTTTAGATACAGGAAAAGGAATTGCCCCGGAAAATATACCGAATGTTTTCAATCGTTTTGCTAAATTTGATGCGTTCGTACAAGGAACAGGGTTGGGACTTTCCATTAGCCAGTCGATTATACAACATTTAGGAGGCGAAATAGGTGTGGAGTCCGTCTTGGGCGAAGGTACGGAATTTTGGTTTACTTTGCCTTGCGACCCTCGTTCTTGAAAAACGGTTAGAATTGATTTATGAGTGGATTATAACTCCGACTATTATGGAAACAGCATTTTTTATTTTATTAATTCTGGTTATTTGGATTAGCTTACACGGTCAGATTGGAAAAGCCATTTCGAATACGGAGAGCCTGAAGAAGGAAATAGCCGAGTTACGGAAACAACTGGAAACTGCCCGTCCAAAGGCAGAAGCCGTAAAACCCGTTCCGGTGGAAGAAAAGGCGGAAGTGAAAAAGCAGGAAGTCCTCTTTGTTCCGCCGAAGATAGAAAGGCCTTCCAAACCCAAAAAGAAGCCGCGTCAGGTTAATTATGAGAAATACATCGGAGAAAACTTATTCGGAAAGATAGGTATCCTGATTCTTGTGATAGGCGTAGGCTTGTTTGTGAAATATGCCATCGACAGGGATTGGATTAACGAAGTGTTCCGTACAGTACTGGGTTTTGCAACCGGTGTCGGACTGCTTGTGATTTCCGGCAGGCTGCGTAAGACCTACCTTACTTTCAGTTCATTACTGGCTGGCGGTGCATTTGCAGTCTTTTATGTGACGGTGGCGATGGCTTACCATTATTATGGACTGTTCAGCCAGGCATCCGCTTTTATCCTTCTGATTATATTTACAATTCTTGTGACGGTCTTGTCCGTATTGTATAACCGGAGGGAACTGGCAATTATTGCGCTGGTCGGAGGTTTCATCTCTCCTTTCCTGGTAAGTGACGGGATGGGAAGCTATATGGTTCTGTTTATTTATGTCTCCATCCTAAACCTCGGTATGTTCGGGTTGTCCCTGTATAAGAAATGGGGAGAATTGCCGCTTATCTGTTTTGCTGCAACCTATCTTATCCTTGGCGGTTATATATGGACGGCGGATCTGGATATTGCCCGGAGCCCGCAATTAGTCCATCTGATATTGTTCTCTTCCTTGTTTTATTTGACGTTCCTGCTGCCGGTTGTTTCGATATTGAATACGGGAAATAATAAAATAAGCCATTTGTTGCTGGCCGAGGTTTCATTGAACAATTTTATTTACCTATTCTTCTGTCTGTATTTTTTTAGGGAAATGCAACCGGAACAGAATTTGAAAGGGCTTTTCCCGTTGGGGATTGCTTTGGTGAATGGAGTTATCGCGTTTATTGTCAGCCGGAGGTCGCCGGAAAATAAAATCCTTTATCCGGCTTTAACGGGGCTTGCCCTGACATTTGTGTCCATCGCAGTACCTGTGCAGTTGGAAGGGACTTTCATTACTCTTTTGTGGGCTTGCGAACTGGTCATTGTACTTTGGCTTTTTACTCGTTTCCGTATGGTTATTTATGAGTATTTTTCGATAGTCCTGCTTTTCCTGACCAATGCATCCTATTTGATGGATATGGAAAATGCGGTTACGGAGGGAGGCGTAGTTCCTTTGTTTGCCAATGGTATGTTTGCTACCGGTATATTTACAGGGTTTGCCTTGCTGGTGTGGTGCTGGCTGATGAATCGTGAAAAAGAGATGTTTCAGGCTGTAAACGTGTTGAAATATTCTCCGTTTAATGCATTTGTCCTGTTGAACGGGTGTGCCATATTGTATATTGCCTTCATCCTCGAGTTTTTGTTGAATGTGAAAGACTCACATCTTTCTATGGAGCTGGCGCAGACGTTTACGGCTGCCGCTTTACTGGCTCTGTTGTTGTGTCTGAGGAAGCGGTTTCCTGTGGCTGTCTATAGAGATTGCTATGCTTTCGGTTTGTTCCTTTCGGTTTGTCTTTATGGGATTTGCATGTCTGCCTATCCGGCTACTTTGGAACAGTTGGCGGAAGCTTTGAAGTGGATTTCGTTTGTTATCATAGCGGTGCATATTTGGCTTTTTGCAAAGTGTTACTATGCGGCTTATGATTTCCACCAAAAGATATCCAATCCTATGACCGGATTGCTTAGTTTCTTATCGACAGTATTGCTGGTTATCGGAGTCAATACATTTCTGAAGGAAGTGGGGTATTCAGGAGAAACGAGTGCCGGCTTTTCTATTTCGCTGATTATTGCCGGTTTTGTGGAAATGTCGTTAGGAATGAGGCTGCACCAGAAGTTCCTGCGTATGGTGAGCCTGCTGACTTTCGGCATTGTATTGGTTAAATTGATACTGGTGGATATCTGGCTGTTGCCGACTGTAGGTAAAATAATCATCTTTATTATCTTAGGGGTCATATTGCTTATCCTCTCTTTCCTTTACCAGAAACTAAAGAAGGTTTTGTTTGAGGCGGATGAAAAGAATGATGTGATCTGTTAACGCTGACTGCGATGCACTGCTCCCGTAGCCTTACTCTCTTGCTACTGGTGGCGGTGCATCGCTGCAAAAATACCTTTACAATAATGCCGTGCTTATCTTCCGTTGGAAGCGGCAGGCAACTTTTGATAGTTGCGGAAAATAATCTGGTCGCGGATGAGGTCCGTTTCATACGAACCGCTAAAGTCCATCAATACGGTACCCAGATTTCCGGTAGCAGGAATCGAGGCTTCACGCCAGTATTGCTTGAAATTGCGAACCATGCCTTTGCCCCCTACCAGTATTTCTGAAAAGCCGATGTTGAAACTTGCAGCATACAACCAGGGATTAGGGATTTTCTGCCATGTATTGTACCCTGAAGTAAAGATGATATTCCAACGGTTTGCTCCGGAGGCTGTAGCCGAGGCCATCACTTTGGCAACTCCGTCTACTTTGTTTTCGGGCGTCTTCGTATATTCGTCACTCAGATAAATTTCAAACGGGAAGTCGCTATCGGTAATAACTGTCGTGTCGTCGTGCCAGTTAATTTGTGGGGCGTCTTTAATCCAACCCATCGAGCCTTCCGAACGGTCGCGTGTCACAACATATATTTTTCCACGAAGGTCGCCGATATTCTTTTCGGCGAACGTCTTATCGCATACTACTTTGCCTTGCCCGTAATCCCGGACGAATTTATTGAACTTGTTATTGAAATAATATTTGTCTTGTTCGTCACAGTTTTCATCTTTTACCATGGCAATAATAAATTCGCCGGGGTTCTCGTTCAGGAAACGCACGGCATCCTGCAAGAAGTCTTTCAGCGAGTTATGGCAATAAATGATACCATGGTAAATCTTCATCTGGTCGCTGAGGCGCAGGTCGAATGTCCTTACTCCCCAGTTCATCTGTTCGAACCAATCCTGGCTTTGGCATTTGGCAGGGATGATAAGCGTGTTCCAGGTTCCGGCATCATGCGTGCCCGGCATACCGAGGTCGATAAACTTTTTGTTGTCGTCTACGTATGTCATCCATTTGGAGTAAGAAAATCCGTCAGGTTTCCAAGCATCCCGGATGTCCAGAAAGCCCATATGTCCCCATCCCGGTTGCGCGTAGGGTTCCATATAGTGGAATGCGCCGGCAAGCGCCCAGTTTGTTTGGGTAGCGGATTTGTTTACGCCCATTTTAATAAAGATGTTGGCGGTTTCATCCAGAAAGTTTTCGACATCCACTTTTTTCCCTCTGCCGTAAGCAGTAATGCTGTAGATAAGGGTGGTACCATCCGTATCATAGAAATTAATTTCCTGGAGCCACGGATTGACATTGGAAGCCTGCCAGTTGAGTGCTACTCTTCCGCCGGGTTCGATAATACCGGAGCGCTTAGTCCCTTTGCCGTCCATGTCCCATTGGTCGCTATGTTCGGCTTTCCCGAACTCTACTATCCAGGAACGTGATGTGTTGTTGATTGCCGTGATATATTCGCCTTCGTCGAATGAAATCGAGGCTGTTTCGTCTGCATTTGCCTTTTGTAGTTCTTTCGGTTCATTGCTGTTTTCACAGGAGGTGGCAAGGAATCCTGTGGCTAAAGTAACCAATAAGGTGGCTGTAAAAGATGAAAATCTGATGTTCTTCATGGTTATTCTGTTTATCGGAAAATACATAATAGGATTATGGCGGCAATTTAAGGAGATTTGACGAAATGAGAATGGATATTAGGGTTAATAATTCTTTAATAAATAGGTGGTTATCGGATGAATCAAGGATGTGTGGTACTATATTGAAGATGAAATTCCAAGGCCGGTTCGTTGGTATGGACCGGCCTTAGGCTTCTGTCCGGGAATGTTTAATGTCTTTTATATATTATAAAACATCGATAGTCTTTTCCAAAGCCATGCTATGAGAACCTTTTATCAGGATATGGTAGCCTTTCAATGGATTGGCTTTTAGTGCAGCAATCAGTTCTTCTGTTGTGGCAAAAGTGGAAAAATCTTTTCCTGCTTTGGTAAACTGTTCGCCGCAAAGAAGTACCTTATCGAAATTGGCTTTTTTGATTTGTTCGATTACTTCCTCATGCAGTTCGTCGCTGGCAGGTCCTAATTCGCGCATATCTCCGAGGATAATTGCTTTAGGGGTAACTTGCATGGCGGAGAAGTTTTCCAAAGCGGCCTTCATGCTGCTGGGGTTGGCGTTGTAAGCGTCGATAATCAATTCGTTAGTTTTTGTTTTTTTGAGTTGCGAACGGTTGTTCGTCGGTTCATAGGCGGTTATGGCACGGCTGATTCGTTCGGCTGGTATTTTGAAGTAACGCCCTACGGCAACGGCAGTCAGTACGTTATCAAGGTTGTAGGCTCCAATCAAATGGGTTTCCACAGTGTGTATTTTCCCTTGTTGCTTCCAGTCGAAAGTAAGGAAAGGGCTACAATTGATAACGTGTCCCGAAGCAAAGAAGGCGTCGTTTGAGCCATAAGTGATCTGTTCGATACCCCGGGCTATTTCCGTCAAATATTTATTATCGGCATTGATAAATATTTTCCCTTTTGAATGCCGGATGTAGTCGTACAGTTCCCCTTTTGTTTTCACCACATTCTCGAAAGAACCGAATCCTTCCAAATGGGCGCGTCCTACATTTGTAATGATGCCGTAGTTCGGATTTACGATATCTACCAGTTCTTTGATGTCTCCCGGGCGGCTGGCTCCCATTTCGATGACAGCCATTTCATGGTCGTGGGTCAAACGGAGCAGTGTGAGTGGAACTCCTATCTGGTTGTTCAGGTTGCCTTCTGTATATAACAGATTGTATTTGGAAGAGAGAACTGCAGCTAAAAGTTCTTTTGTTGTTGTTTTCCCGTTAGTTCCTGTGATGCCAATAATAGGTATGCCGACAGTTTTACGATGGCGGTGTGCCAGTTGTTGCATGGTCTTCAATACATCGTCCACCAAAATAGTACGTTCACTGATGTAGTAGTCTGGGTTATCGATTACTGCATATTGGCAGCCGGTGTCCAATGCCTTGGATGCAAATTTGTTGCCATCGAACTTTTCACCTTTCAGGGCGAAAAAGATGGAACCGCGCGGGCAGTTGCGGCTATCGGTTGTCACTTTAGGGTGATGCAAAAATAATTCGTATAGTTCTGATATGGTCATATTCTTTATCCTCCGTAAATTCAGTTACAGTTATTTGCCGCAAATGTAGCAATTAAATGTTTTTCCAGTATCTTTGTCGAAAAGAAGATATAATGATGTTACATAAAACGCTCAATATAAAGGGAAAACTAACCTCACTCGATACTCCTTTAGTGATGGGAATCCTGAATGTGACTCCTGATTCTTTTTATGCGGACAGCCGTAAGCAAACCGAAGCAGCCATAGAAGAACGTATTCAAGCTATTTTATCGGAGGGTGGAACGATTATTGATGTCGGAGGATATTCTTCCCGTCCGGATGCCATAGAGGTTTCTCCGGAGAAGGAAATGGAACGTGTGGCAGTAGCTCTTGACATATTACAGCGGCATTATCCGGAGGTTGCTGTTTCCGTAGATACTTTCCGGGCGGATGTGGCCCGCTGTTCCGTGGAAAAATATGGGGTAGCCATTATAAACGATATATCCGGTGGGGAACTGGATAAGGAAATGTTTCCGGCAGTCGCTTCTTTAAATGTTCCTTATATTATGATGCATATGCGAGGAACTCCCCAGACCATGCAGCAGCATACGGATTACAAGGATATGATGGAAGATATCCTTTTGTACTTTGCCGCAAAAGTGCGTGAACTTAATTTGATGGGAGTGAATGATATTGTACTCGATCCGGGTTTTGGATTTAGTAAAACGTTGGAACAAAATTATCTTCTGATGGGACATTTGCGTGAGTTCGACCAATTCGGGCTGCCTTTGTTGGTCGGTGTGTCGCGAAAGAGTATGATTTATAAGTTCCTGGGAGGAACTCCGTCCGAAAGTTTGAACGGGACAACGGTGTTAAATACGGTTGCCCTTTTAAATGGTGCGGATATTCTGCGTGTTCATGATGTGAGAGCAGCTGTTGAAGCAGTGAAAATTGTAGACAAATTGAAAAGGGAAGTTATATGTGGATGAATTTCGGAATAAAAGACCTTATAGATGTCTTATTGGTTGCTTTTTTCCTTTATCAGACCTATAAGTTGATGAAGAGTTCGGGCACGCTGGCTATTTTTAGTGGGGTCGTCTCGTTTATCGTTGTTTGGATATTGGTATCTCAAGTGTTGGAAATGCGCTTGATGGGGGCGATTCTCGATAAATTTATCAGTGTCGGTTTTGTAGTTCTGGTTATTTTGTTTCAAGATGAAATCCGCCGTTTCCTGATGGCTTTAGGCTCTCATCGCGGATGGAAATTTTTAGGGAACCTGTTTTCAAAACGTTCCGATGCGAACGAAAATGAAGGTAAGTTTGTTGCTCCGGTTGTTTTGGCATGTATGAATATGGCGAAAAAGAAAACCGGTGCCCTGATTTGTATCCAACAAGATGTGGACCTGACCATTTACGAACATACAGGAGAAATGTTTAATGCAGACGTAAACGCCCGTCTGATAGAAAATATCTTTTTTAAAAACAGTCCTTTGCACGATGGTGCCATGATTATAGCGGACAACCGTATCAAGGCAGCCGGGTGTATTTTGCCGGTAGCTCAAAACGCTAATTTACCGAAAGATATGGGGCTTCGCCATCGCTCGGGATTAGGGATGTCATTAGAAACTGACGCCTTGATTATCATTGTTTCGGAAGAGCGCGGAAAGATATCGGTGGCACATAACGGAAAACTGGAAGTGAATGTTTCGGCAGAAGAATTGCAACGAATACTGTCCGGAGAACGGGAAGTTATAAATTATTGTTAAATGTTCTGAATCTGGTAGGTCTACATGTAAATCTTTTGCTGTTTTTGTAAACTCTATGTTGCATTATGCCTAATTTTGTACCCGAAAAACAGTGACATTTATTAAATAATATAAAAATAGATCTTCCGCTATGGATTTAATGCAAGAAATTATTGCGCGTGCTCAGGCAAACAAACAGCGTATCGTTCTTCCTGAAGGTACAGAAGAAAGAACATTGAAAGCTGCCGACCGTTTAATGGCCGACGGAGTTGCAGACATTATTTTGATTGGTGCTCCTGCTAAAATCAAAGAATTGGCAGCCGGATATGGTTTGAGCCATATTGACCAGGCTACAATTGTCGATCCGAAGAATCATGAAAAGAAGGCTGCGTATGCCGACCTGCTTTTCCAATTACGCCAGAAAAAAGGTATGACGCCGGAAAAAGCAGCCGTATTGGTGGAAGATCCTTTATATCTGGCTTGCCTGATGATTAAATCAGGTGATGCGGATGGTGAGATAGCCGGTGCACAAAATACTACAGGCGATGTGCTTCGTCCTGCTTTGCAAATTGTTAAGACTGCTCCGGGCATGAGTTGCGTATCAGGTGCATTTATTATGTTTACGAAAACTCCCCAGTATGGAAAAGAGGGTATCTTGGTATTTGCCGATTGCGCTGTAATGCCGAACCCGAATGCACAGGAATTGGCAAGTATTGCTCTTGCAACTGCTGCAACTGCCCGTGACATTGTAGGAATGGAACCGCGTGTAGCTATGTTGAGCTTCTCAACTAAAGGCAGTGCATCCCATGAAATGGTAGATAAAGTAGTGGAAGCTACCCGTCTGGCAAAAGAAATGGCTCCCGATTTGAAGATTGACGGAGAATTGCAGGCCGATGCCGCTCTGGTGGAAAAAGTAGGTGCACAGAAGGCTCCGGGTAGCGAGATAGCCGGACAGGCAAATGTATTGGTATTCCCTACACTGGAAGTCGGTAATATTGCTTATAAACTGGTACAGCGTTTAGGCGGTGCGGAAGCTGTTGGTCCTATCTTGCAGGGTATGGCTGCTCCTGTCAACGATTTGTCACGTGGTTGCTCAGTAGATGATATTTATAAAATGGTAGCTATTGCAAGTAATCAGGCTATTGGTTTAAAAGCGTCAAAATAATAAAGGATACAAAAAATAAAGAGATGAAGATATTAGTATTAAACTGCGGAAGCTCTTCTGTTAAGTACAAATTGTTCAATATGGACACCCATGAAGTACTGGCACAGGGTGGCGTGGAAAAGTTAGGATTACCCGGTTCTTTTTTGAAATTCACTTTGCCTGATGGTGAAAAAGTGATTCTGGAAAAAGACCTGCCGGAACACAATGCTGCAATTCAGTTTATTTTAAGTGTACTGACAGATGAGAAGTATGGCTGTATTAAATCGTATGATGAGATAGATGCTGTAGGTCATCGTGTGGTACACGGAGGTGAACAGTTTAGCAGTAGTGTTGAAATCACCAGTGAAGTTATTGGCAAGGTAGTAGAATGTATTGATCTTGCTCCTCTGCATAATCCACCGAATCTGAAAGGTATCCGTGCTATGAGCGCGTTGATTCCTGGCATCCGTCAGGTAGGCGTGTTTGATACGGCTTTCCATCAGACAATGCCGGATTATGCTTATATGTATGGTCTGCCTTATTCTTTGTATAAGAAATATGGTATCCGTCGTTATGGCTTCCATGGAACAAGCCATCGCTATGTATCCAAACGTGCTTGTGATATTCTTGGTGTTCCTTATGAAAAACAGCGTATTATTACAGCCCATGTAGGAAACGGTGGTTCTATTGCAGCAATTAAAGATGGAAAATGTATCGATACTTCTATGGGACTGACTCCGGTTGAAGGTTTGCTGATGGGTACACGTTGCGGTGATGTGGATGCCGGCGCTTTATCTTTTATCATGGATAAGGAAGGCTTGGATGCAAAAGGACTGTCTGACCTGATTAATAAGCAGAGCGGTGTATTGGGGCTGTCCGGTCTTTCTTCCGATATGCGTGAAATAGAAGCTGCGGTTGCCGAAGGTGATAAGAAAGCGATTCTGGCTCTTAACGTATATAATTACCGTATTAAGAAATATATCGGTGCTTATGCTGCTGCTATGGGCGGTTGCGATATTTTGGTATGGACAGGTGGAGTAGGTGAAAACCAGTGGGCAACCCGTCGCGAAGTTTGCCAGAATATGGAATATATGGGCATGAAACTGGATGTGGAAAAGAATGAAGGTATGCGGGGTGAAGAAATGGTAATCAGTACTCCTGACAGTAAAGTCACTGTCATTGTCGTTCCTACAGACGAAGAGTATATGATTGCTTCCGACACGATGGATATATTAAGCAAATAAATATTCTAATCCTCACAGCTTACAAAACACAGGATTAGTGTTTAGACAGTTCCGACACCGGTTGGGACTGTCTTTTTTTTGTTTATTTATAAATGTTGTGAAAAAAGAATGCCAAAAGTGACACAGGTAATAATGAAAAAACGGTCACTTTTGACATTTGTCGAATTGATAAAATATAGTGAAAAAGGGTTAGTGGGAACAAATGTAAAAGATGCAGTAAAAGGAGGCAAGTATCCCTGTCCCATTTTGGAGCAAATGGGACTTATTGTTTTGAAATGGGACTTGTTTGAGGAAGAAGCAAACAGAATAAGTAATGATTTCAGGCAAGTACGGAGGCTATGTACATGTAGATCATCATCCCTATAATATCGTTTGTAATTGTGATAAACGGACCGGTAGCCAGTGCCGGGTCTATTTTGAAACGGTCTAGTGTCATCGGTACTAATGTGCCGAATATACTGGCAAACATAACAACCGCAAAAAGGCTTAATGATACAGATGCGGTAATGCCGCGGTCTCCCAAGAAAAAGAAATTATAGATAAATACTACAATACTGATGATGCTGGCATTAATTAATGAAACAACGGATTCCTTTAATATCTGAGGGATAATGTTGCCACCTTTCAGTGTGTTGTTGGCAAGGCCTTGTACAATGATAGCGGATGATTGTATTCCGACATTTCCTCCGGTACCCCCGATAAGTGGAATGAATAATGCCATTTTAGGATTTATGGCAAAACTGCTTTCAAAATTTCCAAGTATGACTGAATTACCAAGTCCTCCAATCATACCGATTAACAACCAGGGTAAACGGGCGGCAGTCTGGGTGAATACATTATCGGAAGTTTCGACGTCCTGAGAGATACCGGAAGCCAACTGGTAGTCGCGTTCATGTTGTTCACGTACTTCATCCATTACGTCGTCGATGGTAATACGACCGACCAACCGTCCGATACTATCGACAACAGGTAGTGCAACCAAGTCGTATTTTTCGATTGTCTGTGTAACTTCTTCAATGCTGTCGCTGTCGCGGACTGAAATCGGTTCCTTCTTCATTACATGTTTTATTTTTGAAACAGAAGGATTTGTTATCAGTTTTTGAAGTGGAAGTACACCACGAAGACGCTCGTCGTCATCTACTACATACACATAATAGATCTCGTCCATGTCTTCGGCTTGCTTACGCATCTCATCGATACATTTGGGCATACTCCAGTTCTCGTTGACAACGATCATCTCAGTACCCATCAAACCACCAGCGGTATCTTCATCGTATTTCAACAAATCGACGATGTCTCCGGCTTGTTCGACATCTTCAATATGTGAGAGGATTTCTTCCTGGGTGTCTTCATCCAGCTCACGCATCAAATCAACAGCATCGTCGGTTTCCATATTGTCGACGAAGCGTTTGGCAATTAATTCGTTGGGAAGTTCTTTCAGCAGCTTATGACGGTCTTCCTCATCCAGTTCCATCAATACGTCTGCCGCTTTTTCCCCATCCATTAAAAGATAAAGGTAAATTGCTTCCTGCAAGTCGAGTTCCTTATAAGCTTCTGCTATATCTGCGGGATAAAGTTCTTTGAGAATACTCTTGATTTGAGCATCATCTTTTTCTGCAATGAATTTTTGCAGGTTGTCTATATACTCTTTAGTTAGTTCGATCATCTTTGCTGCCTATAAGTTTATTCTGGATTTCTTGCCTGATTATTGCATTGCAAAGATAGTTCTAACAGAGAAAAAACGCTTTATAATTACATGAATTTTGTTTTTAAATTATATTTGTAGTGCCTTCGCTTAAAGATAAAGCCTTCGCTTAAAGGATTACACTAGCAAAATTAATAATTAACCAAATGAGAAATGTTGCATTCGTATTATGCCTGCTGTTTTTATTGCAGGCTTGCGGGAATAAGAGAAAAAATGATGTCCAGAGTTGCCAAATGTATCAGGTTGCCAGCTTTGATTATTTTGCTTCCGGAGAATATGATGGTGTCTATCTGCTTAGTAATTTGTTTGAAAAAGCAGACTTTGGTATCGGTACGGTAGATGGTCTGGATGGAGAAATGTATGTAAGAGATGGCAAAGCATGCCGGATAACCTCTTCCGGGGAAATCGTTGAAGTTCAGCCATCAGCAATGTTGCCTTTTGCCATGATGTGCAAATTTAAACCGGATACCACTTTCCTTTATACAGGTAAGATACCTGTTTATAAAAAGATAGATGACTTAGTAAATGATTCTACAAAACTGCTGGCAATAGAAATAAAAGGCGTATATGCTTCACTGACTACTCGTTCCGTGCCGAAACAAAAGAAGCCGTATAAGAGTCTGTATGATATTATTGCGCATGGACAAATTGTTTTTCATCCTGAAAATTTAAATGGCACTGCGGTCGGATACCGGATTCCTGCTCGTTGTATAGCAGTAAATCCTACCGGATATCATATTCATTATGTATCGGAGGATGGAAAAGAGGGAGGGCATATACTGGCCTTTTCGACTGATAGCGTAATGGTATCCATACAAGTACTTGATGATATAGAACTTGTATGGAATCATTGATTTAGTTATCTGCTGTTTTCAGGTTTCGCTCTGTTATGAGAGTGAGTTCGATAAATTGTTCTACGGATAATTGCTCCGGACGTTTGTCAAAGACTGGCAGAGCGTAATCAGGGCAGTCTTTTCCCAACAGTGGCTTCATTGAGTTACGAAGCGTTTTTCTGCGTTGGTTAAAGGATGTTTTAACTACCGTTTTGAATAAAGACTGGTCGCAGCCTAATTCTGTCCGCTTGTTCCGTGTCATACGTATAACGGCACTTTTTACTTTTGGAGGGGGATTGAATACTGTTTCACTAACAGTGAAAAGATATTCGATGTCGTACCATGCCTGAAGTAGTACACTTAAGATTCCATATGTTTTACTTCCCGGACCTGCAGCTAAGCGTTCGGCAACCTCTTTTTGTATCATACCAGAACAACAAGGAATATGCTCTTTATAATCAAGCACTTTAAAAAATATTTGGCTGGAAATATTGTAAGGATAGTTTCCGATAACACAGAATTGCCCTGCAAATAATTTGCTGAGGTCTAACCGTAGAAAATCTTCGGCAAGAATCTTACCTTCCAATGCCGGAAAGTTCTGTTCCAGATATGCAACAGATTCCAGATCGAGTTCAACAACAGTCAGGTCATGATTCGCTTCCAATAAGAATTGGGTGAGGACACCCATTCCCGGGCCTATTTCTAATACAGGAAGATTTTTATAGTCGGACAGTGTATCCGCAATGCGTTTTGCTATTTGCAGATCTTTCAGGAAATGTTGTCCTAATGCTTTTTTGGGCTTAACTAATCTCATCCACTTTTTGGTATGATACGTTTGTATTTAAATATAATGTTTATCTTTGCAGACGTACAAAAATACGACAAATAATTTAAAGATTCCGTGCATAATGAGTTTAAAAACAATATTTCGTTCGTTTCTTAAAATAGTCCTTCCTCTTGCTTTTGGTTGTGCTCTTCTCTGGTATTTATACAGTAATATGGACTTTAGTGAGATATGGAATGTCGTTCGTAAAGGTGTACGTTATGATGTGATCCTTTTTTCTTTATTGTTCGGTTTAGGAGCTAATATCGTGCGTGGATTACGTTGGAAGTTATTGATAAACTCGTTAGGAGATAAGATAAAGACAAGTGATGCTGTTTATGCGGTTTTAGGCAATTATGCGGTAAATCTGGTATTTCCCCGTGTTGGTGAGGTTTGGCGTTGCGGAGTGATCCATCGGTATGATAAAATATCTTTTACACGTCTGTTGGGAACCTTATTTGTCGACCGTTTGAGTGATACGATTATGGTCGGTTTGATTACTGTTTCAATCGTCCTTTTTAATTTTGATTTCTTTCGTGGATTCTTTGCGAAGAACCCGTCTTTGATAGAAGGATTCCATTCGATGTTCAATTCTATGTGGATTTATGTCGTTGCTGTAATTTTTATCCTTGGAATTTGGTTTGTTTTCACATTTATGAGTAACTTTACGTTGGTCAAAAAAGCTCGCTCGATATTGACCAATGTGTGGGAAGGAATGAAGAGCATTTGGCTGTTGAAGCAGAAGAAGCTGTTCATCCTGCAGACATTGCTACTTTGGTGTGGTTATTTCTGCTATTTTTATATAACATTCTATGCATTTGGTTTTACCCGTGATCTGGGAATTACAATAGGGCTGATTACTTTTACGATGAGTAGTATTGCTGTGGCGGTTCCTGTTCAGGCAGGTATTGGTCCTTGGCATTTCATGGTAATAGCGACATTGGTGAATTTTGGAGTGAAAGAAGTTGATGCGGCGGCTTTTGCTTTGGTTGTACATACTGTTCAGACTGTATGGTTAGGAATAACAGGTTTGTTCGGAGTTGTTGCTTTATCATTAAAAAACAGAGCTAAAAATGAGACAGCACAAGTGAATAATTAAACTTGTTCTTCTCGTAAAATGATAAATAGCTAATTACAAACTCAAATTGGTAAAAGCAGATTACTTGCATCTTTTAATGCTTTTAGTTTGTTCTTATCAATAAAAAACAATTGTATTTATGTCAGCAGAAATCAAAAGTCTTTCTCCGCAACCTGTTTGGGAATATTTCTATGCCCTGACACAAATTCCTCGTCCGACCGGGCATATGGAAGCGGTAACCCGTTTTATGGTAGATTTTGGAAAAAGTTTAGGTTTGGAAACTTTACAGGACGAAGTGGGAAACGTTTTGATTCGTAAGCCGGCTTCTTCTGGAATGGAGGGCCGTAAGACTGTAACTTTGCAATCTCATCTGGATATGGTACCTCAGAAGAATTCATCAGTTAAACATGATTTCCTGGTAGATCCAATAGATGCTTATATTGATGGTGACTGGGTAAGAGCGCGTGAAACGACTTTAGGTGCAGATAATGGCATGGGGGCTGCTTTTGCTATGGCTGCGCTTGCTGATAAGAATTTGAAGCATGGACCATTAGAAGCCTTATTTACTATAAATGAGGAAGTTGGTATGGATGGCGCTTTTGGTTTAAAAGCTGGTTTCTTGAAAGGTGATATATTATTGAATTGCGATTCAGAAAAGGAAGGTGAATTGTTTGTGGGATGTGCTGGTGGTGCAGACCTGAATATATCCATGCAATTTAAAGAAGATACTTATATTCCTGAAGGTGATGTAGCCGTAAAAATCAGCTTGACTGGTTTGAAAGGCGGGCATTCCGGTGTAGATATTCATTTGGGGCGTGCCAATGCTAATAAGCTAATATTCCGTTTTCTGAAAGATGCAGTTCGTGATTATGGTGCACGTTTATCTGTTATTGAGGGTGGTTCGTTGCGAAATGCCATTCCGCGTGAAGCATTTGCTATATTAACAATACCGGGTGATAATGTGGAGGCGTTGTGGGAATTTGTTTCAGATTATCAAGAAACATTCCGTGAAGAATACAAAGGTATAGAAGGATATATTAGTTTTGTGGCAGAAATGACGGATATGCCAACAACTTTAATCCCGGAAGAAATTCAGGATGATTTGATTAATGCAGTGGAAGGTTGTCAGAATGGGGTCATCGGTATGCTGGTTGATTTCCCGGGGACGGTAGAGTCTTCTACTAATTTGGCAATTGTGAAATCGTCTAATGAGCTGATTGAAATCCAGATATTGGTAAGAAGTTCTTCCGATAGCCGGAAAGAGGCTGTTTGCTCAAGTTTGGAGAGTGTGTTCTCGATGGCAGGAGCAAAAGTCGAATATGGTAGCGCTTATGGTGGCTGGCAGCCCAATATCAATTCTCCGGTTCTGAAAGTGATGGAACAAACCTGGTTGGAACTGTATGGCAAGAAGCCGGATATAAAAGTGATGCATGCCGGCCTGGAATGCGGAATTATCCAGGAGACGTATCCGAATATGGATATGATTTCTATCGGTCCGGATTTGGAACATCCACATTCTCCGGACGAGCGGGTTGGAATCGCTTCTGTTCAACATATTTGGGATTTTATCGTTGCTGCCTTATCCCGAATTTAATAATTAGTGGTTAGGATATATTTCATGCCTCCTGCTTACAAAAAGCAGGAGGTTTTTTTGTTTGTAAGGTTCGTTCCACTGAAGAATGCCTCCGGAAAACTATATTATCTCCCGTTATTTCTTTACATTTGCCACAAAAAAATAGAGCGATTATGGCGGAATGCAAGGATGACCACATCTTAAATTCAATCAACTATCCGGAGGACCTGAGAAAATTAGATCCTAAACAGTTGGAGGAAGTATGTGCAGAGTTGCGTCAATATATAATAGATATACTTTCTGAAAATCCGGGACATCTGGGTGCAAGCCTGGGCACAGTAGAGTTAACAGTTGCACTACATTATGTTTTTAATACTCCTTATGACCGTATTGTATGGGACGTAGGACATCAGGCTTACGGGCATAAAATATTGACCGGGCGAAGAAATTCTTTTCATACACTTCGTAAACATGGCGGAATAAGCGGTTTTCCGAATCCGGCTGAAAGCCCTTTTGATGCTTTTATTGCAGGGCATGCATCAACTTCTATTTCGGCAGCTATGGGTATGTCGGTTGCTTCAGCTTTAAAGAATGAACAAGACAGGCATGTGATTGCAGTTATAGGGGATGGGGCTATGACTGGAGGTCTGGCATTTGAAGGGTTGAACAATGCTTCGGCCAACCCTAATAATTTGTTGATTATATTGAATGATAATGATATGGCGATAGACCATTCGGTTGGTGGTTTGAGCCAGTATCTGGTGGATATAACGACGAGTCAGACTTACAATAAGATGCGTTATGATGTGTATCGCGGTTTGCGTAAGATGAAACTGATAAATGATGACCGTCGTGAGAATATCCTCCGTTTTAACAATAGCTTGAAAGCTTTGCTTACGCAGCAGCATAATTTGTTCGAAGGTTTCAGTATTCGTTATTTCGGTCCGATAGATGGGCATGACATTCATTATTTACTGAAAGTTTTGAATGATATAAAAGATATGCAGGGCCCCAAGTTGTTGCATATTAAAACGAAAAAAGGAAAAGGTTTTAAGCCGGCAGAAGAATCTGCTACGGAATGGCACGCTCCAGGGCTGTTTAACAAAGAAACAGGAGAGCGTATTATAGTTCATAGACTGGATGAACCACAACTTTATCAGGATGTTTTCGGACATACTTTAGTGGAGCTGGCAGAACAGGATGAACGTATTGTGGGGATAACGCCTGCCATGCCCACCGGTTGTTCCATGACTTATATGATGAAAGCTTTTCCGCAGCGTGCATTTGATGTGGGTATTGCAGAAGGACATGCTGTGACATTCTCTGCCGGATTGGCAAAGGAAGGGATGATACCGTTCTGTAACATTTATTCCTCTTTTATGCAGCGGGCTTATGACATGGTGATTCATGATGTAGCAATCCAGAAACTTCATATGGTGATGTGTCTCGACCGTGCCGGATTGGTAGGGGAGGATGGAGCTACCCACCATGGCGTATTTGATTTAGCTTATTTGCGACCGGTACCTAATCTGGTTATTTCATCCCCATTGAATGAATGGGACTTGCGTAATTTGATGTATACCGGATATAAAGAGTACGACGGTCCGTTTGTGATTCGCTATCCGCGTGGAAAAGGAGAGAAGAAAGATTGGCGTAACCCGATGCAGATTTTACCGATAGGAAAAGGCAAGAAGCTGCGTGAAGGGAATGACTTGGCAATACTCTCGTTGGGACCGATTGGCAATGAAGTAATAAAAGCGATAAAAGAGGTGGAAGGAGAAGGCATCTCAGTCGCACATTATGATATGATTTATTTGAAACCGATAGATGAAGAACTTTTGCATGAAATCGCTAAGAAGTTCTCTCGTATCATAACGGTGGAAAATGGTGTTATGCAAGGAGGCCTGGGAAGTGCAGTCCTTGAATTTATGGCAGACAATGATTATACGACGCATGTAAAACGGATAGGTGTTCCGGATTCGTTTATTGAACATGGTTCTGTAAACGAACAGTATAAGTTGTGTGGTATCGATGCTTCTAGCATTGCAGGCCTGTTGAGAATTGAGTATGAAAAATTGAATAAGAAAGATTGACAAACCGCTTTGGTATATGTCAGTTATTGAAGTATGAAAATTATTATAGCCGGAGCAGGTGAAGTCGGGACGCATTTAGCAAAAATGTTGTCACAAGAGAAACAGGATATTATCCTGATGGACCCGAATGAAGAGCGTTTGAATTTTACGAATTCAAGTATGGAAGTATTGCCAATGGTGGGCAACCCTACATCCATACGCGATTTGGAAGAAGCAGGAATCCGGAAAGCGGACTTGTTTATCAGTGTGACACCTGAAGAGACAACGAATGTTACAGCCAGTATCCTGGCATCCAAATTGGGGGCCCGTAAGACGCTTACCCGTATCAATAATTATGAGTATTTGCTGCCAAAGAATAAGGAGTTGTTTGAAAAAATGGGGATTAATTCGATGATTTACCCGGAAATGCTGGCAGCGAAAGAAATAGTGACGGCAGTACGTCGTCCGTGGGCACGCCAGTATTGGGAATTGTTCGGAGGTGCTCTTATCCTGATTGGTGTGAAAGTCAGAGACAACTCAAGATTGGTAGATAAACTTCTTTCCGAATTGTTGAATGAGCAGAAATTATATCATATAGTGGCTATCAAGCGACAAAATGAAACTGTTATACCGCGTGGTACAGATAAAATTTTGTCGGGAGATATCGTTTTCTTCACTACAACGAAAGACTATGTAGAGGATGTACGGATGCATGCCGGGAAGAAAGATCCGGAAGTGAAAAAAGTGATAATTATGGGAGGAAGCCGTATTGCCATACGTACCTGCCAGTACCTCCCTAATAATATTCGCGTAAAAGTTATCGAAACCAATAAGGAAAAGAGTCATCGTATTGCTGAAGTCGTTCCCAGCAATGTTTTGATTATAAATGGCGACGGACGTGATACGGAGTTGTTGATGCAGGAAGGCATCCAGGATGCACAGGCTTTCATTGCATTGACGGAAAATTCCAGTACGAACATACTGGCTTGTTTGGCTGCAAAACGATATGGAGTATTCAAAACTATCGCAAAGATTGAGAATATTGATTATATTCCTTTGGGAGAAAGTATGGATATTGGCTCTGTAATTAATAAGAAACTGATAGCTGCAAGTTATATTTACCAGTTCCTGTTGGATGCGGATGTCTCGAATGTGAAATGTCTTACTTTTGCAAATGCAGACGTTGCAGAGTTGGTTGCGCGTCCGAATTCCAAGATAACCCGGAAGCAGGTGAAAGATTTGCATTTGCCGAAAGACATGACATTAGGAGGGTTAATCCGTGACGGGGTTCCAATGATGATTAAAGGTGATACCCAGATACAGGCATACGACCATGTTGTTGTATTCTGCCTGGATACGGCAATGCGCAAATTAGAAGACTTCTTTAATTAAAGTTATGCTGAATTTTCGTTTTATATTGAAAATGCTGGGAGGGATATTTATTCTTGAAACATTCTTCATGTTGGCGGCTACGGTGGTTTCGTTTCTTAGCAATGGGGAAGACTTGATTCCTTTACTGAAATCCTGTGGGATCATGTTTGGAACAGGACTTTTGTTCTATGCAATAGGCTTCCGTGCAAATGAATATAATGCAGGGCGGCGTGAAGGGATGTTGGTCGTCACTCTTACCTGGATATTTTGTTCCTTATTGGGAATGCTTCCATTCTATTTAGGAGGATATATACCTACAATAACTGATGCTTTTTTTGAAACAATGTCCGGTTTTACGACAACCGGTTCTACCATTCTTACAGATGTGGAGGCTCTGCCACACGGTGTGTTATTTTGGCGAAGTCTGACTCAGTGGCAGGGAGGTATTGGTATTATCGTCTTTACTGTAGCGCTATTACCTATTTTAGGCGGAGGGGCGGCACAAATGTTTGATGCGGAGACTCCAGGCATTACACATGAGCGTTTCCGTCCGCGTGTAGCCCAGGTTGCTAAACGGCTTTGGGGTATCTATTTATTTTTTACTGCAATATTGATTGGTTTACTTTGGGTAGGACCAATGGATTTCTTTGATGCGGTGAATCATGCGATGACCACTATGGCAACAGGTGGATACTCCACTAAAAATGCGAGTGTGGCTTATTGGGATTCTGCCTATATAGATTATGTGATTACGGTGTTTATGTGTATCGGGGCTACCAATATGACTCTTTTTTATTTCTTTTTCAATGGAAAATTCAGCAAGTTGTTTAAGGATGAAGAAGCTCGTTGGTTTTATATTTTTGTAGTTGTCACGATGTTGATAGTTACCGTTTATCTGGTTTTGAAAGGTATATATCCTGATTTCCTTACGGCATTTCGTTTTGCATCTTTTCAGGTTGCCACTTTGGTTTCTACATGTGGTTTTGCTACAGCCGATTTTATACCTTGGGGACCATTCTTTTGGTTAATCGCGATTATTTTGATGATCGTTTGCGGTTGTGCCGGTTCAACCAGTGGAGGACTGAAAACAGGACGCGTTATGATTCTTACTAAGAACCTGCTGAATGAATTTAAAAAGCGGACACATCCGCATGCCGTATTGCCTGTTAGAGTGAACGAGCATGTATTATCTTCCGAGATTGTGTTCCGTGTATTGTCTTTTGCTTTTATTTATATAAGCCTGATCGTATTAGGATGTTTATTATTGCTGGTAGATGGGTTGGGTTTTGAGGAAGCTGTGGGATCGGCTGTGTCGGCTGTGAGTAATACCGGTCCGGGGCTTGGCAGTGTTGGACCTGTCGGGAATTTCTCTGGATTACCTGATTTTTCCAAATGGGTATTGGCTATGTTGATGATGGTAGGACGTTTGGAAATATTTACGGTAGTTACCATTCTTTTACCTGGTTTCTGGAAACAATAAAACAAGAACGTATATGAAAACACAAATGATGTTATTAACCTTTATTGGTAGTATCTTTTTATTGCCAGGATTTGCTCAGAATATAGCAAAACCGGAGACTACGGATTTATTGCCGGAACATACATTTACTTCTGGAATAGAAGGGCCTGCAACGGATGAAGCTGGAAACTTATATGCTGTTAATTATGAGAAGGAAGGAACAATCGGCATTGTTCATCCGGATGGAACACATGCTTGTTTTGTAGTACTTCCGGAAGGTTCTACGGGAAATAGCATCTGCTTTAATAAAGAAGGAAATATGTTGGTTGCAGATTATACCGGGCATAATATCCTGAAAGTAGATATGAAAACTAAAGCAATATCCATCTATGCCCATGAACCGAAAATGAACCAGCCGAATGATATGGCTCTTGCTCCCAATGGAAATCTGTATGCCAGTGACCCGGACTGGAAAAATAAAAAAGGTCAGCTTTGGTTGGTTAACCCCAATGGTAAAGTCTCCTTGCTGGAAGGTAATATGGGAACAACAAATGGGATCGAGGTAAGTCCTGATGGCAAAAAACTTTATGTGAATGAATCTGCCCAGTTAAAAGTTTGGGCATATGATATTCAGTCGAATGGGACATTAAAAAATAAGCGGCTGATACATACTTTTGAGGGGTATGGTATGGATGGTATGTGTTGTGATATAAAAGGAAATATCTACCTCTGCCGATATGATAAAGGAACCGTCGTTCTGTTGAGTCCCAAAGGCAAGCTGCTGCGTGAAATCTGGCTGAAAGGTAAGCAACCTTCAAATATTACTTTTGGAGGTCCGGAAAATAAGACTTGTTATATTACCTTGCAAGACCGGGGATGTTTTGAAACCTTCCGTTCAGAATATCCGGGAAGGAAATAAGCTGTTAGTATAGCGGATGGTTGTTAAAACATATGATAACCTTTTAACTCTTTCCGCAAAGCTTTGGATTTATTATTTGTAACCTCATCCATTAGTTTCCAGAAACGGTCGCTATGATTCATTTCCACCGTATGGCAAAGTTCATGTAAAAGAACATAATCAATCAGGTGCCAGGGAAGAAGCATCAGGGAAAGGGAAAGATTGATACTTTTCCGCGGAGTACAACTGCCCCAATGAGTTTTGCTATTGAATATTTTTATTCCTGTGCAGGTAAATTTATGCAGGGAAGCAAGTTGCATCAATCGCTGAGGCAATAACCTTACAGCCTCGTGACGAAGTGCTTTCTCTAAAAAACTTTTCAATAATTTCTGGACTCTTTCATCTGTAAAATCCGTTTGTGCAGGACAAGCGATATGTAAAATTTCTTTATCCAGTGTCATGTAAAAATTTGTCCGGTCGGAGCGGAATATGTGGACGCTGAAACTTGCAGTCTGCATTTCAGCTTTATCAGTCAGCAAAGGCTGTGCAGGATGTTTGGCTAATGCGACTTTCAATTTTTCCTTATTTTCCCGGATAAAGGCAAGCATACGCGTCTCGTCTCCATTGACAGGCATTGTTGCAGTAATGGCTCCTTTGGATATTTTCAGCGTATAGCGGGTTGCCCGTGGGCTAATACGGAGAAGGATGGTGCCTAAATCATTATCGTGTATCTTCTTTTCCATATCGTTTGCAAAAGTAATACTTTATGAACAAAGAATATACAGTAGAATTACTTATCTTTGCACCCGATTTAGGGAATTAATTATTAAACAATAGAATCATGAGCAAGAAAGCGCTATTACTGATTTGCGACGGCTGGGGAATTGGCGACCGCGGAAAAGACGATGTAATTTATAACACTCCTACTCCTTATTGGGATGAATTATTGAAAAACTATCCGAACTCTCAACTTCAGGCTTCAGGTGAAAATGTTGGTTTGCCTGACGGACAGATGGGTAATTCGGAAGTAGGTCACTTGAATATTGGTGCCGGACGCGTGGTTTACCAGGATTTGGTAAAGATCAACCTCGCTTGTCGTAATAACTCTATTATGGAAAACCCGGAAATCAAACGTGCTTATAGCTATGCGAAAGAAAAAGGCAAGCAGATTCATTTCATGGGACTTGTTTCTGATGGTGGTGTACATAGCTCGTTAGAACACCTGTTCAAACTGACAGATATAGCGAAAGAATACGGAATAGACAAAGCATACGTTCACTGCTTTATGGATGGTCGTGATACCGACCCGAAGAGCGGTAAAGGTTTTATAGAGCAACTCTCCGAACACCTGAAGACTACAGGCGGAAAGATTGCTTCTATCATCGGGCGTTATTATGCTATGGACCGTGACAAACGTTGGGAACGCGTAAAAGAAGCTTACGACCTGCTGGTAAATGGTAAAGGTAAAGAAGCTGAATGCATGGTAAAAGCCATGGAAGAATCTTATGCTGAAGGTATAACTGACGAATTCATCAAACCGATTGTACATGTGGAAAACGGCAAGCCGGTTGCAACTATCGAAGAAGGTGATGTTGTTATTTTCTTCAACTATCGTAACGACCGTGCAAAAGAACTTACAGTTGTTCTGACACAGCAGGATATGCCGGAAGTAGAAATGGTAACAATTCCAGGTTTGCAGTATTTCTGTATGACTCCGTACGATGCTAATTTTAAAGGTGTATACATCCTGTTTGACAAGGAAAATGTAGAAAATACATTAGGTGAATATGTTGCTTCAAAAGGCAAAACACAGTTGCATATTGCAGAAACAGAAAAGTATGCACATGTGACATTCTTCTTTAACGGCGGACGTGAAGCTCCGTATGCCGAAGAAGAACGTATCCTGGTTCCTTCTCCTAAAGTCGCTACTTATGACCTGAAGCCGGAAATGAGTGCTTACGAAGTAAAAGATAAACTGGTTGAGGCTATCAATACACAGAAATATGACTTTATCGTTTGTAACTATGCAAATGGTGATATGGTAGGTCATACCGGTATCTATGAAGCCATAGAAAAAGCGGTTGTTGCTGTTGACGCTTGCCTGCACGATACAGTGGAAGCAGCAAAAGCAAACGGTTATGAGGTAATTATCATTGCCGACCACGGTAATGCCGACCATGCTTTGAATGAAGACGGAACTCCGAATACAGCTCACTCTTTGAATCCAGTTCCTTTTGTATATGTAACAGAAAACAAGGATGCAAAAGTTGAAAACGGTATTCTTGCAGACGTTGCTCCTTCTATCCTTCATATCATGGGGCTGGAACAACCGAAAGAAATGACCGGACGCAATTTGATTAAATAATTCTTTTGAAAATATATTCCCCTTTTGAAATTCGTTTTTATACGTTTTTCAGGAGGGGATTTTCTTATATCCAAAATAAGTTCATAGTTCTATAGATGATACAAATAGATGATACGTTAGTCAGCCTCGATGTGTTGGAAAGTAAATTCATATGTGATCTGTCCCATTGCAAGGGGATTTGTTGCGTAGAAGGTGATTCCGGTGCTCCTTTGTTGGAAGAAGAGGTTGCAGAACTGGAAAAAGCATTGCCTGTTATTTGGGATGATCTTTCTCCGGAAGCGCAGGATATTATCGATAAACAAGGCGTTTCTTATGTTGATGTAGAGGGGGATTTGGTAACTTCTATCGTTAATAACAAAGATTGTGTCTTTACCTGCTATGATGCGGATGGAACTTGTAAATGTGCGATAGAAAAAGCTTATCGTGCTGGCAAACTCTCTTTTTACAAACCTGTATCCTGTCATCTTTATCCGATCCGCGTGACTGAATATGATACATTTAGTGCTGTAAATTACCACCGCTGGGAGATATGCAAAGCTGCAGAAGTGTTAGGTGAAAAAGCAGGAATGCCTGTTTATAAATATTTGAAAGAACCGTTAATCAGGCGGTTTGGTACAGATTGGTATGACAGCCTTGAAGAGGTTGCCATAGAATGGGAAAAACAGAATAACAAATAAAAAAGTTATTCTGTTTTTCGTATAAGTTCGGCAGATTGTCCTTCCTCTTTCAGGTAGGTTTCAATATGCCTTTTTTTCTTTTCTTCCAGTATATCGTCGATATTAATCAAGATACCGGTTTCTTCCACTTCGCCGAACTCATGATTAATGGCAGTCCCGAATACACGCATTTTCGGTGACAGGCTCATATAAGCATTTACCAATGGAGGAACGTTGAAACCGAATTTCCGGACTTCCTGGTTCAATACTTTATAGTTGTCTTTAAAATTATCGTATTTGAATAATTCTTCCATTTTTTCTATGTCCGTATCCGTTTTGAGCGGATGAATCGGAGTAATTAACTTTTCCGGGTCCGGGAAATGCAGTCCGAGAAAATATAGAATCATATTGCGTGCCTCGGGGTTGTATGTATTGTACATGGTTACTTTGCCGAAATAATATTTCAAAGTAGGGTCTACTACCGACAAAGCTCCCAGCCCGTCCCATAAATTATCCAGTACGAACAAACCTTTGGAACCACCACGGGTAGACTGGTATTCGAGTGTAACGAAGGAGCGGCCTAATTCAACCGTATAGGGAAGATATTCTTTATTAAATTTCTCAGAGAAGTTGAACAGGTGAGAAGTGGCAAGTACCGGTTTTCCGTTCTCGTCAAACTTCACGTCCGAACCGCAAAGGAAGCGGTATCCGCCCAATATCTGTTCTTCTTCAGGACTCCATACAATCAGTTGGCGATAAGCACCTTCCATGGTATCAAACTCATCGATATCGACGGCTTTGCCGGTACCTCCTCCATAATAACGGAAGGCAATCTCACGTAGGCGTCCGATTTCCTGCATAACATTAGGAGAATCGTCAGCTGTTGTGATATAAATTTCATTATTTGATTTGTTGGTACTCCTGAGCCTTTTCTCTTTTGTCAGTTCAGCTTTCAGTATTGCACGGTCAATCGGTTTGATAATGTCTTGCATATAATATAATAAAATCTTTACTTCTTTAGGTTATAAACGATCTCTTTCATCCATTCTGCCCATTCCGCAGGTTTCTTGCTACTGTCGAATGTTTCCCAGGATATGGGTTTTCCGAAATAGATATGGAATGTTTGGTGTTTGCAGCGGAACATTTCATCCGGAAGATAAATCATTTCATAATTCATTTTTATACCTAAAGCTTTGCGTATATTGGCGAGCCGGTAAAAGAATTTGGAATTATGTCCGTCGAAATATACAGGTACAATATCCCGCTTGTATTCAACAGCTTTTTGTATAAACGATTTTTTCCATTCCGTATCTTGTATCTTTCCTTTTATTTTGCGGGAACAGAGTCCTGCCGGAAAAGTGATGATTTGATTGTCGGAAGCATAAGCGTCATCAATTAACCGGACGTTTTGCTTTCCTTGTGAGCCATGCTTGTTGATAGGGACAAATATGGATTTCAGATTGGTGATATACAGGAGTAAATCATTTACAAGGTAACGGATATTTCCTCCAAAACGTTCTCCGATCACGGCAGACAGGCATATGCCGTCCAAACCACCCAGTGGATGGTTGGATGCAAAAATGAATCGTCCATCTACAGGAATATTATCTTTGTTTACAAGTTCAAGGGTAAGATCAAAATATTTGATCAACTCTTGCATGAATGCTACCCCATCTTTGTCATGGTAACGTGTAAGAATATCATTTAATTCATCCTGGTGGACAGTGCGGATCAGATAATCAACAATGAATTTTGGAATCTTTTTAGACACTGAAGGAGCCTTCTGTTCCAAAACCTGTTTGATGTCGATCCGTGTTATACCATCTTCCTTCATTTATTTAACTCTTATATCCGGCAAAGATATAGTTAATAATTAAAAGTAAATACTTTCGGGAATGGTTTTTAAATATCCGGCAGAACAAATTATTGCTGAAATATGTTTTTTATAGTTGTAGAGCTGTTGTATTATGGAGTGTATACCTTAAAATAGTATTTAATTGACTAATTTAAAAATAGATAAGTGGTATAAGTTAATTTTGCATAAACCACTTTTAACAAAAATAGGTCCTTGTTTTTACCTTTTTTGTGTAAATATTAAACTAAAACACGCGTTATTTGTTCTGTTAAAAAGAGAGATTTAAATATATGAGGAAGTCTACAATTTGGTTGCTTGCAGTGGTAATGGCTTTTGCCTTTGCCGGTTTACTCTTTTTACAAGTAAAATATGTAAGTATCATACTCAAAAAAAGTAGCGAACAGTTTAACGAAACCGTCAAACGATGCGTTCACCAGGTATCTAAAAATTTGGAGCTGGATGAAACAAAAAAATATCTGGAAGAGGATTTGAGCAGAGATGAGGCAAATGATTATTTGTATCAGAACAATATCAGCCAGATCATAACCCGGGAGCAATATAGTAAATATCAGTTCAGGGATTCCAATGGTAACGTTCAGCATATAGAACTTCATGGGAATATTTCATCCCGGCGGATTGAGCCGTTATCATCATTGAATAAGAAAGGAACGGCTAATAGTATTATAAGTACTTCCAAAGATTTACAGAAAACGTTGCGGCGGCGTTATCAGTACCAGAAAGGATTAATTGACGAAGTTATCCTGAGCATTCTATATACGGGAAACCTCCGGCCAATAGAGGAACGTATAGATTTTAAAAAGCTGAATAATTACTTAAAATCAGAATTTATTAACAACGCATTGAACTTGCCGTTTATTTTTTCTGTTATTAACAAAGACGGCAAGGTAGTATATCAGAGCGGAGACATTCCTCCTGTATCAGATGTGACTGCACAGGTACTGTTTCCAAATGATCCTCCTTCCAAGCAAAATATCCTGAAAGTGTATTTCCCGACGAAGGGTGATTATATTTCAAGTTCTGTAACATTTATCGTACCGTCTATACTCTTCTCGCTGATACTGTTGGTAACATTTGTATTTACCATATTCATCGTATTCCGCCAGAAGAAATTATCAGAAATGAAAAATGATTTTATCAATAATATGACACATGAGCTGAAAACACCGGTTTCAACCATCTCTTTGGCTGCACAGATGCTGAAGGACTCAGACATTACCAAGAGTCCGCAAGTATTCAAGCATATTTCCGGAGTGATAAATGATGAAACCAAGCGATTGGGGTTCCTGGTGGAAAAGGTTTTGCAGATGTCATTGTTTGAACGTCAGAAAGCAGCACTGAAACTAAAGGAAGTGGATGCTAATGATTTACTGGCAAGTGTAGCCAATACCTTTGCGTTGAAAGTAGAGAAATATGACGGTACAATAGATATAGACCTGCAGGCTGAAAACTCAGACATTTATGTGGACGAAATGCACATCACGAACGTATTGTTCAATCTGCTGGATAATGCAGTCAAGTACCGCCGTCCGGAAGTACCGCTCACACTGATGTGCCGCACCTGGAATGAAAGTGGCAAGTTATTGATATCAATCGAAGATAATGGTATCGGTATCAAGAAGGAATACCAGAAGAAAGTATTCGATCGTTTCTTCCGCGTACCGACGGGAAATGTACACGATGTAAAAGGGTTCGGTCTCGGACTTGCTTATGTCCGTAAAATAGTAGAGGACCATAAAGGCACGATACGTGCTGAAAGTGGTGCTGGAAATGTAGGAACAAAATTTATTATTACTTTACCTCTTATAAAAAGTTAGTTATGGAAGAAAAATTGAAAATCTTCTTTTGCGAAGACGACGAAAACCTGGGTATGTTGTTGAGAGAATACCTTCAGGCTAAAGGTTATGTAACAGACCTCTTTTCTGATGGAGAAGCCGGTTATAAAGGTTTCACCAAAGGCAAATATGATCTTTGTGTATTAGACGTAATGATGCCGAAAAAAGACGGTTTTACGTTGGCACAGGAAATCCGCTCAATCAATCCTGATATTCCTATCATCTTCCTTACAGCTAAGACTATGAAGGAAGATATCCTGGAAGGATTCAAGATTGGTGCAGACGACTATCTGACAAAGCCATTCAGCATGGAAGAATTGTTGCTCCGTATCGAAGCAATCCTTCGCCGTGTGAAAGGTAAGAAAATGAAAGATATACCATTTTATAAACTTGGAAACTTCTTGTTCGATACTCAGAAACAGACTTTGGCTATCGGTGATAAGGTAACTAAGCTGACAACAAAAGAATGTGAACTTCTGAGCTTGTTGTGTGCTCATGCAAATGAAATCCTGGAACGTAATTATGCGTTGAAGACTATCTGGGTAGACGATAACTATTTCAATGCACGTAGTATGGATGTGTATATCACAAAGTTGCGTAAGCTGTTGAAAGATGATCCGGGAATTGAAATCATCAACATCCACGGTAAAGGTTACAAGCTGATCACTCCTTCAGGAGAAGAAGCTGCTCGCGAAGAAGGTATCCAGGTTCTTTAAGATATTGAATCTGTCAGAAATAAAAAGCGGGTGTGTCCATTGGGCATACCCGCTTTGCCTTTCTATTCTTTAACCTCGGTGAGTTTTGAAACTTTTCTTTTCCAGATAATAAAGAGGATAAAGGTGAATGCCGTAATACAACATCCGATTATTTGCGAGAGAGTTGCATCCATGTTCAAACCTTCGGGTGCAATAAATATGTAAGTGGAACAAACTGCTGTCATAAATAATGCCGGAATGAGAGTGATGATGTATATTTTCTTTGAACGAGCCAGATATACGGTAAGTGCCCAAAGAGTGAATACTGCCAGTGTCTGGTTACACCAGGCAAAATATCTCCATATCATTTCAAACCCTTCTTTGTCATTCAAACTGTAGAGTAGCAGGGCAATGGCTACCAGAAATAAAGGGATACAAATGAGCAGACGTTTGGGAATACTGCGTTGTTCCATATGCAGGAAGTCTGCAACGATTAGACGGGCAGAGCGGAATGCCGTATCTCCAGAGGTGATAGGTGCTGCAATTACTCCTAATATAGCAAGTACACTGCCTATTGTTCCCAGCCATTCTTTTGTAATACTGTCCACAACTACGGCCGCATTGTTTTCTCCCATTCCATTGTTATGATAGAAATAAGTGGCGGCAGCGGCCCAGATTAAAGCTACAATTCCTTCGGTAATCATGGACCCGAAGAAAATAGGGCGACCGTATTTTTCGTTTACAATACAACGTGCCATCAAAGGGCTTTGGGTTGCATGAAATCCGGAAATAGCCCCACAAGCGATACTTACAAACATAATCGGGAATATCGGTAATCCGTCCGGATTGGTGTTAGGCATACCTTCTGTTATTTCCGGTAATGGGGGATGATTTATGAATAACATAACCAGTATCCCTATAGCCATGAATAACAGGGCTATGGCAAATATAGGATAGATTTTTCCTATGATTTTATCTATTGGCAACAATGCAGCCAAAATGTAATAGATGAATACTACAATAATCCAGAAAGTCGTATTCAAATGTTCCGGGGTCAACTTTGCTAATAATCCGGCAGGACCGGCAACGAATACTGCACCAACCAGAACCATCAGGATTACAGTGAAGCCACGCATGAACTGCTTGAAATTATGTCCAAGATAGCGGCCTATGATTTCAGGCAGACTCTCTCCATTGTGGCGTAAAGAAAGCATTCCTGCCAGATAGTCGTGCACTGCTCCTGCGAAAATGCTTCCGAGTACAATCCATAAAAAAGACGCTGTTCCAAATTTTGCTCCCATGATAGCTCCAAATATGGGTCCTAAACCTGCAATATTCAAAAATTGTATCATGAAAACTTTCCAAGATGGCATCGGAAGATAATCAACCCCATCCTGTAGTGTATATGCCGGTGTTTTTCTTGCCGGGTCTATACCTAAAATGCGTTCTATAAATTTCCCATATATAAAATAACCTGCGATAAGAGTAATAAGGCAACAAATAAATGTAATCATGTTATAAAAATCTTAGATTCTATCAGTATAAAATAAAAAAGAGAATTGATTAGCTTTTGTTTAGTCGGCTGAATCAATTCTCTTTATGTATTATTTTTCTTTTTTAGTTGAGCAATCGCTTTACAGTTTCGGAAATCATCCGTCCTTCGGCTTTTCCTGCTAATGCTTTTGTTGCGGCTCCCATCACTTTGCCCATATCTTTGGGACCGGTTGCTCCAACTTGGGCGATGATTGCCTTCAGTTCTGTTTCCAGCTCTTCTGCACTCATTTGTTTGGGAAGGTAGGTTTCGATAACGGCTACTTGTGCCAGTTCCGCTTCTGCCAATTCCTGGCGTCCCTGTTCTGCAAAGATACCGGCAGAGTCTTTGCCCTGTTTAACCAGCTTCTGCATAATCTTAAGTGCATCCGCATCCGTCAGGGTATCATTGGCCCCCGGGGCTGTTTTAGCTTCGAGGAAAAATTTCTTTACGTTTCTTAGAGTTTCGAGGGCTACTTTGTCTTTTGCCTTCATTGCGTTTTTAATGTCTTCGCTGACTCTTTCAAACAAATCCATATTGATGTATATTAATAGTTATCTGAAACTGATTGTCGGTTTGCCTCCAGTATTCGGTTTATTGTTATTATTATCAGAACGTGAGGCGGCTGATGAAGAGGCCGATGATGTTGGAGTATCTTCTACCGAAACTTTCGACCGTGCCCGGGCTATAAGCTTCGGATCGCGATTGTAAGTAGGATTATCTTCTATCAGGGCGATAAGAGCATCATCATCCAGTTCTTCCTGATTCAAAACAACAGCTTTTGCACGAGCGGCTACACGGCGCATACGTTGACCGGAAGCTCCGTAATATTTATCGATAAGCTCTTTTTCGCCTTGTTCTTTCTTAATACGTTCCTCTTCGACACGTAATTCTTCTTCTGTCATACGTGCAGATTCAGCGTGACGCTTGTCTGCTATCTGGGGAATATCTTCCATGCCGAAACCGGTCGCAAGAATTGTCATCTTGACTTTATCACCCAATGAATTGTCGACAGCTGTCCCCCAGATAACTTCGATATCTCGACCGAAACGGGACATGAAGTCATGTACATCGTTCATTTCTTCCATTCGAAGCTCCGCATCTTCACCAAATGAAACATTGAACAATATTTTTTTTGCATTAAACACATCGTTATTGTTCAAAAGCGGCGAGTTCAGTGCATCTTCAATCGCTTGGCGAACACGTCCTTCTCCTTGGCCGAAACCGTTACTCATCAGGGCAACACCTCCATCTTTCATTGTGGTGTTGACATCTGCAAAGTCGAGGTTGATAATACCCGGCAGGGTAATAATTTCAGCTATACTTTTCGCTGCAATAGTCAGCGTATCATCAGCCTTACCAAAAGCATTGGTCATGGTGAGGTCTGCGTATATTTCGCGCAACCGTTCGTTGTTGATAACCAGCAATGCATCTACATTCTTGCTGATCTCTTCCACACCGTTCAGTGCCTGGATAATTTTACGTTCGCCTTCGAATACGAAAGGAATAGTAACAATCCCTACTGTAAGTATACCCATATCTTTTGCAATGCGGGCGATTACAGGAGCAGCTCCTGTTCCTGTTCCACCTCCCATTCCGGCAGTGATAAATACCATTTTGGTACCGTCTCCCAACATCTTACGGATGTCTTCAAGGCTTTCTTCGGCAGCCATCATTGCACGTTCAGGTTTGTTACCAGCTCCTAATCCCTGGGTAATATTGCGTCCCAGAGGAACTTTACATGGTACGTCGGAACGGTTTAATGCCTGGTTGTCGGTATTACACAGCACAAAAGTAACATCATGTATACCTTCTTTGTACATATGTGTTACGGCATTTCCGCCACCACCTCCGACACCGATGACTTTAATGATTTTCGGAGTATCTGTTGGATAGTTGAAGTTTAATATTGTATCGTCCATTGCCTTCCGTTTTTACATTTGCTGATTAGTTACTCGTATCTTCTTCATCGTCGAAGAGGCCTTTGCCTAAATTCTCCGCTTTTTCTTTCCATCCTTTGAACAGATTGAAACCACCTCCTTTATTCGCTTTTGCTTTGGACGGTTTAGGAGGAGCTACCGGTTCTTCTTTTTTCTCTTCAACTTTTTGTTCCGTGACTTGAGGCTCAGGAGCTTTTGGAGGAATATAGGCAGCACAGTTTGTATCCCCCTTCATCAGGAGACCTACTGCAACTGCATATTCAGGATTATTGGCAATCATTTCTCCGTTCTCGACAATGCCTTTACGCACGGAAGAATACCGGACATCCATCTTCAACCGATCCCGGATAAGGTCCGGAAGATGTTTCAATGCCGCTCCGCCTCCTGTAATAATAATACCGGCTCCCAATGAGTTTATCAAACCTGTTGCTTCCAAGCGGGCATATACGTTTTCGAGTATCTCTTTGATACGTGCTTCTATAATGTTGTTGAGATCTTCCAGTTTGATTTCACGCAGTCCCATACCATCAGCAGAACTTACTTGTATGGTAAATTCGTTGTCCCGGTCCATGATGGCACTACCGTAAGTCAATTTTACCCGTTCTGCTTCTGCTTCTACCAGATGCAGGCTGGTAATATCTCTTGTTATCAGGTTTCCTCCGAAAGGAATAACGGACAGATTTACCAGTTTTCCTCCTTTATAGACTGTAAGTGTAGTAACTCCGGCACCGAAACCGATTAATGCACAACCTAAATCTTTTTCGTTATCGCTCAGTATGACATCTGCCAAAGCCAATGGAGATACGACAATATCAGCGATTTCAACTTTTGCCCGGTCTGCAATGCTGTTGCTCACATAGCGACGGAGGGAAGGGCGTCCTACTACCAGTTTGTAACGTGCCTCAATCCGGCTACAGGGAATACCTACCGGATCCGGTTCCACTTTGTCGTCCAGATAATAGACCGGGGATACAATAGACAATACATCCAGCATATCCGGATGGTAATCCTGGCATTCACGGTAAAGGGTCTGGATGATTTCTTCTGTAACTACTCCCTCTGTACCTAATATTTTAGGAACCGTATGGTCTATAGTACGAAGTGATTGTCCTCCGATTCCAACGTATACTTTCCCGATTTTGGAACCATGCAATTTAGTTTCCAGCTTCTGGATAAGACGTTTGATTTTAAAAGCAGTCCCTTCCACATTATATACACATCCTCTTCGTATACAGGTTTCGGAGTTTTCAACTTCGTAGGCCAAAATAGAAAGAGCTCCCGAAGGCCCTTTCGTCCCTACCATACCGACCATGCGGGAAGAGCCGAGGTCGATGGCTGCTATAAAGTCTGTGTATGCCATATTACATTCTATCTTTTAGTGCAAACAATCTGATCTTTGTATTTTAAATTAATGATACTGTACTTTTCCCATCCTACTTTAGGAATTGCCTTTTCATAGAAGAGACGCAAGTTATCGAGCTTTTCTTCAAAATCGGCAAAAGTTCCAAGTACAATTCTGTGGTTACCTACCCGGGGGATAAGTTCCACTTCGTTATCCGGATGAACATATATTTGTTCAATTTGATTATTCCAGAAATCATTCTCCTGCAAAAATAATGCAAATTTGTATAAGTCGGTTACTGCCAGCTCTTTTTCCACGTATCCGCTTGCAACAGGAACGTGGGCTACATAACGGCGGCTTACCGGCATTTTTGTTCCCCGGTTATCCACGTAATAATTTCCACGTGGGCTTATTATCCGCAAGATAGGAATTTTTTGCTCAACTTCGAGTTTTACGATGCCGGAAGGTGTTTTATAGGCTTCCACATTGGCTATCATCTCATTTTTCAGCAGTTCTGCTTCTATCTTGTCTGTGTTAATTTCATTCATCGGTTTCTTGAGCGGGTCCAGGTTGGCATTTCTCAAGATATAAGTCAAATCCTTATCGCTGATAAAGTGTTTATCCAGGCTGTCTACAACGATAACCTGGAGGGCACGGCATTGACTATCCTGTCTCATTTCCCGGAAAAAGAAAGAGACAAACACGATGTAACAAAATAACAACGTTGCAGCTACTATGGATACGATACGGATCACAAGTTATTCTTTTTTATCCAATATATGTTTAACAGGTTCTACCAGTTGCTCAATATTTCCGGCTCCAACCATTAAGACAACCTCAAGGTTGTTAACTTCGGCCGCAATTCGGTTCAGTAAATCTTCTTTGCGAACCATTCTCTTATTGGGGATAGTTACCGCATCAAAAATAATCTGAGAGGTAACACCCGGTATCGGTTCCTCGCGTGCCGGATAAATATCCAACAGGATTAACTCGTCGAGTAAAGATAAACTTTCTGCGAAATCAGCGGCAAAATCACGTGTACGGGTATACAAGTGAGGTTGGAAAACCCCTGTGATTTTACGCCCGGCATACAATTCCTTTACAGACTGTATGCTGGCTTTTAATTCAGCCGGATGATGCGCATAATCATCTATCAATACGATATTTTCTTTCTTTAAGTGGAAATCGAAACGGCGTTTCGGGCCAGCGAAACTTGCCATGCCTTTCCGTATTTCATCAGGAGTTACTCCGTTCAACCATGCCAGAGCAATGGCTGCAACCCCGTTTTCGACATTGACTTTTACCGGAACACCTAATTGTATATCGGAAATAGTGATGGTAGGACCAACAAAATCAAAAACAATCTCGCCATTCCCTATCCGGATATTAGTTGCATAAAAATCGGCTTCTTCTGTAGCTGAATACGAAAAGAGTGAGACATCCTGTTGAAGGATCGGGGTAACATTTATCCCTTTTTTCATAATCAGGCAACCACCTGGTCGAATGAGCGATGTGAAATGTTCAAAACTTTCACGGTAAGCTTCCGGAGTTCCATAAATATCCAGATGATCCGGGTCGGCGGCTGTAATAACAGCCATATAAGGTCTTAGCCAGTGGAAGGAACGGTCGAATTCGTCTGCTTCAATAACAGTCAGGTCACTATGTTCGGAAAGCATCAGGTTACTGTTGTAATTTTTCAGGATTCCTCCTAAAAAGGCATTGCAATCGACATGAGACTGTTTTAACAGATGGGCAACCATTGATGAGGTAGTTGTTTTCCCATGTGTGCCGGCAATACATAAACCTCGTGTACAGTTGGTTATTTCTCCCAGTACACGTGCCCGTTTCATAATTTCAAATTCATTATCCCGGAAATAAGATAATTCCGTATGGGAGTCCGGAACTGCTGGTGTATATATAACCAGAGTCTTTGACGGATCTGTAAAATCGTCCGGTATCAGCATTACATTATCTTCATAATGAATGGCGGCACCTTCATAATTTAGTTGTTCTGTCAAACCGGATGGTGTTTTATCATAACCGGCTACTTTTTTCCCTTTTGACAAAAAGTAGCGGATTAAGGCGCTCATTCCAATGCCTCCGGCTCCTACAAAATATACAGATGTTATATTGTTAATATCCATGATTGTCGTTCCTCTTATAGCACTACAAAGATAACATTATAAAGTGCTATTTTACTACTTCAAACTATTTACTTCCTTTCTATAACTTTTACTATTTCATCCACAATGCGTTCTGCACTTTGATGTTGAGCCAATGTTCCTATATTTTGTGCCAACTGTCGCAGAAGTTCATCATTTTGAATAACTTCCAGCACTTTGGTTACTAATAGTTGTTCGGCATCCTTATCAGGAACCATGATTGCAGCTTCCTTGTTTACCAAAGCCATGGCATTTTTTGTCTGATGGTCTTCTGCTACATTCGGTGAAGGTACCAGGATAACAGGTTTTTTCAATAGGCAAAGTTCTGAAATAGAACTAGCTCCTGCACGCGAAATAACAATGTCGGCCGCTGAATAAGCATAATCCATACGGGTGATAAAGTCAGAGCACCAGACTGGCATTCCCCGGTAAGCTTTCAGATGCTTTATTGCGTCTTCCTGATAGTAGCGTCCGGTTTGCCAGATGACCTGTACACCGGAAGCAAATAATTTATCCAAGTCTCCCTGGATACTCCGGTTAATGGTACGTGCTCCCAAGCTTCCTCCAACAACCAGGATTGTTTTCTTTTCGGGAGAAAGTCCGAAGAAAGATAAAGCTTCTTCTCGTTTTTCCAAAGCTTCTTCCAAATCTTTGCGAACAGGATTGCCTGTTATGACAACCCGCTCTGCCGGAAAGAATTTCTCCATGCCTTCATATGCCACGCATATCTTTTCTGCCTTTTTTGCCAATAATTTATTGGTTACTCCGGCATACGAGTTCTGTTCCTGGATTAAAGTCGGGATACCTTCCGATGCCGCCATCCATAATGTAGGACCACTGGCATATCCGCCGACTCCTACCGCAATATCCGGTTTAAATTCCCTGATAGCTCTTTTGGCCAGTTTGAGTGATTTTATCAAGCGGCGAAGAACTTTTATGTTGTTGAATACATGTGCACGGTCGAATCCACTTACTGGTAAACCGATAATCCGGTAACCGGCAGCCGGAACTTTTTCCATTTCCATACGGTCTTCTGCTCCGACAAATAATATTTCTGCCTCCGGAAAACGATTTCGGAAGGTATTAGCTATTGAGATAGCCGGAAAGATATGTCCTCCGGTTCCTCCGCCGCTTATAATAATCCGGTATTGCTTCATAATTTTATATCATTACGTCTGTAGGATAATTACATCTATCCTCAGGCGGGTATTATATTTTTGTTTCTTTGTCTATTTCTTCTAAAGATGCGACTGCCGATAATGGGCTGGAGTTTCCAACCGGACTTTCAACAGTCGGAACCGGTATATTTTCAGTTGTTTCTTCTCCGATTTCTTCTTCGGAATTCTCTGTTTCATCCTCATTACCCATACCCGCTCCAAAGCGGCTTACGCTCAGGATGATCCCGAAATAGATACAGGAAATAACGGTTGATGTTCCTCCACGGCTTACGAGGGGCATCGGTTGGCCGGTGACCGGTATCAGGTTTACTGCAACGGCCATATTGGCAAGAGCTTGTACCACAATCAGCAAACCACACCCCAATACCAAAAATTTAGGAAATAATTTGTCGCATTTTCGGGCAATCATTCCTACGCGGACTAATAACATAATGTAAAGGAGCAGTACAAATACTCCCCCTACAATCCCGAGTTCCTCTATTATAATCGCATAAATAAAGTCGGAATAAGCCTGTGGCAGGAAGTCGCGTTGTTGTCCGTGTCCCGGCATCTGACCGAAAATACCGCCCTGTGCAATCGCTATTTTAGCATGGGATACCTGATAATTATCGTCTGTAATTTTATAAATTCCATTCTCGTCAAATTCAGAGTCTTTAGGCTCAGAGAAGCGTTCCACACGAGCTTGCCAAGTGGCAAAACGGTCTGGCAGGTATTGGCTTATACCGGCAGGCATGAATTTTAACAAAGACAGGAACAGGAGCAAGGCGATAAGTAATATTCCTCCGAGTTTAGCCAACTTTGAAAAAGGAAGTTGTCCGATAAACATCATCAGGAAGGTTACCCCGAACAACATAAATGCTGTGGAGAAGTTCTCAGGTAAAATTAATATACAGGCGGTTCCGACGCCTATCAGAATGTACTTGAATATTTGATTTTCAGAATATTTACTTCGTTTGCTAAGCAAAAAAGCTATATAGACGACAGAGGCAAGTTTTGCAAACTCCGATGGTTGGAACTGTACACCAAATAAATCCAGCCAGCGATGTGCATCATTTGCATTTACTCCGATGAACGGTGTGACAATCAGCATCAAAACCGATACAGGCAATAAAAGAATGAATACCGAAAAGAACTTGCATGGAACATTGTGTAACAATAATACCACCACAAACCCGCCGAGCAGGAAAGTTGCATGACGCATGATGGGGGCCCACTGGTTTACATTCTTGTAGGCGATTGTACTAGTCGCGCTAAAGACTTCCACTGCCGAAATAAGGCAGAGGAACATGAATATAACCCATATTACACGGTCACCTTTAAAGAGTTTACTCGCCAGATCCATATATTAATTACAAATTACGTACGCATGCTTTAAATTGTTCGCCACGGTCTTCATAGCTTTTGAAAAGGTCGAAACTTGCACAGCATGGCGATAAAAGTACCGTATCACCTTTTTCTGCGAGCTTGTAAGCCTTGGAAACTGCTTCTTCCATCGAACGGGCGTCTTCGATTGTTGCAACTTTGCCATCGAAGAATTTATGTAATTTGGTATTGTCCACACCTAAGAAAATTAAAGAGTGGACTTTTTGTTTTACTAACTCTTCTATTTCTGTGTAGTCATTTCCTTTATCTGTCCCTCCCAAAATGAGGACCAGTTTAGTGGTCATGCTCTGTAATGCATACCAACATGAATTGACGTTTGTTGCTTTTGAGTCATTGATGTAATCAACACCGCGTACGCGAGCTACTTTTTCAAGACGGTGTTCTACACCAGTAAAGTCGCTTAATGAGGCACGTATTTTCTCATCCTGGATATCTACCACCTTGGAGGCGATACCAGAGGCAAGCGAATTGTACAGATTGTGTGTCCCTGTTAATGCCAATAAATCTTGATCCATTGTAAACGTTCCGTTTGGAGTTTCGATTATTATCTTATTGTTTTCCGTATATCCCTTTGTTCCTGTTTCGTGTGTTTCAGCAAAAGGGTAAAGAGTTGCCCTCGGGTGGCGCTTGGCTATCTCACGGGCAATGATCGGGTCATCGTTCCAATATATAAAAGCATCTTTTGCTGTTTGGTTCTGCAAGATACGAAATTTCGCATCAATATAATTCTGCATTTCATAATTATAACGGTCCAGATGATCGGGTGTTATATTCAGGAGAATAGCAATATCAGCCTTAAAGTCGTACATATTATCAAGTTGGAAACTACTCAGTTCGATAACATAAACAGCATGAGGATCTTCTGCCACCTGCAAAGCAAGGCTGTTTCCTACATTACCAGCCAAACCAACATCCATACCTGCTTGTTTCAGAATATGGTAGGTCAACATGGTAGTGGTAGTTTTTCCGTTGCTGCCAGTGATACAAATCATTTTGGAGTTTGTATATCGTCCGGCGAATTCTATTTCGGAGATGATATGCGTACCTTTTTCTTTCAATTTCTGGATAATGGAAGCCTTGTCGGGAATACCCGGGCTTTTGATTATTTCATCGGCATTCAGAATGTCAGCTTCAGTATGCCCTTCCTCTTCCCAACGGATGGAATGAACATTCAGCATATCCTTATACTTAGGTTTGATAGACGAAAAATCGGATACGAAAACATCGAAACCTTTCGCCTTTGCCAGTATGGCGGCTCCTGTTCCGCTTTCACCGGCTCCTAATACTACAATTCTTTTCATCTCTTTATCTTATCTTAAGTGTGATAATCGTGATAGCTGCCAACACAATGGTAACAATCCAAAAACGGACTGTTATCTTTGATTCATGGAACAGTTTATCCGGTTTTGTGAACATTACACTGCATCCGGGTTCTATCAGGCTCATTGAAGTCCGGAAATGGTCATGGATCGGCGCCCGCTTAAAGAGCCGTTGTTTTACCCCTTTCTTCTTCCCGGCTTTATAATAGAACCGTTGCAAAATAACCGACAGGTTTTCTACCAAAAATACCCCGCAAAGAATAGGAATCAGCAGTTCTTTGTGGATAATAATGGCAAAAACAGCAATGATACCTCCAATCGTAAGACTTCCCGTGTCACCCATAAAAACCTGTGCCGGATAAGCGTTGTACCAGAGAAATCCGATAAGTGCACCGATAAAAGCACAGATAAATATAACCAGTTCCTCACTTCCGGGGATATACATAATATTCAGATAACTGGCAAATTCGAGATGGCTCGACACATAGGCGAGTATTCCCAAAGTAAGTCCGATAATGGCGGAATTACCTGCCGCCATGCCATCCATTCCATCATTGAGGTTGGCTCCATTAGATACGGCAGTTACTACAAATATGGTAACGATAACAAACAGTATCCAACCGGCTGTTTGGGCATATTCACCCATAAAACCTACAAAATCGGCGTAATCAAGGTTGTTGCTTTTGAAGAAAGGAATCGTTGTCTGAGTGGATTTCAAGTCATGTGTGCCATGTATCACTTCGATTTCATGTTCTGATTTTTGAACTTCGAAATTTTCACGAATTACTACATCCGGACTTAAATATAAGGTTAATCCTACGATTAGCCCGAGTCCTACCTGTCCGATAATTTTGAATTTACCGTGTAGCCCTTCTTTATCTTTTTTGAAAATTTTGATATAATCGTCTGCAAACCCCAGCGAGCCTAACCATATTGTGGTGATAAGCATCAATATCATATAAATATTGTGCAGTTTGCCCAATAATAGACAAGGAATCAGAATCGCAACAATGATAATGACACCTCCCATACTGGGCACACCTACTTTATCAACTCCGAATGGGTCGATTTTAGCGTCGCGTTGTGTTTCGGTAATTTGTTTCCGTTTCAGTAAATTAATGAATTTGTCTCCCCACATACTTGAAATCAGCAGTGCCAGGATAACAGCCATCAATGCGCGGAAAGAGGTATATCCGAACATTCCCGCACCGGGAAAATTGAGCTTATGCAGCCATTCAAACAGATAATATAGCATAGTTGTATCTACGTTGGACTAGTTTATCCGGCAAGCCGTCAAACAGTCAATGAAAAAATATCTTTTAAAATTTCCGTATCATCGAAATGATGTTTTACACCTTTGATTTCCTGGTAATTCTCGTGCCCTTTTCCGGCAACCAGAATGACATCCCCTTTGTTTGCCAGCATGCAGGCCGTACGGATTGCTTCTCTGCGATCGGCAATACTCAATGTCTTCTTTTTGTCATTATTGTCCAATCCTGCCAGCATATCGTTGATAATATCCTGAGGCTCTTCGAAACGAGGATTGTCGGAAGTGATAATCAGTTGGTCGCTCGATTTGGATGCTTCTTTTGCCATAATCGGGCGTTTTCCTTTGTCTCTGTTTCCCCCACAACCCACTACTGTGATTACACGTCCGTTGCCATCCAGTACTTCATGGATACTGTTCAGCACATTAACCAAAGCATCCGGTGTGTGGGCATAGTCTACAATCGCAGTATATCCTTCGGGAGATTGGATGGTTTGGAACCGGCCTGATACCGAATGCAAGGTACTCAGTACAATCAGTGTTTCTTCCGGATCTTTTCCTAAAGAAACAGCTGCGCCATATACCGCCAACAGGTTGTAAGCATTAAAACGGCCTACAAACTGTACGGTAACTTCCCGGTTATTTATTAAAAGTTCGGTCCCTTCAAAATGGGATTCCAGTATTTTACCTTTAAAATCAGCCAGTGTACGAAGCGAATAGGTCAGCTTCTGTGCTGCCGTATTTTGTAACATGACAAGCCCGGCTTTATCGTCTGCATTCGTGATGGCAAATGCCCTGGAAGGCAGGTCATCGAAGAATTTCTTTTTTGCTTTCAGATAGTTCTCCACAGTTTTATGGTAATCCATATGGTCCCGTGTCAGGTTGGTGAAGATACCTCCGTCAAAAGACAGTCCGCTGATACGTTTCTGATCGATAGAGTGTGAACTTACTTCCATGAATGCATATTCACAGCCTGCCTGAACCATCTTGTATATCAGGTTGTGCAGGGTAATAGGGTCGGGTGTCGTATGCTCTGTCGGAATAGCTTCTCCATCGATATAGTTGCAAACGGTAGATAATAATCCTGCCTTATGTCCCATTTTTCGGAACATTTCATAAAGCAAGGTTGCAATGGTCGTTTTTCCGTTTGTTCCAGTTACGCCAACTAATATCAGTTTTTCCGAAGGATTGTCATACCATGTGGAAAGTGCCAATCCTAAAGCTTCGGCAGAATCCTTAACAAGGATAAAAACCGGACTTTTTTCAACTATAAGTGCTTCGGGGACAGGCGGTATTTCTTCGCATATAATTGCTGTCGCTCCTTTTTCTATTGCTCCATTTATATATGTATGACCATCTACAACCGTTCCCCGTACTGCGACAAAAAGATAATTATCTTCCACTTTACGGGAATCAGACTGGATACCTGAAATTTCTTTATAAATATCACCCTTAATTTCAAGTACATTCAATGATTGAATAAGTTTTTTTAGTTCCATACGTTATCTTAATGTTAATGAAACGGTTTGACCCTTGGATACACGTGAACCGGGAGATATGGATTGTGATACCACTTTCCCCATTCCGCTCAATGTTACTTGCAGACCTTTGCTTTCTAACAGATAGACTGCATCTTTAGCCCCCATTCCGACTACATTCGGTACGAGATTTTCGCGAATAGGTACATCCTTCAGGATAATTTCTTTTTCTTCATCATCCTTTTTGGCTGTTACCCATTTGGTTTCGATACTGTCTGTATTTGCATCTATATCCAGTTTATTCAGTACATATTTTAACGGGTCTAATTCTCCGGCTTTAGGTTGAGGCATAAGAACTGCAGTCGAATCAGTATCCATCTTCTTTATGTCGATAGGCATATAGGCTGCATATATTTTCTCGGCAATTGATTTTACCACACCTCCGGACATGGTTCCTCCGGAAGGATAACCGATACGGGGTTGGCGGATAACTACAATACAGGAATATTTGGGTGCATCTGCCGGAAAATACCCGCAGAAAGCAACCTGGTGCCCGCTTCTCCGGTACACACCGCCGGAAGCGATTTGCGCCGTACCTGTTTTACCTGCTATCCGGACAATATCGGAGTGAACAGCCTTGCCTGTTCCTTTTTCAACAACCCCAAGCAACATATCCTTAATAATATCCAACGTTTTACTTGAACAGATAGATGAGTTGACTACTTCTGTCGAAAAACTCTGAATGGTTTTTCCGTTGTGGGAGATTTCTCTGGTGAATACCGGACGGACCATTTTCCCATTGTTAGCTATGGCATTGAAAAATGCCAGCGTATAAATAGGCGGTATCTGGGTTTCGTAACCGAAAGACATCCAGGGTAATGCGGTTTTCGACCAATAATGTGCCGTATCATTCGGCATTCTGATTTTAGCACGTCCGGCTCCCGGTATTTCCAGTTTCAGGTCTTTATTCAAACCGATTTTATATAAGCCTTCAACAAATCTTGTCGGATTTTTCTCATATCCTTTCAGGATTGTTTTTGCTACCCCGATATTGGAAGAGTACCAGATCGCTTGTTCTACAGAGATACGTCCGTAACCTCCTTTATTATTATTATGGTCGGTCATGCGTGCTCCCTTATACATATATATACCGTTGCCTACGTCCACCGTATCACTGGGGTGACAGATTCCGTCTTCAAGAGCTACCATAATGGATGCCACTTTAAAGGTAGAACCCGGTTCTGTCTCATCGGCAACTGCATGATTCTTTTCTTCACCGTATACCCCTTCGCGTATACGTCCCATATTGGTAATTGCCTTTATTTCCCCGGTTTCCACTTCCATTACCACTGCCGTACCTGAAGCTGCGTCAATCTTTTTCAACATGTCGACCAGCGATTTTTCTGTAATGTCCTGAATGTTGATATCAATGGTTGTACGGATGTCCATGCCATCTACCGGTTCTATTTCCGTAACGTTTGTCCAGGCACCGCCAACACGACGAACAGAGCTTAACCCTGCCTCTCCGCGTAATAGACTGTCGTATTGCAGCTCCAGACCGTTTTTACCTTTTGTCAGTCCTGTGGTAGGGTCTATTTCCCCGTAAATATCCCCGATGGTGCGTGAAGCCAGTGTCCCGAAAGGTTTCTGGCGTTGAACCATTTCTTTGGTATAGAAGCCGCTTTTGTTGCGATTTAACCGGAGAAAGGGATATTTTTTTATTTCTTTCAAGTCGGAGTAGGAGATACGTCCTTCAATCAGAGGGTATTGCCGGTTATTTTTTTTCATGTTCAATCCCCGCAACAGATGTGCTTTGTATCCAGCCGGTGTCCGGTTCTTAAATTTTTTGGAGAGATAGAACGACAACGAATCTACCCCGTTCCGTTTGGAATGGAGGAATGAGTCTACATTCAGCCCTTCTGCCTTGAAGTCGATATATGTATAATACCGGGGAACGCTGGTTGCCATCAATTTCCCATCAACGGAGTAGATATTTCCACGTCCGGGTGCTACCAGTAAATTCGGGCGTTTTTGGCTTTCAGCAACTTTTACCCATTTTTCTTTTTCAATAAAAGCCGTATCGAATGCCCGTACCAAGACGCCGATTGCCACTAATCCGAGGAATAGCACGACAATAAAGTAACAGAATAAAATCCGGTTACTTTTCGGGGTTACTTCATTTGGTTCGATTTCTTCAGCCATATTTATTTGTATAATTCATAAGGCGGGTTTTGAGCCGCTTCAAGTTCTATACCTTGTTCTTCAATCAATAATTCTATTTGCGACTGACGGCTGTTTCCCGTCAGCTCGGAGGAAATGGATAAAGCTTCGAAACGAATATCCCGAAGTTGCCGCTGGAGATGGTCTATCTCCCGTAGTTTTTGCATACAGGTATACCGGTTGCCGATGAAGAAGAAAACCAGAACAACCACAAGGACTATCATCTTTGTGTGCTTCACGATGAAATCTTCTTTTAAGATGCCACCGCCTATGATGTATAAAAAGGAAAGCCGTCTTTCTTTTTTCTTTTTCTTTCGTTGCTCCATATAACAAATTCCTTTTTGTATTGAAAACCGATTGTTTAATTTTCAATATCCAATTTCTCCGCTATTCTTAGTTTGGCACTTCTTGAACGGGGATTCTTTTCTATTTCCTCGCTGGAAGGAACCATTACTTTATTGTTGACCAACCGGAACGGCGATTTGCTATTTCCAAAAAAGTCCTGCTCTATTTTTCCTTCGAAATTACCTGTCTTCAGGAAATTTTTCACCAAACGGTCTTCCAGAGAATGATAGGTGATAACTACCAGTCTGCCTCCCGGTTTTAAGACCTCCATTGTTTGTTGAAGCATATCTCTCAGTGCCTTCATTTCATCGTTTACTTCTATGCGAAGTGCCTGAAAAACCTGGGCAAGAAATTTCTTTTCCTTGTCTTTTCCGGTAAAAGGTTTGATAACTTCCAGAAAATCTCCGATTGTTTCTATTTTTTTTGTTTCCCGGCTACGAACCAGCAATGAAGCCAGTTTACGGGAAACTTTCAGTTCACCGTACAGATAAAATAAATTGGCCAGTTCTTCTTCCGGATATGTGTTTACAATATCGGCGGCAGTTCTTCCGGCACGTGTATTCATACGCATATCCAAAGCTCCTTCAAAACGGAAAGAGAAACCTCGCTCCTTGTCATCGAAATGATGGGAAGAAACGCCCAGGTCAGCCAGTAAGCCATCCACATTGCCTGCGGCGTTGTGGTATCGCATAAAATTATATAAATAACGGAAGTTACTGCGGACAAAAACAAAACGAGCGTCCTCCGGTATATTACTTTCGGCGTCGGCATCTTGGTCAAATCCATAAAGTCTCCCCTTGTTATCTAGCCGGCTCAGGATTTCGCGCGAATGTCCTCCTCCTCCAAATGTCACATCTACATATATTCCTGAAGGGTGAATGCTTAATCCCTCTATACTTTCCTGAAGCATTACCGGTACATGATAGCAAACCTCTTTTTCTTCCATTTATTCGCTATTCTGTTAAACTGTTCCTTAAAATAAAGCAATATAGTTGTCTGATTTACTAAGCATTGCTCTATTGGAGGGTAAAAGTACGCATTTCCTTTTTTAACCGCCAAGAAATATAAGAGAAAAGTAACAAAAAGTTTTCAACAGGTAAGGGGAACGCTTTGTTATTGGCTGGTTATGGAATAAGATGCTTTCTTTTCGATTCATAGTTATGTTTTTTGAAAATCATAGTTATGATTTCGGAAAACCATAACTATGATTTGACATTTGACTTTGTCTGAAACGAGTTGACTTTTCCCAATGTTTTTTATCGAGTTCACTTTTCTGTTCTTCAGCCGGGTTTCTTTCATTTTGACACTTTGATAAAATAACCTCTTCCCAGTGGCCTGTATGGATAAAGATCCGGGAGGGATTGCGAATATGCTCCTCTTGCGAGGTTTGTCTTTGTTGTTTTGTTTGTACAGTTGTTAGAATGTTTACTAATTGGCATTGTGTATAGTTGTATCTAAGCATATTGTTATATTCTATGGTGTATAATAAATCTATTTGATATTTAGGTTAGATCTGATTTTACAACCATTATAGCATTGCCTCTCTGTTCTATAGCATCAAAAACCAAGATATATATGCTTTG
>UMFF01019930.1_pt1 | contig 124820 bp, 119 predicted proteins | sample 1964971 | NCBI WGS metagenome assembly UMFF01 (sample SAMEA4836042, study PRJEB28245) | human gut metagenome | biome: gut microbiome; material: fecal sample | place: Denmark | collected 2008 | reverse complement strand
GCCGCCGTCAAACAGGCTGCGGTCTTTGTCCAGTGATAACCAAATCATAATAGGCTTACCTACAATGTGGTCTTCCGGAACAAATCCCCAGGAACGGCTGTCTGCACTGTTATGGCGGTTGTCGCCCATCATCCAGTAATAATCGTATTTGAATGTATACGAAGTTTCAGGCTTGCCGTTGATGAAAACCTGTCCGTCTTTTACTTCCAGTTGATTATTCTCATAATTTCTGATGCAACGTTCGTATAATGCCAGGTTGCGTTCGTTCAGCGGAATAGTCGCTCCTTTCTTCGGAATCCAAAGCGGTCCGTAGTTGTCGCGGCTCCATCCCGTATTATATCCCAACGGGTAAGTAGAGCCGGCCCATGAGTCCGGTTCGATGATTATTTTCGTTATAATCGGCAGTTTCTTTGCGATTTCAACCGCTTTTTGTGTGAGTGGGAAATGATAGACCGGGTTGTATTGTCCGCTTTCGTTCGGTGTGAAACCTAATAGAGACAGTGTTTCTTTGTTGGATGTACCGTTAGAAATCAGTATCCGGTCGTCCTTGCTTATGTCCAGCAGGCGGAATTGTTCTTCGCTTATGGCGGAACCGTCTGTCTCAACGAAATAATTGAACTGCATGTCTTCCGGGTTTTTTGCGGCTACTCCGTCGATATATACCTGGTTGTTGCGTACTTCAATCGTGTCGCCGGGCATACCGATACAGCGTTTTACGTAGTTTTCGCGTTTATCTACCGGGCGGTAGATAATCTCTCCGAATGTCGCCTTATCGGTCAGGACATTTTCGCGTCCGTATTGTTCTACCAGATTGTAGTAATCCGGATTCTGAACTTTTAATGCGACCGTATCGCCTGCCGGGAAGTTGAATACTACAATATCGTTCCGCTTCACATTACCGAAACCTTTAACCCGCTTGTAGTCCCATAGCGGCCAGTCCAGATAAGACTTGCTGTTGAAGAATGGCAACGTGTTCTGTACCAAAGGAAAAGCCACAGGGGTATTCGGTACACGGGGACCATAACTCAGCTTGCTGACAAACAGATAATCGCCTACGAGCAGTGATTTTTCCAGCGAAGAACTGGGTATCTGGTAATTCTGGAAAATGAAAATATTAATGAAATAAACGGCTATCAATGCAAATACGATATCGTCTACCCATTCCAGGATGTTCCGTACTTTCGGATTCTTTGAGCGTTTCCATGCTCCCCAGGGGATGTATTGCGTAAGGAAAATATCTATGAGTACGATTAATCCGAGCAATAACCAGGCATTCCGCATCCATAGCACAAACAGGGCATACAGGATAGCAGCAATACTGAATTTAATCCATTGTTTTTTGGAAAACTTCTTCATGTATTATATTGGATTTTAGAATTTAAGCATATCTTCCATGCCGAGAAACCCTTTCTTGCCGGCTGTAAATTCAGCGGCTACTACGGCTCCGAGTGCAAAACCGGCACGGCTTTTTGCATCGTGCTTGATGGTGATATAATCGACATCCGACTCGTAAGTGATTTCATGAATACCCGGAACCTCTCCTTCACGGATGGCATGGATAGGCAAGTCGCTGGGCTGTTCTGCGGTTTCCAGTGTCCAACGGTCTTTCCGGTCCATGTTCTCGATGATTCCTTCTGCCAGCGTGATAGCTGTGCCGCTGGGTGCATCCAGTTTGTGGATATGATGGGTTTCCGTCATCTTTACATCATAAGCCGGGAAATTATTCATAATCTTTGCCAGATATTTGTTGAGGGCGAAGAATATGTTTACCCCGATACTGAAATTGGAGGCATAGAAAAAGGTTTTGCCTTCTTTTTCGCATTTTTCTTTGATTTCGCCGATACGGTCCAACCAACCGGTTGTACCTGATACCACAGGAACTCCGGCAGCAAAACAATTCATATAATTATTAAATGCCGAAGCCGGAATGGTGAATTCGATGGCTACATCTGCGCTTTTAAAATTATCCGAATGGATTTCTTCAGGATTGTTTATATCTACGATCGATACAATTTCATGACCTCTGCTAACTGCAATCTGTTCGATGGTCTTTCCCATCTTTCCATAACCTATAAGTGCAATTTTCATCTTTCTTTTTCTCGTTTCATTATTAGAATAGAATGCAAATATAAAGAATAATGATTAGATTTGGCTCATAAATCTTAACTCATGGAAAAGTATGGAACGTTTATTACATTATGTTTGGAAATACAAACTATTTGAAGCTACTCAACTGATTACCACAGACGGACGTCCTGTCCGGGTGATTGATACCGGAATACAGAATACGGATGCAGGTCCCGACTTTTTCAATGCGAAAGTCCGGATAGGAGATACCCTTTGGGCGGGCGGTGTGGAGATTCACGACAAAGCTTCGGACTGGCTGCTCCATCATCACGATGAGGATAAGGCGTATGATGCTGTTATTCTGCATGTTGTCGGGATAGATGATATGAGTGTAAACCGGACTACCGGCGAACGGATTCCCCAGGTAATCCTGCCGGTTCCGGAGGCTGTTTCCCGGAATATAGATTGGTTGCTTTTCAGAGAGAAGCCTGTTCCCTGTGCGGATGCAATCCATTCTGTTGACCCGCTTCATCTGTCTTCCTGGCTGGCCTTTCTTGTCAGTGAGCGGATGGAACGCAAAACGCTCGATGTATTTGCCTTATTGGAGCGGTATAACAGTGACTGGAATGAAGTATTCTATATCACTTTAACCCGTAATTTTGGGTTTGGTGTGAATAATGATGCCTTTGAACGCCTGGCGAAAAGCCTGCCTTTGCGTTGTATACAGAAACAACGGGGAAGTGCTTCCCAGATTGAAGCCATGTTGTTTGGACAGGCGGGAATGCTGGAAGGTGAGCTGCCGGATTATTATTCCCGTTTTTTGCAACAGGAATACAGTTTCCTGAGACGCAAGTTCAATCTGTTTCCATTGGATGGTTCTGTCTTTAAGAATCTTCGTACCCGCCCGGTGAATTTCCCTTATCTGAAACTTGCCCAGCTTGCAGCCATCTGGATACAACACGATACGCTCTTTTCCTGTATTCTTGAAGCCGGATGTATAGGAGACATCAAGAAATGCTTCCGTGTACATCCTTCCGATTACTGGAAGACACATTACCATTTCTATCATGTGTCTCCTTCAAAAGAAAAGCCGGTGGGGGAGAACTCCCTGAATATCCTTCTTATCAATACGGTAGTCCCGATGTTGTTTGCTTATGGGAACCGGTGTAAACGCCCCGAGTATTGCGAACGTGCCATCCGTATACTGGAAGCTCTTCCATCTGAAAATAACTCGATTGTATCCATGTTTCGGAATGCGGGCATAACCGTTTGCCATGCAGGCGACAGCCAGGCGCTTATCCAGTTAAAACGGGAATATTGCGAGAAGAAAAAGTGTATGTACTGCAGAATCGGTTTCAGGATATTAAAAGGGGATATAAATGGTTGTAAATATTAGCATATATAGATTAAATACATACTATACCTCTCAAAGTCACCGGATTTTTCCCTATTTTTGCCAAACTTATTAAATTAAGAAGAAGAAGAAGAATGAAGAATACATATATACGTAATTCGCTCCGCATGATCTACGGAACACTTTTACTTGTTGTTATCTATTCCTGTGCCAATATAGGAACCCCTAACGGAGGTCCTTATGATGAAAATCCTCCTAAATTTGTAAGTAGCAAACCCGTACCCAACGAGACTAATTTTAAAGGGAAAAATATTGAAATCCTTTTTGATGAATTAATCCAGCTCGATAAGCCTTCGGAAAATGTGATTATCACTCCCCCTCAGAGGGAACTTCCGATTATCCGAACAGCCGGACGCAAAGTGGTGGTGGAATTGAAGGATACATTGCGGGACAGTACTACGTATACGCTGGACTTTACAAATTCGATTTCGGACACGCACGAAAATAATATCTTTGAGAATTTCACTTTTGCATTTTCTACTGGTAGCGTAATCGATACGCTTGAAGTGGCAGGTATTGTGCTGAATGCCGAAAACCTGGAACCAATGCCGGGCATTACAATAGGTTTGCATAGTAATCTTGAAGATTCCGCTTTTGTGAAACTTCCGTTCGACCGTACTTCCCGTACAAATGATAAAGGACGGTTCACAATCCGTAATATCAAACCGGGAACGTATCGTATTTATGCTCTGAATGATGTGAACCGTGATTATAAATTCGATCAACCGGGAGAAGATATTGCTTTTATCGATTCTTTAATTATACCGACCAGTGAACTGACAACCCGCCAGGACACGACCTGGAAAGACAGTCTGACGGTAGATACAATCCGAACGGTCGAATATACCCGCTATTTACCGGATAATGTGGTTTTGCGTTTGTTTAAAGAAGACTTTGCCCGTCAGTATATGACAAGACCGGAACGTCCCGATGAAAAGATATTTACTTTACGTTTTAATGGCAGGATGGATACATTGCCTGCTATTGTCCCTCTGAATTTTACTCCGGCGGACAGTAGTTGGTTCCTTGTCCAAAAAATGGATGAAGGAAAAGAACTTACTTTCTGGCTGACAGACTCGACCGTATGGAAAAAAGATACGTTACAGTTGGAGATTACTTATCCTAAGAGCGACTCCCTGAATATTTTACGTCCCCAGACCGATACGCTCGAGTTGTTTATGCGCAAACGTCCGGTTGCAAAGAAGAAAAAGAAGAAAGATGATGAACCGGAACCTACTGTTTTCCTGGGTATGCAGGTGAATGCTCCGGGAGCAATGGATATGACGGATACGGTGTCTGTTGTTTTCACAGAGCCGGTAGTGAATCTCAACAAAGACTTATTTAAGGTCAATCAGATGGTAGATTCTACCTGGACGGATGTGGATTTTGAGTTTTTCCAGGATTCAACGAACCTGTTGAAGTATTATATCCTGCGTCCGTGGAAGTATGCGGAGCAATATCGCCTGCAAGTTGACTCGACAGCCATAACCAGTATTTATGGTAAATGGAACGATAAGTATTCGGGCGAGTTTAAACTGAAGACTAAGGAGGATTACGGACATCTGTATCTCAATATAGTAGGGGTTGATACGACAGCATTTGTCGAATTGTTGAATATGAGCGATGCCCCTATAAGGAAAGCAAAGGTAAAAGATGGCGGTGTGCTTTTCATGGACTTGAAACCGGATAAGTATTATGCCCGTATTGTGATAGATACGAATAACAATGGGAAATGGGATACCGGTAATTATGAGTCGAAACTACAGCCGGAAGAGGTATTTTATTCGCCTAAGCGATATGAGGTGATGCAGAACTGGGATGTGGAAGAGACCTGGGATGTCTATGCAACCCCTGTTTACCAGCAGAAGGCGCTTGAAATCACCAAGAATAAGCCCAAGGAAATAACCAAAAAGAAGAGAAACTACAAAGATGAAGGACAACAGCAAACTAAAACTCAGAATACGACGGGATCTACCGGTTTGCCGTTCTAAGTATTTGAGGATATATGGGGTATTACTTCTATTACTTTTTTCGGGAATTGTTGATGCGCAAACAATTCCTGCTAAAGAACGGTTTGGCGTGGGAGAAGAAGTCCAGTATGATTTGTATTTTAAATGGGGGCTTTTGATGCCTCGTGCCGGACTTGCCAAACTGTCCGTAGATAAGGCTACGTATAAAGAAAATCCGGTTTATCATTACCGGTTGCTTTTCAATACAGTCGGTCTGTTTGAAAAAGTCTTTCCGATGCGGGATACGATGAACTGTTACTTTTCAAAGGAGATGTTGTTGCTTAAATCCGAAAAACGTTCGGATGAAGGACATTATTATCTGGTGGACGATCTGCATTTCTCTTATAAAGAAGATAGCATTTTTGCCCATTCCCGGCGGTATAATCTGGAAGAAATAAAAATCGATACCACCTTGTACACTTCCGGAAAATATATGTTTGACATGTTGGCTGCAACCATGTATCTCCGTTCTCTGAACTGGGATACAATAAAGAATGGAGACGAATTTCCTTTTATCGTTGCATTGGGAAGGGATTTAGTAAATATCAGTTACAGGTATACCGGGCAACAGGTTGTGGAACGGGGAAATGTGAAATATAAGACCCGTCATTTTTATATAGATATTTTTGATGAAGCTTTTACCCAAAGTAAAGCTGCAGCCGAAATATGGATTGGGGACGATGAGAACCGTATTCCTGTCCGTATCCGTGCCAAACTGAAGCTGGGAGCGGCAGAGGTTTATTACCGGGAATCCAAAGGGCTTCGTTATCCGTTGAACTCCCGTATTGTTGTTCCCATGCGGGAGTATTAGCATATGAAAGAGGGAAAACTATCCGGCTACTTAGGACAACCGGCTATAATAGACGACAGGCCTTGGTTTACGGTTGCTTTGTATGGAGTTCTTGTCGCTTTGATATTAGCTGTATTTGAACCTTTCCAATACAGGCTGAATACTATTCTTCAATTATGGGTGCTACTGGCTTTTGTCTTGATTGCCGTAGGGAATGCGATAGGTATATTTATCCTTTTACCCCGCTTATTCACTAAGTACTATGCACCGGAGTCCTGGACGGTAGGGAGAAGTCTCCTCAACTATACGTTGTTTCTGCTTAGTGGTGGATTATGTACCTTTGTTTATGATTATTTTTTTCTTGTGGGGCATACTCCGGATGAATATGGGAATGCGATGTTTTTCCGTATTTTTTTCATTGATATGGTGGCGGCTGTTACTATAGCGCTTATTCCGATGTGCTTCGGTATTTTTATGGCAAAGAACAGGGCGTTAAAACACAATCTTGAAGCTGCCGGACAATTGAATAAACTTCTCTCCGAACGTATCGGGATACAAATGACAACTACGGAAAAAATAACTTTAAGCGGAAGTGCCAGAGAAGAGGTTGCTGTAAATCCGAGAGAGGTACTGTTTCTGGAGTCGTCAGGTAATTATGTTTCTGTTTATTATCTGGAGGGAGGAACGGTAAAACATAAATTATTCCGTTCGACAATCAAACAAGTTGAAGAAGTATTGGATACTTACGGTTACTTTATCCGTTGTCACCGTGCATATATAGTAAATACGGACAAGATTGTGAATGTGAACGGAAATGCACAAGGATACCGTCTGTCTCTTCATGGAACGGAGCTGGAAGTTCCGGTTTCCCGTACTTATATAAAAGATTTGAATACTGTTTTAAATAAAGACTGATGTGTTATTTATCCCTGAAATGCGGGATAGAATGCATGGATTTGTGTTTGGTCACTAAATAGAGCCGTCTGTCCCGGTTGCTTGTAAATCCGGTAATCCCCTGTTTATTTTGACGGAGAAATTAAACAGTATTCACATTATGAAAAAGTCTTTTATCTTATTAATTGCATTCGCTTTGTTTTTTGTTTGTTGGCGGAGAGGCCTGTTGATACATCTGGTAAGTGGCTGGTTGCCTGATTCCACATCCCTGTATTATCTGGTTTCTTATGGTTTATCTGGTATCTTTCCTCTGATTGCCCTCTTTATGATTCACAACAAAAGGAATATACTGTATAGTTTAGGTTTGTCAAAAAGGATGTTGACGGGGTGGGGTATGTCTTTGTGCGCTACTCTGCCTATGTTCATAGGGTTTGCTCTACTGGGTTCTTTTTATAAAGACATATCGATTGATAATTTATGCTATTCTATTTTTATTGCCGGTTTTTTTGAAGAACTGATTTACAGGGGATTTGTTTTCGGACAACTTTTCCGTTATGCAAAATGGGGATTCATTCCGGCAGTATTGATATCGGCTTTGCCTTTCGGTTTGTTGCATATCTATCAGGGGCATGATTTACTTTCTTCTCTGGCAGCATTTGGAATAACGGCTTTAGGGGGTGTATTTTTCGCCTGGCTTTATGTGGAATGGAATTATAATTTATGGTGTAGCATAGGTATGCATACGCTGATGAATATGTCCTGGATTTTGTTTAAGGTGAGCCCTGGAGCAGCCGGAGATATTGGGTGTAACCTGATTCGGATATTGACGATTGTTGTGGCTATAATGTTGACAGTTATTTATAAAAAGAAAAATCACCTCGGATGGCAGGTTACGAGTAAGACTTTGTGGGTAAAACAATCCTGAAACAAGTCTCTGCATAAGGAATGGACTGGACGGACAGGTTACCCCCATGCATCTGGATAATCTGGCGCGACAGGCTGAGGCCGATTCCTGTACCGGAGGGTTTGGTAGTGAAGAAGGGAACGAATATATCTTCTTGTATTTCGGTAGGGATGCCTGGTCCGTTGTCTGTAACTTCTATTATTAATAGTTGTTTATCCTGGTTCACACGGATGTTTATTTGCTTGTTTTCCTGCCCTTCCAGTGCTTGCATAGCATTTTTCAACAGGTTTATCAAGGTTTGTGAAAGAAGTTTTTCATCTGCTGTTATTTCGATTTCAGGCTCGTATAGTTCCAATCCGAAAGAAATATGCTGTTGTTGCATATCCGGGGTATGCAATAGCTGTATATTTTGCAGCAAGCGGGTCAGCGAGAATTTTTTAGGGACGGGAGGTTGTAATCCTGACAAGCGGCGGTAAGAATCTGTGAAATGTATCAGGCTCTGTCCCTGGTTTTTGATGGTGTCCAGTCCACGAATCGTTTTACGAACGGTTGCTTCTGTAATCTCTTTGGCTTCTTTTGAGGTATCTTTCGATTGAAAGTAGGATAGCAGAGTGCCCGAAAGAGAAACGATAGGGGCTATCGAGTTCATGATTTCATGTGTCAGGACATGCATGAGTTTATCATATGCCTCATATTCTTTCCGGTAGAGTTCGCGGTCGAACTCTTTCCGTTTGTTTTCCTTCATCAATTTATGGATACGGTTGAATGCTATATGCAGGCGGCGTTGTTCATCACTTCCCGTATCTTCAGGAAAATAAAGCATGGATTCATTGTCCTGGATGGCATCCAAGAATAATTGTATCCGCCGGTTGGATGCGTTCAGGTATGTGACCAATGCGCCGATAAGCCAGAGTGCTATTAATATGGCAATACATCCCAGGATAATCGCCCGTCCGGTTATGATTCCGGCAATACCCAGTCCGGCAACAATAATGATAATCGCTACCTGTATGAATATCCGTATATATAACCGTGTACTGAATAGCATATGTCCTTACATATTGAAGCGTTTCAACTTATTATATAAGGTTTGGCGGCTGACCCCTAATTGTTCTGCTGCGGCTGTGAGATTTCCGTCATTTTGTGTAATGGCAGCCTCGATAGCCTGCCGTTCTATCTCTTCCAGATTGGCATTTTCGTTGAATGCTGTAGTTTTACCGGGACGGATAAACAGGTCGGCAGCACGGATGGTATTCTTTTCAGAGAGGATAACCGCCTTTTCTATGGTATGTTGCAACTCGCGGATATTTCCGGGCCAATCATAGTTTTGTAATTTCCCGGCAGCCTGCGGATGAAGTGTCAATCCCGGACGTTTGTATTGGTCCGTATATTTCTTCATAAAATAGTCGGTGAAAAGTAGAATGTCTTCCCGTCGTTTTCGTAAAGGCGGAATTTCGATATGTATGGTATTTATACGATAATAAAGGTCTTCCCGAAAAAGGGATTGGGTAATCATTTCCGGAAGATTGCGGTTGGTAGCTGCTATCAACCGGATATCTATGGGTATTTTCCGGTTACTGCCGAGACGGGTAATTTCGCGGTTTTGCAGGGCGGCAAGTAGTTTTGCCTGTAGAGCCAGTGGCAGGTTTCCTATTTCATCCAGAAAAAGAGTCCCTCCATTGGCAGCCTCAAATTTGCCGGGGCGGCTTTCGTAAGCGTCGGTAAAAGCTCCCCGCTCGTGTCCGAACAGTTCACTTTCAAAAAGGGATTCGCTAACGGCTCCCATGTCTACGTTTACCATCTTGTTACGGCTGCGAAGAGATAAGCGGTGAATTTCCCGTGCCAGCATCTCTTTGCCTGTTCCGTTTTCTCCGGTAATCAGTACATTGGCATCGGTTTTAGCTACTTTGGTAACGACTTTTATCAGTTTCATCATTACAGGCGAATGCCCGATAATCATTGCCGGTTCGGAAGTACGGGTATCGGTCTTCTTTTTATGTCCGGTTGTATCGGATGCTACTGCTTGTAAAGCGGCCTGTATTTTTTCCAGTAGCGTATCATTATCCCAAGGTTTCAGTACGAAATCTACCGCTCCGCTTTTTAATGCCTTGACGGCAAGCTCCACATCCCCATAAGCAGTCAGCATAATAACCGGAAGTCCGGGAGCGATTTCCTGTATTCTCCGTAACCAGAATAAGCCTTCATTGCCTGTATTTACTCCAGCGGAAAAGTTCATATCGAGGATAACGAGGTTTACAGCCTGTGTGTCCAGAACGGAGAGGATATGATTGGGATTGGATGCGGTTTCCACCTGCTCAAAGATATCTTCCAAAAGAAGTTCGAGTGAGGTCAATACACTTTTATTATCATCTACTATGAGGACAGTTCCGGCTTGCATACAATCATTTTTTTGTAAAGGTATCGGCTTTCCTAATAGCTTGCAAGAGAGCGTCAAAATATTTGACACTTTACATTTATAAATTATACCCTGGGTCTTTTACCATTTTTATTAGACTTAAATCCGGTAGTTGTTTAAGCTGCTAAACAGGGGTTTCTTTATGAAAAGGGGAACTTAATATAGGAAGAGTGAAAAAAGTAATGTAGGAGAGTGTAAGTGTAAAAAAACTTGACGTTTTACCGTCAAAATATTTTACAGTGAAAATTGAAAACCGAAATGCCTGTGCTGATAATCAGTCTGTTAAAAAAGTGGCACGCCGTTTGCCTTCCTATTTGCATAATGGAACTAAAACAAATAACACAACAGCCTTTTAGAAAACTGCTTTTGCTTATTTTCCTTTTTTATATGGGTGAAGCCAAAGGACAGGAACCATGGACGGTAGAAGATTGTATGCACTATGCCGTGGAGCAGAACCTGCGTCTTAAGAACAGTCGGCTGGATACTCGTATTGCCCGGGAGGATTTTACTGCCGCGGTGGGTGACTTCTTACCCTCAGTAGAAGCAGTCGGTGCTTTGGGACGCCGGATGGGGCGTTCGATAGACCCGGAAACCAATTTATATACCTCATCAGCCTTTTTGGAAAGTACGCTCGGGCTGAATATCTCCTTGCCTGTATTTTATGGATTTACCCGTGTGAATCGGTTGCAGTTCCGGAAATTGAATAAGCAAATCTATGGCTTATCGGAGAAAGTGGAAGAGAACCGGGTGGCTTTTGAGGTGATGGATGCTTTTTATACCCTAAGTTTTCAGGAGAAAATATATGAGTTGGCCATCGAACAGCGCAAGCTGAGCGAGCGGTACAAGGAACAAATGCTTGAGTTTGTAGATTTGGGCATGCGTTCTCCTTCTGATTTGCAGGAAGTGAATGCCCGCCTGCAATCCGATATATATCAGGAAACAGTAAAAGCAAACAGTACCCGGCTGTCTCTATTGGCCCTGAAAGAATTGTTGAATATGACAGCAGATGATACGTTGGTTATTACTAATGAAGAGCAACCGGAACAAAATCCGATATTGCCGCTTTCATCCAATGAACTTTACGCCGTTTCCGAATCCGTCTTACCGGAATTTCAGGCAATGGAATTAAAAGAAAAGGCATCCCGCAAATCCTTGGCAATCGCATCCGGTGCTTTTTCTCCTTCTATTCGTGCTGAGTTTAGCCTTAACTCCGGTTACTACGGGACGATGAAAGATGATAGCGGAGGGATTCTTCCTTTTAACAGGCAAATGGAAAATAACCTGAAGAAATATATCGGGTTAAGTGTGTCATTCCCCTTGTTTAGCGGTTTTTCACGTTGGACACAGGTACGGAAAGAACGCTTTCGTCTCCGGCAGGTACGGAATGAAAACGAGCAACAACGTTTGGCGTTGTATAAGGAAATAGATGAGGCATATATATCCCTTCAGGCAGCAGCGGATGAAAACCGGCAAGCGCTGGAACAATTGCGTGCTGCAACGATAACGCTGAAAGAGAATGAAGAAAAATGGGAAGAAGGAATGATCTCCGTATTTGAACTGATGGAGAAACGTAATCTGTATATCAGTGCAAAAGCAGAATTGATACGTACCCGGTTACAGTATGATTTGAAACAGCGGACCGTACGGTTCTACCAGACAGGTACATTCTTGTAACAACCAGAAAAATAAAACAATATATCCATATGATAAACAACAATATGGACACCCGTATCGAACGGAAGTCCCGCTTTAAGAAAAAACATATATATACTCTGGGAGGAGGCATTTTTGTGATCCTTTGTCTTTTATGGTTTATCTTTCGGGATACCTCTTCTTCCATGAAAGTGGAGAAGGAGCGTATAACGATTGCCACCGTGCAGAAGGGAGAGTTCAACGACTATATCCGTGTGATCGGCCAGGTACTTCCCGACCGTATCATCTACCTCGATGCCGTCGAGGGTGGTCGTGTGGAAGAGCGATTGATTGAGGAAGGAGCACAAGTGAAAGCCGGTGATGTCATTCTTCGCCTCAGCAACCCGCTTCTGAATATCGGCATCTTACAGAGCGAAGCCGACTTGGCTTATCAGGAGAACGAGCTTCGTAATACCCGTATCAGCATGGAACAGGAACATCTCCGGTTGAAGCAAGACCGTATCGCCCTGAATAAGGAACTGATACAGAAAGAACGCCGATTCAAGCAATATGAACGCCTGTATAAGAAGAACCTTTTGGCTCGGGAAGATTATCTACAGGCCCGGGAAGATTATGAAGCAGCTCATGGGCAGCTTGCCGTTGTGGACGAGCGCATCAAGCAGGACGATCTTTTCCGTACCAGCCAGCTCCAGAGTCTGGATGAGAATATCCGTAACATGAAGAAGAGCCTTATTCTGGTACGCGAACGTCTGGAGAACTTAAAAGTAAAAGCGCCTGTTGCCGGGCAGTTAGGGAATCTTGAAGCCCAAATCGGGCAGTCCATCGCCCAGGGAGAACGTATCGGTCAGGTAATCACTCCCGAACTGAAAGTGGAAGCAAAGATTGACGAACATTACGTGGAACGTGTCATGCCCGGTCTTCCCGCCAGTTTCGAACGCGAGGGGAAAAGTTATGATATGGAAGTTGCGAAAGTCTATCCCGAAGTACGGGAAGGACAGTTCCGTACCGATTTGCATTTTGTTTCCGGTAGACCGGAGAATATTCGTGCCGGGCAAACCTACCACCTGAACCTGCAATTGGGTGATCCCGTGCAAGCGGTGATTATTCCACGCGGAAGTTTTTATCAGGCGAGCGGTGGAGAATATGTTTATGTGGTGGATGAAGAAGAAAAAACAGCCCGCCGCCGTCCTGTTCGTTTGGGGAGGCAGAATCCTCAGTATTATGAGGTGGTGGAAGGTGTACAACCGGGAGAGAAGGTGATTATTTCCGGATATGACTTGTTTGGTGAGAATGAACGGTTAATTTTACGTTGATGGAATATTTGTCTCAGATAATCAAAAGCCAGCGGGCAAAAAAGTCTCTTTCCGCCCTGAACGTATTCGGCCTTTCTGTTTGTATCGGTGCGGCTTTGCTGATTATGCTCTATGTGCGGTTTGAGTTAAGTTTTGATTCGTTTCATGATGGCGACCGCATCTATCGTGTGGAGAGCCGCCTTTATGAAGGGGCGACCTTGACGGACAACTGGGCGACTACCTCTTTCGGGCATGCTCCTGTCATGCACCGTGAGATTCCGGGTATCGAGCAGTATGTACGTGTGACGGCACAGGATCGTGAACAGGAGGTGACATATGGCGACCGGCAGTTTGTAGAGGAGCGTTATTGCTATACGGAACCCGCCTTCTTCGACCTTTTCAATTTCCCCATTCTTAAAGGAGAGAAAAACGGGCAGTTGGTACGTCCGAATACCGTAGTGATTACCGAAAGCGCAGCACGTCGGTACTTTGCCGGCGACGAGCCAGTCGGTAAGGTTTTGACATTCCGTACTTCTTCGTCCGAACAATATTTCGAAGTGACGGGTGTGATTGCCGATATGCCATATAACTCGCATCTGCACTATGATTTTCTCCTGTCTTATTCTTCTATACCGGAGGCACGGCGTGATATCTGGTATATTCATGGTGTTTATACATATGTCCGGCTTGAACCGGGAAAGAAACCTGCAAGTATCGAGAAGGCTTTTCATTCCATATCCGGAAAATATAAAACAGCGGCATTGAAACATAAAGACTGGAAGGTCGAGTTGATTCCCTTGCGGGATATTCATCTGACTCCCCGTAAATCTTATGAGAAAGAAGGGAAGGGCAGTCGTATGGCTGTTCGTATCCTTTCAGTGATGGTTGTTGCACTTTTGCTGATTGGCTGGGTGAATGCGTTGAACCTGACAATAGCCCGTTATCTGGAACGTGGCAGGGAGTTTGGTCTTCGCAAGGCATTCGGGGCTTCCCGTCAACAGGTAATTATACAAGGTCTACTGGAAGCCGGGCTGTTGAATTTGGTGGCTTTGATATTGGCACTCGGATGGGTTGAGGTATTGCTGCCTCTGGCTTGTAGTTGGGCAGGGCAGGATTTTGTTGCCGGTGCTTTTGGTTCGTTTGGATTCTGGGGAATAACAGCAGGGATATTTATGTGCGGGACTCTGTTTACCGGATTGTATCCGTCGTTTTTGCTGACTTGTATCCGTCCTTCGGATATCATGCGTGGAAAGTTGCTGCATAGCCGTAAGGGGAACAGGATACGGAAGGTATTGATTGTAGCCCAGTTTATCGCTTCTTTTATTTTGGTTTCCGGGACGTTTGTTGTGATAGGGCAGGTTCGTTATATGCAGCAGGAGACTTCTTCCGCTTTATTGAATAGGGTTCTGGTAGTGAAGTATCCTTCTTTTACGGATAATATGTCTGTCCGGATGGAGAGTTTCAAGAAACGGTTGGAGCAGGAGCCTTTTATCAGCCGTGTCTCCGTTTCCGGTGCCGTGCCGGGAGTCGAGGTAGCCAATTACTTTACAAACCGTCCTTATGGCAGCGATCTTTCCGAAGTGAAATTAGTACAGATGTTCGCAGTCGATTATGATTATCTGCCCCTGTATTCGCCGGAAATACGTTGTGGCCGGGTCTTCTCCGAAGCATATGGTGACGAGTTGAATAAGGTTGTTTTGAATGAAGAGGCCGTACGTCTGCTCGGCTATCCTTCACCGGAAGATGCTTTGGGCAAGCAGTTGGCTATGGAGGTATTGGAAGAACCGCTCGAAGTAGTCGGGGTTGTGAAGAATTATCATCAGCAGTCGCTTGCGGAACCTTACAAACCCATCCTCTTTTTTCTAAAAGAACGGGTTCCGCTTATTGCTACTCCTTATATCTCCGTCAGGATGGACGGTTCCGTTAATGCAGCACGGCTTGCAGAGGTAGAACAGATATACCGGACTTATTTTCCATCCGCTCTTTTCTCATATTTTTATCTGGATGATTATAATAACAATTTGTATAAATCGGATCGCAACTTCGGCTGGATTTTTGCCAGTGCCGCGTTATTGGCTGTCTTTGTCGCTTGCCTGGGATTATGGGTTGTGACGCTCTTCTCTACACTTTCCCGGGTGAAAGAAGTTGGGATACGCAAGGTGCTGGGAGCCGGAAAAGTGAATCTTTTTATCGTCTTGACACGTGAGCTACTGCTTCTTACGGTACTGGCAACTGTATTGGGAATGCCTGTTTCCATGTTTTTAATGAATGGATGGCTTGAAAGCTATGCCTTTCATATAGTACTGCCCTGGTGGGTATATGCCGTTGCATTTGTATTGTTGGTTTTTATAGCTTTTCTGACGGTAGTCCGTCAGGTGTGGCGGGTTGTACGGCTGAAACCGATGCGTATTCTCAGGAATGAATAATTTAAACAAGTATAGTATGATTAAAACAGAGAATCTCTCTATGGTCTTCACAACGGAAGATGTGCAGACAAAAGCATTGAATGAAGTAAACCTCGAAATCGGGCAAGGTGAGTTTGTCGCTATTATGGGACCTTCGGGTTGTGGGAAGTCTACTTTACTGAATATTCTGGGAACACTCGATTCCCCAACATCCGGAAAATATTTTTTTGGAGAGAAAGAGATAAACAAGATGAGCGAAAGCCAGCTTACTTCTTTCCGTAAAGGGAATATCGGCTTTGTGTTTCAGAGCTTCAACTTGATAGATGAGCTGACGGTGTATGAAAATGTGGAGCTTCCGTTAGTCTATCTGAATAGTAGGGCATCGGAAAGAAAGAAGAAGGTAATGGAGGTATTGGAGCGGATGAATATCGCCCATCGTGCCGGGCATTTCCCACAACAATTATCCGGTGGACAACAGCAACGTGTGGCGATAGCCCGTGCAGTGGTGACAGACTGCCCGTTAATACTGGCGGATGAACCTACCGGAAACCTGGATTCGACAAACGGAGTCGAGGTAATGGAGCTATTACGGGAACTGAACAAGCAGGGGACTACGATTGTCATTGTCACACATTCCGAACGGGATGCTTCTTACGCTCACCGGGTTATTCATTTGCTGGACGGGCAGATTGTATCGGATGGGCAAACGGCAGATACGGCTAAGCATATATAATAAAATGTGATATGATGATTATATCGAATTATTGGAATAGCGCCTGGCGCAGCCTTACGAAGAAAAAGGGCTTTAGCGCTATTAATATAACCGGGTTGGCTATCGGTATGGCAGCCGCTTTGCTGATACTTACCTATGTGGCTTTTGAATATAGCTACGACAATATGCACCGTAACCAGGACCGTATTTTCCGTGTGGAAGCCCGTTTCTATGAGAATGGGGAACTGACGGACGATTGGGCGAGCAGTTCGGCGGGGTATGTTCCGGCTATGAAGCGGAATATGGCCGGGATAGAAGATGTCACGCGTGTAGGCAGCCAGTATTATCCGGAACAGATAGTCAAGTACAACGAGTTGCTTTACCGCGAGACCGGCATCGGATATGCGGAAGCGAACTTCTTTAACTTCTTTGACTTCAAATTATTGAAAGGGGATAAGAATACCTGTCTGGAAGGACCGAATAAAGTCGTGATTACCGAACGCATTGCCCGGAAATATTTTAAGGGAGAGAATCCGATGGGTAAAATCCTGATATTCCGTAGTAATATAGGGGAGGAGGCTTGCGAGGTAAGCGGTATTATGGAAGACATGCCGGTCAATTCGCATACCCGTTACAGTATGTTGATTTCTTATAAGACGTTACCTGAATGGATGGACGAATACTGGTATCGTCATGAAGTTTATTCGTATGTCCTGCTGAAATCTGCAAATCTGAAGAAACAGGTGGAAGATGCTTTCCCTGAAATGGCGGAGAAGTATAAAACGGATGAGGCTTTAAAAAATAAGACTTGGGCGGTACAACTTGTCAACCTGCGGGATATTCATTTAAACCGGCAGAAGTCTTATGAGCCGGAGATAAAAGGAAACAGTTCCTCTTTATTGGTATTGATTTGTACGGCTCTTGCTATTTTGTGCATAGCCTGGATTAATTATATCAATATGACGGTGGCCCGGTCGATGGAGCGTGCCAGGGAAATCGGCATACGCCGTGCATCCGGAGCCAGCCGCAGGCAGATTGTCTCTCAATTCTTGTTTGAAGCGCTGGTGACGAATGGGATAGCTTTTATCCTCGCCCTCGGTATTATGGAGGCTTTAATGCCCGCTTTCAATAATCTGACGGGACGCGATTTGAGTTTCTCCGTTTGGATAACGACTCCATTGGGTTGGCTGTTGCTGCTTGTGTTTGCCATCGGTGTATTCCTTTCCGGCTTTTATCCGGCGATGGTTTTGTCCGGCATCCGTCCGCTAAAGATGCTGAAGGGGAAGTTTACACATACCCGGAGTGCAACGATTACCCGCAAGGTATTGGTGGTATTGCAATATACGGCCTCGTTGACATTACTTTGCGGTACCTTGATTGTATATGCCCAATTGCAGTATATGCGGAACGCTTCTCTTGGGGTGCGGACAGACCAGACGTTGGTATTGAAATTTCCGGCGAAATGTGAAGGGCTGGAAACCAAATTGGAAGCGATGAAGAAGGAAATCGCTTTGTTGCCTTCAGTAAAAGCTGTAACGGTTTCCGGAGCAGTGCCGGGTACGGAGGTGACGGATTTCCTTTCGATTGTCCGCGAGAATGATGTTACCAAGCAAACCCGTCTACTGGAAATGCTTAATTGTGATCCTTATTTCCTGGATGCGTATGACCTGAAGTTTGTGGCAGGCCGTGGCTTCTCGGAAGATTTCGGCGGGGATGTTTATAATATCGTTTTAAATGAGGCGGCAGTCCGTACATTGGGTTTCGAATCGCCGGAGAAGGCATTGGGCGAACGGTTGTCTGTGGAGACGGTAGACCAGCCTATGCAGATTATCGGGGTTGTGAAAAACTATCATCAGCAATCCCTGAATAAAGATTATACCCCCATTCTGTTTGCTTTACATGATAAGCTAAGCTGGATGAAACAACGTTATATCTCTGTGGTGATGGAGGATGCTAATCCGCGCGAATTAACGAAACAGGTGGAGACGGTCTGGAACCGTTATTTCCCGGATTCCAGCTACGATTATTTCTTCCTCGACCAGTTTTTCGACCAACAATACCGGCAGGATGAAGTTTTCGGTTTGATTGTCGCCCTGTTCGCCATCCTTGCTATTTTTATTTCCTGTATGGGGCTCTGGGTGCTTGTGATGTTCTCCTGTTCTACCCGCATTCGTGAGATGGGTATCCGTAAGGTATTAGGAGCCTCCAAAATGCAATTGTTCTGTGAATTGGGGCGCGAATTCTTTGTATTGATAGGCATCGCTATTGTAATCGCCCTGCCCCTTTCGTGGTGGATTATGAACGGATGGCTCAGTTACTATTCTTTCCGTACCGACTGGAAAATATGGTTCTTTATTGTTCCGGTAGTTTTATTGTGTGTGATTTCTCTACTGACTATCGCCTGGCAAACCGCCAAGACTATTTTCAGTAAACCGGCACGGTCGCTACGGTACGAATAATTAAGGGGATATGTCAAAACGATTTTGAAACTTTCTTTTAGGCACAGATTCCACGGATTTCACGGTTCTTGTAGACTGAGACCGTGGAATCCGTACTTAAAATTTTGTCATAATGTAAGCCGTTATATACTTTCGCCACACCCTCTTATTCTATTGGAGCGAATGGTAATTCGGTATCTTTCCGGTAGCCTGTACCGTTGAATGTCGCGATAAGTTCCCCTGCTTCGTTTGTTATTTGTACTTCACAGTTGGCAAGGCGTTTATGGCTGAAAGCCTCGCGGGCTTCGGCATACAGGTAGCCTTTGCTCTCTGCTTTAAAGAAATTGATGTTGGAAGTGATGGATAAAGTCAGCCGTGCGTGGCTGTTGGTTGCAGCAGCAAAAGCAAGGTCTGCCAATGTGAAGATTGCACCGCCCTGGCAAACACCGCCCCCGTTCAGGTGCTCCGGTTTGATTTCCATACGGGCTTTTGCATATCCGTTGCCGATTTCCAGCAATTCTACGCCTGCCAATAACGCGAATTTGTCGCCTTGAAGAAATTCATGAATAGTCATCGTAGTTATTTGTTATAAATAAACCATAGTTATGATTTTCCCAATTCATACTTATGATTTCGGAAAATGATAACTATGGTTTGCTTTTTTGGATATGAACTTATTTACTTAATTTCCATTCTGCCCCATCCTTCGTATCCTTGATTTCGAAACCGAGAGCTGTCAGTTCGTTGCGGATTTTATCGGAGGTAGCCCAGTCCTTGTTGGCTTTTGCCTGCTGGCGAATAGTCAATAATAAATCCATCGCTTTACCGAAGGTTTCGTAATTGTTTCCACCTGCGGATGCTGCTTCGTCTTTCATTCCGAGGATATCGAAGATGAATGTATGGAATACATCCTGCAGTTCTTTCAGGTCTTCGGCAGAGAGAGTGCCTTTTCCGTCCTTTACCGTGTTGATTGCACGTGCCGCATCAAACAGATGGGCAATAACAATCGGCGAATTCAGGTCGTCGTTCATGGCATCGTAGCATTTGCGGCGCAGGTCTTTAACCTCGACTGTCGAAGCATCGGATGCTTTCAGCTTCATCAGATGGGAATAAGCATCCAATAAACGTTCCAGTCCTTTTTCTGCGGCCTGCAATGCCTCATTACTGAAATCGACCGTACTGCGGTAATGCGCCTGAAGAATAAAGAAACGGATAGTCATCGGCGAATATGCCTGATGCAACAGTTTGTTGCTGCCGGAGAAGAACTCTTCGAGTGTGATGAAATTCCCCAAAGATTTACCCATCTTTTGCCCGTTGATGGTAATCATATTGTTGTGCATCCAGTAATGAACCATATCGTCGCCCTGTGAAGCCACTGCCTGTGCAATCTCGCATTCATGGTGCGGGAAAATCAGGTCCATGCCGCCGCCGTGTATATCGAAATGTTCGCCCAGATATTTCTTGCCCATAGCCGTACATTCGCAGTGCCAGCCGGGGAAACCGTCGCTCCAGGGTGAAGGCCAGCGCATGATATGTTCCGGTTGTGCGCATTTCCAAAGAGCGAAATCTATCGGGTTGCGCTTTTCATCCTGTCCGTCCAGACTACGGGTCGTATTCAGCATATCGTCGATATTACGTCCTGAAAGTACCCCGTAATTATGGTCTTTGTTGTATTTCTCTACATCGAAATATACAGAGCCTTCGCTTTCGTAAGCGTAGCCGTTGTCCAGTATTTTTTTTACCAGTTCGATTTGTTCGATGATATGACCGGAAGCGTGCGGTTCGATGCTGGGAGGAAGTACGTTCAGTGCTTCCATCGCATGATGGTAACGGTTCAGGTAATATTGTACCACTTCCATCGGTTCCAACTGTTCCAGACGTGCTTTCTTGGCGATTTTGTCTTCGCCGGCATCGGCATCGTGTTCCAGGTGTCCGACATCGGTTATGTTGCGTACATAGCGTACTTTATATCCTATATGCGTAAGATAACGGAACAGCAGGTCGAATGTGATTGCCGGACGCGCATGTCCCAAATGAGCGTCGCCATAAACGGTAGGACCACATACATACATACCCACATGCGGTTCGTGCAGCGGGATGAACTGTTCCTTTTTTCTTGTGAGTGTGTTGTAAATACTTAATGGATGTTCCATATCTATCTAATTTTAAGAGGGACAAATATAGGAATAATCTTAGCCTTTGCCAACGGGAGGGAGAGGTATTAATGTAAGTTTCATCTATAACTATTTTGCGGGAGGTGTGTCGGTGCCTAATCTGAAGGTGTGTCAGTGCCTAATCCGACGTGCCTTCAGAGCCTCGTCTGACACGGTTTCAGTGTACCGTCTGACATCGCTTCAGATTAGGCTCTGACATGGCTCCCTCCAAATAATTTGAGAATATTGGGAAAACAGCCTGACTTGATTTAAGATGCATACGAATCAACAAATTATATATAACGTATGATTTTATCAATAGTTTTATACCCTTTAGGGTGTAAAATCAGTTATCCCATTATTATTTATACCTTATCGGGTGTAAGTATTAGTTTTGTTTTGTTATTTTGCAATCCGATTTGTATCAATCAATTAAACGTATACGTATGAAATTAAATCTATTCATTTTTTGTGTGTTAACCGTCTTATTCCCATCTTGTGTGAAACAGTCGTATAATCTGGCGGATTACGGTTTGAAGCCGGATACGAAAGAAAACGCTTCCCCTTTGTTTGCCAAGGCTCTTCAGGAGATTGCTTCGGCAGGAAATACGGATTCCATTGTGATTGTGTTGCAGGAGGGACGTTATGATTTTTATCCGGAAGGGGCTACGGAACGGGAATATTTCATATCCAACCATGATCAGGATAATCCCAAATCCGTGGGACTGGCTTTCGAGCATATGAAGCATGTCGTGTTCGACGGGCAAGGCTCCGAACTGGTTTTCCACGGGAGGATGCTTCCGGTTTCGTTGGTTCACTCGGAAAACAGTACGTTGAAGAATTTCAGCATCGATTTCGAGAACCCGCATATCAGTCAGGTGAAAATACTGGAAAACGATACCGTGGCAGGCATGATTACCTATGAGGTAGCTCCCTGGGTGGAATATGAAATCAGGGACAGTGCTTTTGTTGCAAAAGGCGAAGGCTGGGAGCATACTCCTGCCTGGGGGATTGCCTTCGAAGGCGATACAAAACGCCTTGTCTACACAACCAGCGATATTGCCGTGGGAACCCGGAACGTTACGGAGATAGCTCCCCGCAAGATAAAAGCCCCGTGGGTGAACAAGAAATTAATACCGGGGACAGTGGTCGTGATGCGTGGTTACGGACGTCCCACTCCCGGTGTATTCCTTTCTAATGATACAAACACAAAACTGGAGAATATCCAGGTGCACTATGCTGAAGGTATGGGCTTGCTGGCGCAGATGAGCGAGAATATAACATTGGACGGCTTCTCGGTTTGCCTTCGTGGAAAGGATGATCCCCGTTATTTTACAACGCAGGCGGATGCCACTCATTTCTCCGGCTGCAAGGGCAAAATCGTTTCTGTAGGCGGAATGTATGAAGGTATGATGGATGATGCCATCAACGTACATGGAACCTATCTGAAAGTACAGAAGCGGGAGGACGACAAAACATTGGTAGGTGAATATATGCATCCGCAGGCGTACGGTTTCGACTGGGGTTTTGTGGGAGACACCGTTCAGTTTATCGATGCTAAGACTATGGAGATTATCGGGCAACCGAACCGGATTACTGCTATCCAAGCGGTAGACAAACCGGATAACCGGGGGGCTAAAAAGTTCCGGATTGTTTTTGAACAGGCTCTTGACCCGGCTATCGCTGAAAGCGGTTCATTCGGCATCGAGAATCTGACATGGACTCCGGAAGTTTATTTTGCCGACAATGTAATCCGCAACAACCGGGCACGTGGTTCGCTGTTCAGTACACCGAAACAAACAATCGTGGAGAATAACGTGTTCGACCATACATCCGGTACGGCTATCCTGCTGTGTGGCGATTGCAATGGCTGGTTTGAAACAGGAGCCTGTCATGATGTGGTAATCCATAAGAATAGGTTTGTCAACTCGCTGACGAATATGTTCCAGTTTACGAATGCCATTATTTCCATTTATCCGGAAATCCCCGACTTGAAGTCACAGCAGAAATACTTCCATAGCGGAATTGTGATTGAAGATAACGAGTTCGATACTTTTGATGTGCCGATCGTATATGCCAAATCGGTGGACGGGCTGGTATTCCGTAATAATATTGTGCGCCAGAATCATGATTATCCGGCGTTCCATTGGAACAAACATCGTTTCTTCTTTCAGCGGGTGATTCATGCGGATATTGAAAATAACCGGTTTGACGGAGGATTCGACCCTGCCAAAGATGTGCGGACGGAAAACTGATAGTATGCCGGTTAGCTGTTGAGAGCCAGCAGCTCTTCAATCATTGTACGGTCGTTGGTCAGGCGGGGAATTTTATGTTGCCCGCCTAATTTCCCTTTATTTTTCAGCCATTTATAGAACACGCCTTCTTTACCGGTAATGATTTCCAGCGGTTGAAGTGAAATCTCCTTGTAACGTTTCGCTTCATAGTCGGAATTAAGTTCCTGTAGTGTCTTATCCAACAGTGCGGCAAAGTTCTCTACAGACGGCGGCATCTTTTCAAATTCGATGAACCATTGGTGTCTTCCTTTGGCTTTGTCGAGCATGAAGAAAGGGGCGGCCGTATATTCTTTTACCTTGGCTCCGGTGGCGGCGCTGATTTTGCTGATTGCTTTGTCTGCATTGTCTACCATCAGTTCTTCCCCAAAGGCATTGATAAAATGTTTTGTTCGTCCTGAGATAACGAATTTGTGCGGGAAAAGGGAGGTGAAACGTACGGTATCTCCAATCTGATAACGCCATAATCCGCCGGAAGTGGTAATTACCATAGCGTAGTTTTTACCGGTTGTCACAGCTTCAAGCGGAAGAACGGTCGGATTTTTTCTCCCAACTTCATTCATCGGGATAAATTCGTAGAAGACTCCGTAATCCTGCATCAACAGCAAGCTGTGGTCCGATGGATCGTCCTGTATGCCGAAAAAACCTTCTGAAGCATTGTATGTTTCCATATAATGCATTTTGGAGGAGGGTATTAATGACTTATATTGCTCACGATATGGCTCAAAACTGATACCGCCATGGAAAAAAACTTCCAGATTGGGCCATACATCTGTCAGATATTCGCGTCCGGTCTTTTTCAGTATGGCTTTGATAAGTACCAGCATCCACGAAGGGACACCGGAAAGGCTGTTTACATCTTCTTTGTAAGTGCTTTCTACAATTGCTTTTATCTTACTTTCCCATTCGTCCATCAGGATGATGCGTTTGCTGGGAACGCGAACCAGATTGACCAGCGGGTTGAGGTTCTGTAACAAAACCGCCGAGAGGTCGCCGCAATGTGAGTTCTGATTCAGGGGAGAGGGGCTGTGGCTGCCGCCGAGTATTAACCCTTTCCGGGCGAAGAAGTGGCTTTCCGGATTGTTGCGAAGGTAAAGGGCTACTGTGTCAAAACCGCCTTGGTAATGGCAGTGCTTCAGGTTTTCAGGGGTGACGGGAATAAATTTGCTCTTATCGTTCGTGGTCCCGCTGCTTTTAGCGTACCACTTTACCGCCGAAGGCCAGAGGATATTCCTTTCTCCATTTATCATACGGGTGACGTATGGCTTTATATCATCGTAGATTTGCAAAGGTACCCGCTCACGGAAATCTTCATATCCGCGGATACTTTTGTAATCATATTTCCTGCCCCATTCTGTGTTTTGTGCAGTTGAAAGAAGGGATTGCAATTGCTTTCGCTGGATACTGTCCGTATCCTGCGCAAACCGTTGGATTGCCTTTTGCCTGGGGCGGAAAAATAATGATATGGTCTTTGTTAAAATATCCATGCTCCATTTAATTGAATCTGGTGCAAATGTAGGCATTCTCTTTTTATTTATATCTTTGCCATATACATAATTAACAAAACGATGAAAATAGGTATCCTTTCTTCAGGTGGCGATTGTCCCGGTATCAATGCGACAATCCGTGGCGTGGGTAAAACTGCAATTATGCATTATGGTATGGAAGTGGTAGGTATCCACAGTGGTTTTGTAGGACTTTTGAACAAAGATATTCAAGAGTTCGATGAACGCAGCCTTTCCGGTATCCTGAATTTAGGGGGGACTATTCTCGGGACTTCGCGCGAAAAGCCTTTCCGTAAACTACTTGCTTCCGGCGAGAGTGAGAAACCGCAGATTATTATGCAGAATTATAAAGATTTAGGATTAGACTGTCTGGTCTGTATTGGAGGCAACGGTACCCAGAAGACGGCTGGTATGCTTTCTGCTCTGGGATTGAATGTGGTAGGGGTACCTAAAACGATTGATAATGATGTATGGGGAACGGATATCACTTTCGGCTTCAATACGGCTGTAAATATTGCAACCGATGCAATCGACCGCTTGCATTCTACCGCCAGTTCCCATAAGCGTGTCATGGTAGTCGAAGTGATGGGACATCATGCAGGCTGGATTGCCTTGTATGCCGGTATGGCCGGTGGGGCTGATGTTATACTGCTTCCCGAACTGGGTTACGACATGGATAAGATAAACGAATCGATTCTGGAACGTGCCCGCCGAGGTAAACCCTATTCCATTGTAGTGGTAGCGGAAGGAATTAAAACTCCGGATAAAAAACGCCCGTCGGACTATATTACCCGGGTGATAGAAGAGACAACCGGCATAGAATGCCGCGATACGGTATTAGGCTATATCCAGCGTGGTGGAAACCCTTCTCCTTTCGACCGTAATCTGGCAACCCGCTTGGGCGGACATGCCACGGAACTGATTGCCAAGGGGGAATTTGGGCGTATGGTCTGTATGAATGGAGACAAAGTGGACTCCATAGCCTTATCCGAAGTTGCCGGAAAACTGAAATTAGTTACTCCGGAACATGATTTGATTTTACAGGGAAAACGAATGGGTATTTCGTTCGGGATTTGAGAATCAACCTTCTGTTTCTGTAGCCGGCTGACCGTTTGTTTCTGCTTCTTCCGGCAGTTCTTCAAACTCATGGTCGGCTGTATTTTCGCCTGTCTGCTTTTTCTTCAATTCCGATATGTATTGTTGGAATTCCCGGTCCGTACGCAGTTTCTTAATTGCCATTTTTGCGGCACATTGTTGCGATTCTTTCTTGGAATATCCGATGCCTACGCCTATCTGCATGTCGGAGAGGGTTACCCCTGTCTGGAATACAGGATTACCGTCGTTATCTACAAATGATTCGATAAGGTCGAATGTGATTTCCAGTTTGTTTTTCTGGCTCCATTCTATCAGGCTGGATTTGAAGTTTACTTCTTTACGGGCAATCGTATCCAGGTTGATGTATTTTTTGATAAGGACATCCTGTATGAACTGATAGCATTGCCGGTATCCCTGGTCCAGGTAAATAGCCCCAATCAAAGCTTCCAGGGCATTTCCGTACATGTGGTTGTTGTGGGTATTCAATTTTGCGGAATAGACAACCATTTTGTCTAATCCCAGTTCCACGGCTATACGGTTTAATGTTTCGCGTTGTACGATTTTGGAACGGGTATTGGTAAGAAATCCTTCCCGTTTGTTTTGGAAATGTTTATATACGATATCGGCTACGATTGCATCCAATACAGCATCACCCAAGAACTCCAGACGCTCATTGTTCAGCCATTTTCCGTCCCCACTCTCTACAGAGGATGATTTGTGGAGGAATGCCTGTTCATATAAGTGGATATTGTCAGGATAAAAACGTAATATCTTGTATAAAGAAATATAAGGCTCCTTATTTTTATTTTTCAGGAGCCTTATACTTTTGTATAATCGTGTAAACACTTTATTTCACAAATTTTTTTACAATCATGCTTGCATTGTGGCCTCCGAATCCGAAAGTATTGGACAATGCTGCGTTAACCGTTCTTTTTTGTGCTTTGTTGAACGTGAAGTTCAGATTGTAATCGATTTCAGGATCATTGTCTCCTTCTTCATGGTTGATAGTAGGAGGAACAATATCTTCTTTAACCGCCATTATACAAGCGATTGCTTCCAATGCACCTGCAGCACCTAACAAGTGTCCGGTCATAGACTTTGTTGAACTGATGTTCAGCTTATAAGCGTGTTCACCGAATACGTCCAGAATAGCTTTTGCTTCTGAAATATCTCCTACCGGGGTAGAAGTACCGTGAACGTTGATATAGTCTATTTCTTCCGGCTTCATTTCTGCATCTTCAAGAGCATTTTTCATCACCAGTTTCGCTCCTAAGCCTTCCGGATGGGAAGCTGTCAAGTGATAAGCATCCGCCGACATGCCTGCACCTACGATTTCACCGTAAATTTTAGCACCGCGAGCCACTGCATGTTCCATCTCTTCAAGAACCAGACAGGCAGCACCTTCACCCATTACAAAACCGTCACGGCTTGCGCTGAATGGACGCGAAGCAGTTTCCGGAGATTCATTACGGGTTGAAAGGGCATTCATCGCATTAAAACCGCCGACACCTCCTACTGAGATAGCAGCCTCTGCACCACCTGTTACAATTGCATTTGCTTTTCCTAAACGAATATAGTTGAAAGCATCAGAAATTGCATTGGTTGAAGATGCACATGCTGAAACGGTAGCAAAGTTCGGGCCTCTGAATCCATACTTCATTGAAATATGACCGGCAGCGATATCTGCTATCATTTTCGGGATAAAGAACGGATTGAAACGGGGACCTCTTTCCTCGTCGTAACCTCTTAGCTCGTCTTCGAAGGTTTTTATACCACCGATACCGGCAGAGAAGATTACACCAATCCTATCCAGGTTTTCTTTTTCAATGTCAAGACCGGAGTCTGTTACGGCATCCTGGGCAGCTTTTAGTGCCAGCAGGCTATAGCGATCGCACTTACGGGCTTCTTTACGGTCCATCACCTCAAGGGGGTCAAAACCTTTCACTTCGCAAGCAAAATGCGTTTTAAATTTTGAGGCATCAAAATGAGTAATAGGTCCAGCTCCACTTTTCCCATTGATAAGACCCTCCCAAGTTTCTGCGAGGGTGTTACCAAGAGGTGTAATGGCTCCTAGACCTGTTACTACAACTCTTTTTAATTCCATACCTTTGAATAAAGGGGTTGATTACTTAGCGTTAGCTTCGATATAAGCGATAGCGTCACCTACAGTTGTAATCTTTTCTGCCTGATCGTCAGGAATAGAGATACCGAATTCTTTTTCGAATTCCATAATCAATTCAACTGTGTCAAGAGAGTCAGCTCCTAAGTCGTTAGTAAAGCTTGCTTCGTTAGTAACTTCTGTTTTTTCAACACTCAGTTTGTCAACGATGATATCCTTTACTCTTTCAGCTACTTCAGACATAACTTTTTCAATTTAGATTAATAAATACGAATATACTTTTTAAATTTGCAGTGCAAAGAAAAGAATTTTTTATGTTACAAAACAAATTTAATGAGCTAAAAATGCGGAAAACTGCACATTTTTTCTTTTCTTGTGCATTAAAACAATCAAAAATATGAAAAACATAGCGATTTTTGCTTCCGGATCGGGTACAAATGCCGAGAATATAGCCAGATATTTTTCTAATAGTGAAACTATTAAAGTGGCTGTAGTTTTATCAAATAATAAGAATGCCGGAGTACATGCCCGTATGGAAAAATTAAATATTCCTTCAGTTTCTTTTACGCGTGAAGAATTTATAGAAGGAACGGCTGTGCTTGCAAAACTTGCGGAATATGATACGGTTCTGATTGTATTAGCCGGTTTTATGAATAAAATATCCGATACATTATTAAAAGCTTATCCGAATAAAATAATCAATATCCATCCGGCATTATTACCTAAACATGGTGGGAAAGGCATGTATGGAATGCATGTACACGAAGCAGTGGTGGCAGCCGGAGAGAAAGAGTCCGGAATAACCATTCATTATATTAATGAGAATTATGATGAAGGGGCTGTCATTTTTCAGGCAACATGCCCTGTATTACCCACCGATACGCCGGAAGAAGTGGCAACCAAAGTTCATGCCCTCGAATATGCTCATTATCCTCATGTGATAGAGGAGGTTTTAGCGTAATTTGTTCCTGTTGAAATGCGGGCCTGCTTTTATTAAAAAGAACAAGGTTGATATGACTGTCAGGCAGGCTCCGAATAAGTAGGCATGGTTGAATCCTCCGAATTCCTGTGCGATGCTTCCGCCCATCATCAAGCCGATTCCGATGCCGACGTCCCAACTGGTAAGGTAAGTCGATGTTGCCGTTCCACGTTGGTTATTAGAAGCCAGGTTGACAAATAATGTATTGAATGCCGGAAACATGGTTCCGAAGGCAACGCCTTGCGAGAGTGCTATACCTATATATAGATAAGAGGTAAATGTACTGTCCCAGCGCATTAATCTTTCCAATGATGCCAGAGCGAAAAAACTGATACAGGCCAGGTACATTCCTAATGATATGACCCGTGTAATGCGTCCTTTATCCACTTGCCGCCCTGAAAACAAACGGGAAACAGCGAGTCCGATGGCCATAAACGTAAAATATAACCCGGAATTAACGGATATGCCTATTTCTTCCGCATACATGGCTACATAGGTGGTTGTCATTCCGTATGGAATGGAAAGCATAAGGAGCGAAATACCTGCCCAGGTCCCTTTTACCAAGAAGAATCGGTCCAATGAAACAGGTTCTTTTTTTATGGGTTGTTTATAGGGTGTTTTTACCAGATAAGCCATCATAAGGCCAAGAAAACAGGAGATAAGAGAGCAGGAAAATATTGTTTCGTATGAGAAACTGGCATGCATAAATAATCCGGTCATCGGTCCGAAGCTCATCGCGAGGTTGTTCGCTAACCCATAATATCCGATTCCTTCCCCACGTCTGGAAGAGGGCAATATATCTATCACAATCGTATTGCCGGACACCGTAACCATTCCGAAGGCGAACCCGTGAAGAATGCGTAATATAATGAAGATACTCAGCAGGCTGGCCACCATATATCCTGCGAATATAACCATGAAGATTGCATAGGCCAGAAGGTATAACGGCCGGCGTGAAAAAGTATCCAGCAGGTAACCCGAGAACGGGCGGATACAAAGACAGGCAAGTGTATAACATGACAATATGAATCCAATCATGGATTTATCTGCCATAAACTGTTCTTTCAGGTAAAAAGGCAGGATTGGCAAAATCAGATAGAATGCAAAAAACAACAAAAAGTTTGCTGCCAGTATATAACAGAAACTGGGTGATACAAGTTTGTCTTTAGCCATTGCCGTAAATCGTTTGTAATAAAATTGTCTGGTTTTATAAAGAGAATCCTAAATTTTGCAATAAGTTGATTTCTTCAGGCGTTGCGTTTTTAATGGTATACGCCTGAAACTCTCTCGGATGATGGTAGTAAGTTCGGAACCACTCGAATTTGTCCGTTTCTTCCCGTAAAGATTTATCTATAATCAAAGGGTTGAAACTTGTTAATATTGCCTGTTCTATCCTGTGGTCTGTGAAGGTATTAAGGTTTATGAGCGGATTTTCCGGTGCCGGCGGAATAACCTCTCCTATTTTCTCTATTTTTATCCCGAAAAATGTTTCGATGTTTTGTAAACAGGTACGGGTTCCATTCGCTTTGCCATCTGCTGAAAATCCTGCTATATGCGGAGTTGCGATTGCTGTATTATCCAGTAGCTCGCGGCTGATAGCAGGCTCGTTTTCCCAGCAATCGATAATCAGTTCGCTGATTTTCCCTTCTTTTTTTGCTTTAAGCAGGGCGGCAGTGTCGTGCACGGCTCCACGGGACGCATTGATGAAACAGGGCTGTTTTTCAAGTTTGTTGAAAAAGTCTTCTCCTGCCAGATGATAGGTGGCAAAACGTCCTTCTTTTGTCAAAGGCGTGTGAAAAGTTACGATATCCGCTTCCCTGGCTATCGTATCCAGAGATACAAACCCCTTTTCCCCTTCTTGTTCCTCACGTGGCGGGTCATTTCTTAATACACGCAGGCCGTATGCTGTACAGAGTTTTTCAACTTCTTTTCCAACATGTCCGACCCCGACGATTCCAATTGTCTTACCCTGTAGTGGTTCGTTCCTGCGAAGAGATAAAGTAACCAAAGATGCCAATACGTATTGTGCTACTGAAACGGCGTTGCATCCCGGTGCATTTTTCCACGTAATGCCTGCCTGGTCACAATATTCAATATCGATATGGTCGAAACCGATCGTTGCAGTTGTTATTAGCCGGACACTGCTTCCTTCCAATAATTCGCGCGTACATTTATCAATACTTCTGACGATAAGTGCATCTGCATCTTTTATATTTTGCGGAGTAAACTCTTTTGATGTGAAATACCTGACATCGGCTATCGGTTCTGCAATCCCTTTCAGATAGGGTACTGTATTGTCGGCGACTATTTTCATACTGCAACATGTGTTTTAGGATGACAAAGATAGTGGATATTGATCAGGTTGCCGTACTTTTTATGCTTCCTTTATCATTCTTGAATTTTATATAGCCCAGTCGTGTATATTGTGCTCCGTAACTTTCATAAGAGCCGGTAACTCGTGCGGATGCAATATAAAGAATCTCTCCTGGCTGATAAGCATGTACTAATGCCGGCAATTGTCCGGAAGTAGAACTGGGCAAGGTAGATGAAAAAGTAATCTGAACCAGGTTTCCACTTAAATCGACAGCTGTTACCCGTTGGCGAACATAAAATTGAGGGGTAGTTTCTACTAACCGGGTTTTATAGGGATCATCTTCCAGCCGTACTTTAATTACTTTAAGAGTGATATTATTTAGTTTCTCCCCTTTCTTCCCTAAGTAGCGGCTGACCGGACGTGCTTGCTTTCTCTTGCTAAGCAAACGGTCTGAATGGATTGTATTGTAGGCTTGTGCCATTTTTACAAAACGTTCCTGTTTGGGTATCCTTGCCGTAAAGTTGAAGGCTATCCAGTTGATATATCCGGGATCTATCCTCAGTACCTCATAAAGGAAATGCCCCTGATACTTACCAAAAGAAATCAGGTCTTCCCCATTATGTGCCATTCTTTTCTCATTATATTCGGTAATTAGCACACAGCGGTTTACATACCAAAGTTGTGTAGTTACAATCCGGATGGAGGTAATGATGTCCGGATGAATGTCTTCAATAAACAGGATAGGCCGCCGTTCCAGTAAAGGGGTGAAAAACCAAAGGCTACAATAGGAATTTCCGTCTCTGGGTAAGACGATTAGGTAACATCCGGCTTCTTTATAAGAGATCCGGTTTTTATTATAAGCATTCAACTTCTCATACAGAAGATTCTGTTCCACTTCCGATAAGTGAGGTAATCTTGGATTTGCCATATTCTTTCCTCCCTTTTTGTCAAATATAGAAAAAAAGAAGGACTTTTCAAAATCCGGCGAAAGATGTTCCTTTACTTTTGGCTTATTTATGCCGTTGAATTAAAAAATCGACCCGATCTTTTCCCAAAAACAACCCGAAGAAAAATTCTTTTGACGTGTATGCGGCGGTCAATTCGGTTAATTTGTAAACTGGTAAAATGTTAATCAAGAAAGTAACACGGTCAATCAATAATGTTAATATCCAAATGTTAATGAAAAGTTAAAAAAAGGGGGAATAGCTTTTGTCTCTATTCCCCCTTAAAAGTCTCTACCGCCTTAGTCAAACAAACTTAGTTGTATTGTTTTCATAACGGGTTTTACCTCCTGTTCATCTGTCTTAACCTTTAAGTACCTTAAGTATGCACGGTAACATATCCCGAACTGGCTGCGTATATATTTCCTCCATACCTGTTTGTAGCACTTGGATTGGTTTTCCGGCTCATAATACAGTTTCGTTAATTCCTGTAGCATCCGGGCTCTCCTGATATACCCTTTCTTGTTATATGCCATACTTTAAGCCTTGGTTGAAGTTGAAACAGTAGGTGAAACAATAGCCCCTAAACTCTTATTTCGTACCGGAACGGCAATGAAACGCTTTTCAAATCCGACAATAGTACCACGCTGTTCCGGGTCATTTTCCCGCATGAACATGACTAACGAACCGTCCGCTTTCATTACCTCTTTTGCCTGAAAAGAGAATGAGGCAAGATTGCCTGTAGCCCCAAAAGCCGCTTTTTTCCATTTCCCGTCCTCACCTTTGACATATGCCGGGTTCTTGGAATACTGAAGGATATTAAAGCCCCCAAAGTTAAAAGGTTTTCCTTCCTGTAGGTCTGTAAGGTTCTTAAAGGTCTTGACATCTTCCATCAGAAGGTCTGTAACGTGTTTGGGGTTAAGCACGAGGTAACGGTCTTCCAGTGGAATGTCAAAATCTTCGTACCTTTCTTTTAAAGCCAGTATGTCCACAAAAGAAAGGCGTTTTCTATCCCCTGCCGTTTCGCCTGTCGCTTCTATGACAGGTGTAAAATCCCCGTCTTTGTCCGGTGCGTATGAATGTGCCGCTTTCCTTGCGCAATTGTATTGCAATATACTGCGGTGTCCCATCAATACGCTTTCCAGTTTATCATAAGCCAGTTCCACCGCTTCGGCATTGCGTACAATCGTGTTTGTCGTGGAAAATACATCCAGTTCAATGCTGATAGGGATATCTTCCCGGGTTTCAATTTTAACGGGGTATGTCGTGTTGTTTATAAGGACATCCGGCGCCACCCCGGCTTCGGCAAGGTTGATTTTATCATTATCCACAAATTCCGACATGTTTCTAACATAGTTCAAAAAAGAACTTTCAGGGTAAAAACCTTCCATTATCTGGCCAATCCATACTTCTTTGTTTAATCCACTCATAATTTTAAAATTTTAATATTGTTATTAATCGTTGTTTGTTACCTGTCACTTACGTTTGTTGTTCTTGTACTCTTCAAGCAGTTCCTTGTATAGTTCAGGGTTGCGCCTTAATTCCTCAGGTGCATTCTTTCTATAGTCTTCAAGTGCCCATTGGCTTCTGTCCTCATTTTTTGCCTTTGTGCCTGAACATATCCCCTGTATCTGTTCTGAAAGCGTTTTTCTTTCAGGTAGCGCATCCGCGATTTTAAAGAACAGGTTATAATCCTTACGCCCCAGTTCTTTAAAGGCACTCAGTTCAAAAACCGTCATTTGCTTAAATTTTTGGTTGTTCTCCTTCATGTAAAGGGATACCTTTTTATTGGTTTCTTCTTCATGCTCTTTTTCCTGCTGCTTTATATACTTGAAAAATGCCGCCGGCGAAGCCTCACCCATTTGTAGCAAATATTCCTGGTGTTCGGCTTTCACAATGCCTTTTTCAATGGATAGCTTTAATATACTGTTTACCTGGCTTTCATTGCTTTCCGCCAGTGCCCGTACAGCATCCAAAATACTTTTTTCCGTTGGGTTCTCTATCCCTAAGATTTCCCCCAGTTGTTGTAAAAAATCCATGTCTGTAATATTTAATATTGATTTTAAAAAATGCTCCGTGTCGGCAACCTTCTGCCTGTTCCCCGTAAAAAGTGCAACCGCGTTCCTGTTGGAGGGGATATCTACAATTGACACTTCGTACAAATCCAGTTTCGTAACTTTAAAAGGGCGGCTTGTCCGGTCTACATCTTTTTCCATGAAGAAAAAGCCAAGAGATGCCGATGTTATAAAACCTTCCTCAAACCTTTTTTTTATCTCCCATCCGAGTTCGCAGCTTTCATCAAATACGGGCGCGCCTATTAACTTGCCCGATTCAAACCGCAAATTATCCCAGCGTCCTATTACCCCCAGTTCCGTTTTATGGTTATAGAACATGACCGGGTTCCTGCGGAAATCTTCCAGATTAATGGCGGAATTGAGGACAATAAAACCATGCCTGTTTACCGATTCGTCACTTAATACTAATTCTTTCATTTTACCTGTTTAATTAATACCGTTTAAATACCGTTTAAGCTCTCGTTTCAGCCGTTTTCCCGCAAATGGTGGCGGTCTATATGTCCTAAATGGTTTAAGCCGTTTTTGGGGCTTTCCTTCGCTTGGGGCTAAGCTGTTTTTTGAGTTCATCTATTTTTTGTTTTATCATTCCTGCCGTTTCGTAATCTTCCGTTTCTATGCAATGCGCCAGTTCCTTGTTAAACTGTTCAAGGGAAAGGGCGGCTTGGTACTTTTTCCTGCATTTTTCCGCTATCGCTTCAAATTGGCGGACGGTGCGCTTTAGTTCCGCCTTATTCTGTTCCCCAAGCGGTTTTTTTATTGTCCCGTGCTGTTTGCAGAATAAATCCAGCTTTGCCGCATTTATGGACTGTTCATGCCTGTTTTCTTCTATAATGCCTGAATAGTAGGCTAAATGCCATACTTGTTTTATATAGGATTTACGTACGTCCGCATCTTCCAGCCAGTCTATCATCTCTTTGGCTTCGTCCATGTACATATCCCTTGCGCTTTGCGTCCTTCCTCCCGTAAAACTGTGTATGATTACCCTTTTACGGTGCATTAGCCCGATGCCGTTCAACAAGGCGTGCATTTTTTTTAGTTGGGCGGTGGTAACGGTTTTCATAATGTTGTCTTTTTTCTTAAATCATGTATATTTTCAAAATCCGGCGTAAAACCCGGAATATCCTTAAACAAAAAGGGATGGAATACAAGACCCTTTTTTACAATCAATCCTGTAGGCAATACCCTGTATTGCTCGCTTTGGGAAATAGATATATTTCCCTGCATTGCCGCGATTCTGTTTAACGAAGCGCTAACAATTTCATTATCTGTAAATTCCGTATTAAAGAACACGATGGATTTAACAGGCTTCATTTCTTCTGTCAAGGCATAGTTTACCATTGCGGCATTACATCCCCGTATCATTTCGGAAATGTTATTTATTTCCTCTCTTTTTATGCTCCTTATTGCTTCCATCACATCACCTCCATCATTATTTTTTCCAGATAAATTTCATTCATCAAATCCCCGAAACGGCGTTTACGTTTCAGTTCCTTTATTTTGGCGGGCTCCTCAATCCCGGAGGCTTGGCATATCTCCTCTATTTCGCACGGCTGCAACCCCTCGAACTGGTGCCACAGGTTGATTCTCCTTAGAAATTCCGCATACCCTTCTTTTTCCCGGATAGATAAACGTTGCAGGTTTTCTTTAAAATAAGGCATGCCGGAAAGGATGATACCGCAATTCTCTTTTGTCTTGTCCCTTAATACCTGTAGGTACAGTATCATGCTTTGTCCCAGCTTTCCGGCTTCGTCAATGATAAGCAGCGGGTTTTCAAGGCGGTTCAATTCTTCTGATGCCCGGTTTATCATGTCGTTAAGCGTACCGTCAAAGGGGTACGACAATTCACGGAGCAAAGCGCTGAAAAACTGGCGGGGGTTCATTGTCTTGTCATAGGATACATAAAATACGTTCCTCCCCCTGCTGTAGGCACTCAGTGCGGTTGTCTTTCCCATGCCCGTATCAGCGGTTAGCCCTATCATAAGGCGGTGCCTCCGGGCTTTGTCGCAAAGGTGGAATGTAGCTACGAAATCAGTTGTATTAAACAGCTTTGCCACATTGTTACGGTTACAAAAATTCCATATGCGGATAATATCCCCTTTGTCCACATTGTCAAACTTTTTATGTTCCAATGCGCCTAAGGTCATAATGTCAATACCGCATTTTACGGCAAACTCCGCTTTGGTGATTCCCTTTTCACGGCACATTTCCGCTACCGCTTCCCGTACCTGTTCCCCGCTGGGAACGTTTTTTGATTCATTTGCTTTCATATTGTTGTATATTAATCTGTTATATAATCGTTTATATTAAAATTCCGTCTCTGCTCCTCTGTTACGCTGAAAGGGGATTCCCTTAGTTTCTTTGTTTTCCTGTCCGCTTCGGGGTTACTGGTCTTAACCTCGCTGAATACCTTCATACGGGGTACGGTGTCAAGGGTTATACCGCGTTTTTCTGCTTCTTCCCGCAGTTTGCCGTTACGTTCGAACTCCTCTATTACGTCTTTCGGGGTAAGTTTGCGGTTCATGGCGTATGCCGCTTCCGGGTCTATGCATTCCGCTTTCCGGGCTATGGCTGTTTGTGACTTTTTACGGTCTGAACGGATACCCGCCAACCGCCCTTTGTGGTGGAAATACTCCCGCATGTCCTCTTCCGTTTGGTTGGCAAGCGCCCCATGGGTATAAACCTTTTTCTTTACCGTATCTATGAACTCATCCGTTTCCATGTCAAAAAGGTAGATTTCATCAAAACTTTCATACCTTACCCGTACCTTTTTGTCATTCAGCTTGCCGTATTGCGAAGCGTTTAGCTGGTATTCGTATTTTACCCCGCCGCGTTGCAGGTTGATTTGCCCGCGACGTATGGTAATTTCCGTTTCACGGATGAACAGGCGTAAATAATCCTCTTTTCCTATCCGTATGGCGTTCTTTTTCTCCGACTGTTCGTAAAGTTCAGCCCGGCTTTTGCCTTTGTCCGCCTTGTTGTTATATGCGTCTACCAGCTTGATGGCTATCAGTTTTATTTGTTCCTCGGTTAAGAACGTGCCCGATTTCGTGTATTTGTCTACCAGTTCCTGTGATGTGCGCCCGTTCGGGTTACGGGTTCTGATGCCTTCACCTATGTAGCCGTATTCCAGCTTGCAGAACTTTTCGCCAAACGTTTTAAAACTTCTTTCAACCAATGATTTCCGCCGGGGATTTTCGCTTACCGTCCATGTCGTTCCAAGGCGGGCTATTTCATTTTTAAAACTCTCTGCCTCTTTGGTTTCATTGAAAGAATGGTTGTCGGAAACGATTTCAAATGGCAGGTATCCGGTATTGCATACTGCATCCTCAAGCCCTTTCAAAATCGTTTCGGTGTTTTCGCTGTAGTCTATCTCATAGCCAACCACTTTGCCCGTACATGCGTCCAAGACCCAGAACAGGGACAATGTTTTATACCCGTTCATGTAGAAAGGAAGCCGCCAGCCGTCTATCTGCCACTGGTCCCCGGCATTTTCAGCCCGCAGGATGCCTTTGTACGGTAATTTGCCGTACCTGTCTTTGTCGGCACTGTAGCGGGTTTCATTTACAAGGGGTACAAGTTCCCGGCATTTGTATTTAACCCATGTAAGCGAGGGGCTTTTAAGGTTATATTCCCCGCATAGCTCTTTGACAAACTCCCATATCTGAACCTGTGAATAGGCTTTTCCCGAACTAAGGGCGTCAAGAACCCATTTGTCAAGCAGTTCACTGTATTTCCTTTCGGGTACATTGTACTTGTGAATCAAAAGGTTTTCTATTCCGAGGCGGTCAGCTTTGTTAATCGCATAGTTCATGCGGTTGTAGGCGAAACGCCCCGGATACAGGCGGCTGTAGGCTTGCCATATGTTGCGTAATTTGGGTTTCTTGTCCTGTTTATGCAGTTCCAGTACAACTGCCCAAACGGCGTGATGCTGGGCATAGCTTGTAATGTCATCGAACTTTACGCCAAGGTTGCGGTATAACTCGCGGTACTTTACAAATCCTTTTAAATAGGCTTGTTCCATACGAAGGAAGAAACGTTCTGTAATTGTATCGTGTTGGGCTTCGTGATAGGCTGCGATAAAGGATGATTTGCCCGGTAACTTCTTACGGGTCGCCACTGGGATAGTGTCATAGTTTATATAGGCGTATTTACCGATATAAATACGGTCGCCTATATTGCGCTTACTCCATTGCTCTGTCGTATGAACCGTAATTCCTAAATCAAACAGTGCAGAGTAAGCAATATAAACACTATCGTTTTTTATTTCAACCTTTCGCATAATTTAAGGTATTATTTGAATGCTTCCTCTATCATTCTGTCCAACCGTTCGTTTTCTTCCTTTTCGAGCTTTTCTACAACCCGAATCACAGCCTTTTCTATCCTAAGGGAGTTTAGTTTGTAAGCAAAGTACATGGATACTGCCACCGGGGTAACTCCAAGAATCTTGGCTATCTTTTTCTTATAGCCATAAGGCAATTTTCTCTTTAATTCTTTTCTATCCACCATATTATAATTACATTTGTTTGTTATAACTTTAATTTGAGTGCAATATTAGTAGATTATATTCTAATATGCAAGTAATAATAGTTAAAAATCTATCATTGTTTATGGGTGCAATACAAAGACTTAAGGAATATATTGATTTTAAAGGGATTAGCAAATATCGTTTTTATAAAGAAACAGGTCTTTCTAATGGCTTTCTTGATAAAAATGAAAATATGGGTTCAGATAAATGCGAGATAATAATCAATCAATATCCCGATATTAGTTTGGAATGGTTAGTTACGGGCAATGGTCATATGATTAAAATGTTAAATCCTGACACTCGAAAAGAGTTATCAAATGTTAATAAAAAAAATAGCATAGGTGATAAAATGTACGGTAATTTTGATACAAAAATGTACGGTTTACCACTTCAAAGCAATTCTAAAGAGGTAAATTCCTGTATGGCTTGTAAAGAGAAAGATTTTATCATAAAAAGCCTTGAAGAAAGACTAATTGAACAGAAAGAAAGAGCCCAAGAACAAAAGGAAAGGGCAGAGGATTTAAAAGAGCTTATAAAAACAAAAGAACAGCTTATTGCTATGTTATTCAATGAAATAGATGATTTGAAAAATCGTCTTATAGACTCTGATATAGGTAAAGAAAGTATAGCCGGCTAAGAATTACGAAAAAACGATGATGGAGTTAAAGAAAATGGGTATCAAATTAAACTTTTCGGAAAAAACAAGCCTCTTTTTTGTCCTTTTCTTAAACCGTTCTTTAAGCAAATTCACTTTTTCATTAACATTGGCACTGACTTTTTGCAATGTAGAAAACAGCTTAAAACCTGCATGAATAAAGGGTTTTACATTATTTGTGCTATATAATCAAATTAACACCTGCCCCTGTCTTATACAGACGATTGTTGAAAGTATTTTTTCAATATGTTATTTTTTCTTTTGATAGATGTGTTATTTGTTTTCTATAGTAATCAAAAGCAAATTTCATAAGATTAAAATCCAGGAAAGATGCCGTCGAAATTTAAAAAGCAGGCTATGATTCTTTCTCTTTCTTAGCACTGTACCAAAGACAGAAGATGCTGAGAAGAAGAAGCATCCCGATTATGATATTCTTTATCATATAGGAAGGTGACAGAAACTCCCCAGAAGGAATAGATGCTACCATGAAAATTGCCAGTATGGGCAGGAGTATTGCGGCTTTCTTTGCCTTTGCCTTGGTCTTTTTTGTCCGCTCTTCTTTTTCTTCGGAAGTATTCATTTCAGTCTTTTTCATGATAACTTAGGTTTTTGTTTGTGATGAGATAAATATAGGTATTTTTTACAAAGATACCATTAGCTTAATAATTTGAGCTGTACCCGAACGGTTTAAGTTCGGTTGAGTCTTTTATTTCTTTCAGGTAACCTTGGTCTAATAATAAGATCCGATTGGCTATTTTATGAATTTCTCTGAAATTGTGGTCGGTGAAAATGATTCCTTTTGTGGAAGATGCTTTATAAATAAGCTCGCGTACCGATTCGCAGCATATTGGAGAAAGTCCGTTGAATGGTTCATCCAGCATAATATACATATGGGATGATAAAAGGAGAAGTTTTATTTCCAGATAGCGTAGTTCCCCTCCGGATAAATCTTTGATTTTTGAATCTTCAATGTGGCTTAGATGTTTATCCTTCAGGAAATTTTCCGGATTGGAGTTTATATATAGCTTAATCACTTCTTTTATAGGTAATTCAGGTGGAAGGAAATGATGTTGTGGTAAATAAGCGATCTGACCGGACAGGAATGCTTTGTGTGTTTGAACTTTGCCATTGATACGAATAAAACTTCTTTCACTAGTCATTGTGCCAAAAATGATTTTTAGTAGTGTGGATTTTCCACAACCATTCCTGCCGAATATAGCGATTCGTTCTCCTGGCTTGCAACATAGATAGATATCTGTTAATAAGTAGATGTTGCCAAAAGACTTTACGATACTGTCTACTTCAAGGCATTTGCACATAAGCGGATGATTAAGAATATGGATAAAATAAGAATCTCCCAACAGCAAAAAGAAGAGAGCCAAAGTGTCGTTTTTCGTATTCCCTGATTATAGTAAAAGTAATAAACTTCTTTATAACTCAACTCTTTATATGCCAGATCGAAGAAAAGCCCAAAGGGAAAACATACTATATAATTTGAAGGGTGATAGGTTTCCGGGTCAATCTGTTGCAGGAAATGCAGTAACAAGCAACCGGCTATCTGAATAATCAAAGTAAGAAGTATCGTACTTTTGAAAAAACAAAGGTGCAACTGTATGGCTTTTATATATTTACTTGTCATCTTTTACAATTAAGATAGATTGAAGATAGGTTGTTTTTTGGTTTTCAGTGTGATTTATTCGATATTTCTTGAATAGATTTTTAGTCCCATGCAAAAAGGAATTTTCTCAAATCTATTCAGTACTATTTTTTTATACAGACTATGTGCTGAATATAAGGGGAATAATAGTTCCCCTGTTCCATAGATTTCTATCATTTCTATAGTGATGCCTATTTTTCCTGTAGGTATATAAGTTATGTTTTCCGGATAGATCGTTGTAATTGCTTTATTTGTGTTCTTAGTAATGGTCTTATGTATTGGGAGAATAAAGATAGGGGTAGCATTTAGTTTATCATCTATCTGATACATATTGATTCTAATTTTTACACTGTCATGAGTGCATTTCAATATGGGTATTTGGATTTCTTCTAAGAGGGCTTCTTTCATATTGAATAAGATACCCACTTCTTCACCTAAACTATCTATTTGAATACTGCCTTTGGGTATGCGGATTCCTTTATTTTTTAACCATTTTCCTTTTTGGGGAATGATTTGTATTTCAGGGATGTCTATTATACTATCTTCTAAAATTATAAGGTTATCTTTTCCTGTAATAAGTTCATGGATTTCCTTGAGGCATTTTTTATAGGAGAGATGGGTAAATGTTAGTTGAGTGTTTTTTAATGAGTCTGGAATATGTAGTTGGAAATATCCTTCCTTGTCAGAGATACAACCTACATTGTTATTCTCTATCCCAATACTTGCGTATGGAATAGGAGCCCCTTGTACATTTCTTGTATATCCTTTAATAGAAAAAGTTTGGCAATTACAATTGTTTGCTAATATGAAAAATACTATGATAGGAAATATATGTTTCATCTGATTGCTTATAGAGTTAATAGGTTAATACATCCTCTATTTTAGAGGATGTATTAGTTTATGTTAAATTATTCCCAACACCATTTCCATTTATCGCTAGAGCAAGTGTCGAGAGTTCCTATTAAAAAATTAATTTTAACACAAATTCTTCCTCCATTTATTTTCATCATCTCTTTTTGACTAAGTTCTTTGATTTTTACATTTTTCATAATATAATATTTGCCTACTCTATTTTAAGCTTTTCGGCTATTTTTTACCGCTTCTCTATTTCAAAGGTAATAGAGGAACCTATAAATAAACATTTTACTTGCAAGTATATTATTTATAAAAGCAAAATTAGTTTTTTATTGTGCAATATAATTGCATTTACTTCATTGTTTAAAATTGCCTGAATTTAATATTCTTATTGTAACGTGAATTTCAAAATCATTAGCATAATAAAAAGTAGATTTTCTACGATTATACTCTATTTCAGCACCAACGTCTTTTAGTTCATCCAATAGATAATACAGTAGGCGTCGGCTGATATGTAATCGTTTTGCGAACTCATCAGGTGTACCTGTTGCCTCTTTTTGAATAAGAGCATGTATTTGGCAGGCACGATCTATCGTTTTAAATAGTTGCATAATAAATAGTTTACAAGTTAAATCAATCTATCTCATCCACTTGTTCTCTCCACAGGCGTTTGTAGATGCCATCTGCCATCGAGCAAAGTTCTTTATGGGTGCCTGTTTCTACTACTTGTCCTTTATCGATTACGACAATTCTGTCCGCTCTTTTGACTGTGCTTAGACGGTGGGCAATAATCAGGATTGTTTTTCCTTTCCCAGCGAGTGCATCTAATGTTTGTTTTACATACTTTTCGGAGATGGAATCTAAAGAGGAAGTTGCTTCATCGAAAATTAATATGTCCGGTTCTTTGTATAAGGCACGCGCTATGGCAAGCCGCTGGCGTTCTCCGCCTGAAAGTGAAGCACCATGTTCGCCGATATGGGTCATATACCCTTTAGGTAGTTGCTCGATAAATTCTTTTAAGCCTAATTGCTCGATTAAATCCATAATATGCTTCATGTCCGGTTGCAAATCTCCGATGGCTATATTTTCAACAATTGTTCCGGCAAATAACTCAATCTGCTGTGGGACGGTACCGACCCTGCGACGCAGGCTTTGGTTGCTGATTTGTGCAATATCATAACTTCCAATCCGTATTTGTCCGGATTGAATGGGATAAATATGCTGGAGCAAAGAGATAAGCGTCGTTTTGCCGGAACCACTTTCTCCGATAATCGCAGTTGTTTTCCCTTTTTCTATAGTCAGATTCAATGATTCGAACACCTGCTTGCGGGAACCATATCGAAAAGAAACATTTTCGAACGTGATATCGCCTATCATTTCTGTTTCAAGAGTGATTTTCTGTTCGTCATTCTGTTCCTGTTCGAGGTCCATAATCTGGAACAGGCGGTCTGCTGCTATCATGGCTTCCTGAATTGTCTGGTTGGAAGTGATTAGGGAGCCGATAGGGGATAATACATATCCGATTAAAGAATAGAAAACCATTAATGTGCCGGGTGTCAGTTCCTGGTCGATAACCTGCAAACTGCCAATCCAGAGTACGGCTACGGTAATACCGGTTGAAATGAATTGGATACCTCCCTGTGCGATAATAGCTCCATAAATACTATGGTACGTATTTTTGAGCAAATGCACGAAGCGGCTTTCGGTTTTCAGGTTGGCAAAGTCTTCTATGCCGAAGCGTTTTATGGTGGAAATAGAATGAATCGATTCCACCAACTGGGCTTCCAGGTCGGCACTTCTTTCCATGATATTTCGCTGGTATTTGCGGTTCAGTTTATTGAACAACCAGTAAATGACAAAGAATAACGGTGCCGAAAGCAGTGTAACCAAAGCCAGTTTCCAGGAATAAACAAACATCAGGCAAACGGAGAAGAAAAGAATCATACAGTTTACAACAAGGTCCAATGATACGTTATTGATAAAGTTGCGTATTTTGACTGCATCGTTTACTCTGGAGATAATTTCTCCGACCCGCATGGTATCAAAGAATTGTTGTGGCAACGTGAGCAGGTGTTTATAGTAACCTAATATTAATGCGGCATCTATCCTCTGTCCCGTTTTCAGGGCTAAGATGCTTTTCATGGAACCGATAAACGTGCGTAAGACTAAAATCAGCAGCATGATGATTCCCATCAGGTTTAGCAAGTTGATATTCTTATCGATTAACACATAATCCGTAATTTTTCCAATGTATACGGATGTGGATAATCCCAATATACTATAAATCAACGCTCCGAAAACAGCCTGGAACATCACGCTTTTGTGGGGAGCCAGCAACGACAGGAATTTGCGTGTCATGCTAACCTTCATATTCCCTTGCTTGAATGTCTCTTCCGGTTCCATCAGGACAAGTATGCCCGTCCATTCTTTTTGGAATGCTTCGTTCGTCTTTTTGTGCATCTGTCCGTTTCCCGGATCCATATAGGTGATGTGGGTCTTTGTGACTTTGTAGATAACGACAAAATGTTGGAGCACTTCTTTTACGATGATATGGGCAATGGTCGGTTTGGGTACTACGGATAAGGCTTCGAACTGTGCCCTGACCCCTTTGGCGGAGAATCCTAATTTGTTGGCAGCTTCAATTAAGCCAAGAATGTTTGTCCCTTTCTGGTCGGTGAAAGCATATTGACGGATACGTGCTACAGGATATTGTAGTCCGTAATGAGCGCAAATGGAAGCGAGACATGCTGCACCGCAATCTGTTATATCATGCTGTTTGATGCGAATTCCTTTTTTCATACTTTGATTTTTAATTTTTAGCAATTATCCGGTCTGTTTTATATTGTGTAGGATTAGCCCAGTCGTCCATTTTCTGGTAAAGCAGGTCAAACAGGGAACGTTCGGTAATCATGAAATGCGCATTTACGGTCATCCCTTTTTTCAGGTATCCTTTTTTGCCTGTACTTTTCAGGGTAAGATAATTCTTTTCCATCCGGCATTTTATTTTGTAAAAGGAGTTACCCTGGCTGTCTGTCAGAAAGTCGGATGAGATTTCTTTTACCTTTCCGGGGAGTGTACCCCATTCATTGTAATTAAACGATTCGACCTGTATATTGACCGGCATATCGATATGCAGGAAACCGATGTCCCGTGGCGTTACATAAATTTCGAAGCAGAGGGTGGAATCGGGACTGATTACAGCTAAGGATTGTCCTGTCTGGATATTGCTCCCTTTATAAATACCCGAAAACTGATCGACGGTTCCGCTAACCGGACTGCGTACGATATACAGGTCTTTATTCTTTATTTCCTGTTTTTGGTTTGTTTTCATTTCATTATATAAGTTCCGGTATGAATTCTGGTCTGTCCTCCATGTGCTGATTTGACTCTCTTTGAGTGATGCCAGTTCATTTTGGTGGCTTTGGTACTGGAAATAATATTTATCGTATTCTTCTTCCGAAATGACTTTTTTCTCAAATAAAGTCTTATTCCTCAGGTATTCTTTTTTTGCCTGGGCAAGCGTTGTTTCCAACTCGTTTTTCCGGCGGATAAAATAATTGTATTCTTGTTGGCGTACGGGTGAACTGAAAGTAGCAGGGACTTCTCCTTTTGCCAAATAAGCCAGATCGGCAAGATGGGCTTCGTAATCATTCAGCCGGTTTGACTGGTAATTTATTTTGTTGTCTGCATTGTTTGTGCGGAAACGGAGCAGGATATCACCCCGGTTCACTTTTTCTCCTTCCCGTACGAAAACTGAATCGATATATTCCGTAACAGCCGATTTGATCTCTGTTTTTTCCGTAACAGGCCTTACGATGCCACTTCCCTGAATGGATATATCCACATATATAAATGGCAGTGCAATCAGGGATATGGTGATTGCTCCTAAAACGACCCAATAGATTATCTGGGATTTTGTAGTGTGGTGGTAGATGTATGTCTCAATACTGTTCTCTATCCATTCATTCGGCAGTAACATTGCTTATCTTGTTTGATTCGTTTATTCTTCTGACACAAATATATGGATAGAGAAAATTCAAGAAGGTTATGGGTGTGTTATCATTAGGTTAATGGCTTTGCCCTGATTGTTGTATACTAAGTAGAAAAACAAAAATAACAATCATACTGTCATAGGTGGTTTTTAATTATTGAAATACAGTATTATAGCTGTATGATGGTATATGTTTTATCAAACATATCAACTCTCATAATATCCATATTAACTATCATTTTAACATCCGTTGATGTAATTCCCAATGGAAAAGCAGTAAGGACTGCATATATATTTCTATTTGATTGCAGTATGGGCATTGTAAATTCAATTCTTAGTAGATATTGATTCAAGATGAGGAATGCTTTATTGACAGAAGCAACTGTATTTGTTGTCACAATCAGCACATTTATTACCCGATATCCCCATTCCCGTCCTTTCACATCCGGGTGTGGACAGGCGTGGGATGGAGGTCTGGATAGTTGTGAGACCCGGGTCTTGGCAGGAATAGGTGGTTGTTTTGGGAAGGAAAACAATGTTTTTCCAATAAATGGATCTATTGCTTTTGAACTTTTACGTATTATTGGGCAAATATTAAAATAATATTGGTAGGCATAAAGATTTTCTATAATGCCTACCTGATTAAATTAAACAGCATGTCATATGCTTGGTTTGTCTTTATATCTATTTGTTAATTAACTCTTTAATGAAAGGGTATCCATATTTTAAAGCAATAAATACGCTTACAGCAATAAGGATACCGATGATTTCTTTTTTTCTTTTTGATTCCATAATTAATTAAATATATTAACTTTAGTGTTACTTTTTGCATAAAGGATTGTACTATAGATTTTTATGTCTGATAAGAAATAATATTTTGTCTATTACGTATTTGATATTATTTTTGTAATCAGGCAAACATATTATATAGTTGTATAAATAAAGATAGTAGAACATAGATAGTTAGAACAACTATTATTTTCTTTTGCTTTTTTACTTTTTGTATTAATTCTTCTTCTGTACTCATGATAGTTTTTATATATAATGGATAAATTATTTGTATCCATAAGAGTTATTAAAAGCGGATTCAGTACTTCCTCCGTATGTTCTATAAGATGTTCATGGAAACTCTGTTAGTAGCATTAGCTCTGAACCAACTTTAGATGAGCCGGTTTGTTGTTCTATTTTAATTTTTTAGATATAAGTAGATAAATCAGCAAACTTCCAAATCCACTAATGAATGGAATGAAAAAATGGATGATAGTCTTTTCTCCATAAAAGCAGAATGAGATAAGGCTAACGATAATGACCAGTGTAAGTCTGGCATAGATATTTTTCTGTACTCCCAGTGAAAGAAGAAATATTAGTACTGGAAAGAATATCAAGCCAACTAAATTATAGTCATGATGCTGGTATTCACTTGACATCATACCTGCTAATCCGATAAGTGCAATCCACTGGATAGGACCGAATTTTTTTTCAGCGTAACCTGAATATTTACTTAAAATGCTGTCTTTCATAAAAATGAATTTTAATTGTTTGATCTTATTTTGCTTTAAAACTCAAATATATTAATTATGTAAAAACAATAGCTCATAAGACTGTTATCATTAGGTTAATATTTTTCTATATGATAAGCTGAATGATTTGGATAGTGTCTAATCCTTTATAAGCTGTGTCATACGATACATGTAATGTTTTTATGAAAAAATGTCACTTAAAAATGAAAATATGAGCAAAACATAGAGAATGTACTGACCATCAATGGTGTTTGGCATAAAGTGGCTTCAAGTGGCATAAGTAGTGAAGACATGGTCTGAGCAGAATATAGAAGTTGTTATGCTTCCAAACCATTACCTCGTATCAAATGCACTTTTAACACTAACTTCCTATTTTTCTGCGTTCTGCGTAGGTTTGCGTTCTGCCCTTATGACTCTCATGATTTAATTTTGCACCAAACAAAAAGCAAGGATTATGAGAAGTACATTTAAGACTGTCTTCTATGTAAATGGAAGCAAAGAGAAGAGTGGAATTGTCCCTATCATGGGACGGGTTACCATCAATGGGACGATTGCTCAGTTCAGTTGTAAACAGAGTATATCCAAGGAGTTATGGGATGCCAAAGCTAATCGGGCTAAAGGTAAGAGCCGTAAGTCTATGGATGTTAATCATGCGCTTGATAATATCAAGGCGCAGATAGCAAAGCATTACCAGCGGCTTTCTGACCGGGAGGCATTTGTAACTGCCGAAATGGTACGCAATGCCTATCAAGGTATCGGCACAGAGTATGAAACGGTGTTACGTGCCTTTGATAAGATGAATGCGGATTTTGCCAAACGTGTTGGGAAAGACCGTTCGGAGCGTACATACCGTAAATATCTTACCGTAAGGAAATATGTCGCCGAATTTATGAAAAACCATTATAAGCGTTCGGATATGGGGATGAATGAACTGACGGAAGAGTTTATCCATGATTATTGTCTGTATCTACGTAACGAGGTCGGACTTGCCCAATCTTCCGTATGGATATATTCCATACCATTGAAGCATATCGTAACTTCCGCTCATTACCACGGGAAGATACCGAGAAATCCATTTGCACAATATCATGTGAATCCTGACCATAAGGAACGTGGCTTCTTGACAGAGAACGAAATCAAAGCCATGAGTACAATCGAATTGGAAAATGCCAATTTCGCTATTGCAAGGGACATTTTTATTTTCGGATGCTGGACGGGTATATCATTCGTGGACATCAAAAATCTCACCACAGACAATATCGTGGAACTGAATGGCTCACGTTGGATTGTATCCAAAAGGCAGAAAACAGGTGTGCCGTTTCAAATCAAGCTGATGGACATTCCCGCTCAAATAATTGAGCGAAATAAGCCATTCAGAAATGGTAAGAATTTGTTCAACATAAATTCTTACGACATGGTAAATAGGCGCATCAAGACTGTGGCAAAAATGTGTGGAATAGAAAAGAACATTTCATTTCACCTGAGCCGGCATTCCTTCGCTGTTTTAGCCCTTAATTATGGTATGCCAATAGAAAGTGTCAGCAAAATACTCGGACATACAAATATCACTACTACGCAGATTTATGCAAAAGTGACCAACACGAAACTTGAAAACGACATTTCTGCTTTTGAAGATAAGGTTAGCGGACATTTCACCATATAAAGAATGGCTTATGAAAAGAAGTATTATAACAATGAGTGAATCCGGCAATATCATAATGCCGGACAATGTCACAGACATTTGGATGAGCGAACAGGAACTTGGCGATTTATTCGGAGTAATTGCCCCCACATTCCGAGCTTCCATCAGAGCCATATATAAAAGTGGAGCATTGAAAGAATACGAGGTTCAGAAGTATATCAGATTGGAAAACGGCTATCATGCAAATGTATTCAGTCTCACGATGATAGTTGCGCTTGCTTTCCGTATCAATAGTTTCGGTGCGGAACAAATGCGCAATGCCATTCTTAAAAGGATGTACTTGCGAAAAGAGAAAACAACCTTCTTCTTTTCGCTGGGCAGTAACGGGACAAAGGCTTCTAATTATCAGGCATAAAATCCAATAATGTGACGACATGAAATCATGAAACCGACAAATCTTTATCTGTCAATTGATTGCTGATAAAACACTCAGTTGGTAAAACGTATTAGTATTCAGTTGAACTAACGTATTGCTGTTTTACCAATAATACGTATTACCAACAAAAGCCCGAAGAAGCAGACCTGTAACGGATGCTTTTTCGGGTTTGCTTTATATGCTCTTTACCTGCTTCCTGTGCAATTCGCAGCAAGTTTTTCATTCCGTGTAAATTTTGCGCCGTTCTGCTGTGATTTGCTTATCAGGCTTTCGCGTGACTTGCCGTAGCTTTGCACTTGATTAACTATTAACGATTTAAGCGAAATGTAAATGACAAAAACAAAGAACGAAAAGGAGGAGTTTATCCGAGTGGGTACAACCCTCTACAAGTTAGTGAACCAGCCCCGTCTGAACGGTGGCTATGTGAGGAAACGCATTGTGTGGAACAACGAGACACTACGGCAGGACTATGGCAAGGACTATCTCGCCACCGTGCCGAAGTATGACGGTTTCTGTACAGTCCCAAACCATGTGGATTATCGTCCCGTGGTGGACAAGTTTCTCAACCTCTATGAGCCGATAGAGCATTGTCCACAGCAAGGCGAGTTTCCCTGCATCCAATCATTGGTTCGCCACATTTTCGGGGAGCAATACGAGTTAGGAATGGACTATCTGCAACTGCTCTACCTGCAACCCGTACAAAAACTGCCCATCCTGCTGTTGATATCGGAAGAACGCAATACGGGCAAGAGCACGTTCCTGAACTTTCTGAAAGCCCTCTTTCAGAACAATGTCACGTTCAACACCAACGAGGACTTCCGCAGCCAGTTCAATTCCGATTGGGCAGGAAAACTCCTTATCGTGGTGGATGAAGTGCTGCTCAACCGCAGGGAGGACAGCGAGCGGTTGAAGAACCTCAGCACCACACTTTCCTACAAGGTGGAAGCCAAAGGCAAAGACCGTGACGAGATAGCGTTCTTTGCCAAGTTTGTGCTGTGCTCCAACAACGAGTATCTGCCCGTAATCATAGATGCAGGAGAAACACGCTATTGGGTACGCAAGATAGACCGCTTGCAGTCCGATGATACCGACTTCCTGCAAAAGCTGAAAGCGGAGATACCTGCCTTTCTCCATTTCCTGCAACACAGACAGCTATCCACCGAAAAAGAAAGCCGTATGTGGTTTGCACCCTCGTTGTTGCATACCGAAGCCTTGCGGAAGATTATCCGCAGCAACCGCAACCGATTGGAGATAGAGATACACGAACTTATCCTTGACATCATGGACAGTGTCGGTACGGACACATTCTCGTTCTGTTACAACGACCTTCTTCTTTTGCTGGTACACTCACAGGTAAAGGTGGAGAAGTACCAAGTACGGAAAGTGCTGCAAGAGTGTTGGAAACTTACTCCGGCATCCAACGGACTTACCTATACGACCTACCAATTTAATTACAATCGGGAGTGCCGTTATGAGCCGATTAAGAGAGTTGGACGGTTCTATACAGTCACAAGGAAGCAACTTGACTCCCTGTAACATCATTCTTTTTTTGTTGAATTGTTGAATAAGTATATAACCATGCTGAAAACAAACAACATACACTCTCAACAAATGCTCAACAATCGAAAAGAAATGTTGAGAAAACAACAGCATCCTTTGTTGGATTCTCTTTTTGTGAGTGGTTTGTTGAGAAGATGTTGAGGAAATAAAGCCTTAACATACAGCATAATATATGTGTCATTCATCAAATCAACATTATTACACTCATCATCAAATCCGTAGAAAGAATAAACCATGAACATCCAAGAAGCAAAACAAATCAGAATTGCAGACTATCTGCAAAGTTTGGGCTACACGCCCGTCAAACAGCAAGGCAACAGCCTTTGGTACAAATCACCATTCCGGGAGGAAACGGAAGCCTCGTTCAAAGTGAACACCGACCGTAACCTGTGGTTCGATTACGGGCTTGGCAAAGGCGGTAACATCATCGCTTTGGCAGAGGAACTATACGCATCCGACTATGTGCCCTACTTGCTCAACAAGATAGCGGAGCGAGTACCGCACATCCGTTCCGTATCTTTCTCTTTTCGCCAGCAAGCATCCGAACCGAGTTTCCAGCATTTGGAGGTGGGAGAACTTACCCATCCTGCATTGCTCCGTTATTTGCAGGAAAGGGGAATAAACATCAACTTGGCAAGGCTGGAATGTAAGGAGCTGCACTTCATCCATAACGGCAAGCCCTATTTCGCCATCGGCTTTCCCAATGTTGCCGGAGGATATGAAGTGCGTAACCGTTTTTTCAAGGGTTGCATCGCACCCAAAGACATCAGTTATATACGCCAGCAAGGAGAACAGCAAGAGAAGTGTCTCGTGTTCGAGGGTATGATGGACTATCTGTCCTTCCTCACGTTGCGGATGAAGAACTGCCCGACCATGCCCAATCTTGATGGGCAGGATTATGTCGTTCTCAATTCGGTTGCCAATGTTTCCAAAGCAATGGATGTGCTGCATGGGTACGAGCGCATCCACTGCCTGCTTGACAATGACGAGGCTGGAAGAAATGCCTACTTGGAATTGGCAAGAGAGTTCAGCGGTCGTATCAGGGACTTCTCCGACAACTACAACGGACATAAAGACCTGAACGATTACCTATGCGGTAAGTGGCAGAATGTAACCGTTAATCCACCTCCACGAACCATCGTAAAACCCAAAAAGAAAGGACTTGGATTATAGCACCTTGAACAAGAAAAACGTGAGATGCTCAAAACTCATTCCATAAGGATTGGGAGGTAGCAAGTTTGTGTTTCGGGCGTACCGAAACCGCTTGCTACCCACTTCCCAAGTTTCGGAAGATGGCATCCCGTTGGTCTATACAGTATAATCAGTAACAGAATTAGAAGAAACGAAATATGGAACAGAACAAGGAACGTAACAAGGGTGGTCGCCCCAAGAAGGAAGCGACCGAGAAACTGAAATACCGTGTCGCGGTGAAGATGGCGACAGCCGACTACTACCGTCTGCTGACACGGGCGCATGAGGCTGGTGTATCACCGAGTGAATATATGAGGGGGTGTTTCCGGAACGGTCATGTGAAAGAACGACTGTCTGAGGAACACGCCGGATACATCCGCCAACTCTGTGGCATGGCGAACAATCTCAACCAGCTTGCGCACAAGGCTAACGCCGGAGGCTTCCACGATGAACGGTGGGACTGCAAGGTGGCAGTGGCAAGGATTCACGAACTCTTAACCAAGATAGGGATATGATGGCGAAAATCGTAAAGGGAAGCGACTTCAAGGGTGTGGTGGATTATATCCTTGATAAAGGAAAGAATGCCCAAGTTGTCGCATATGATGGCTTGTTTATGGAGAACAAGGAAACCATTGCCATGAGTTTCAATGCCCAGTCGCTGATGAACGGCAATGTGGCGAAACCTGTCGGGCATATCGCATTGAGTTTTTCCAAAGAGGATGAGCCACGTCTGACGAACTGTGTCATGGGAGGTATCGCACTTGAATATATGGAACGGATGGGAATCAAGGACACGCAGTTCTTCATCGCCCGTCATTTCGACAAGGAGCATCCGCACGTGCATATCGCCTTCAACCGCATAGACAACAACGGCAATACCATATCCGACAGGCACGAGCGTCTGCGCAGTACCCGTATCTGCAAGGAACTAACCTTGATATATGGCTTGCACATGGCAAACGGGAAGGAGAATGTCAAACGCAACCGATTGAAAGAGCCGGATAAGACAAAGTACGAGCTTTACGACATCCTTAAAACGGAAGTCGGCATATGTGGAAACTGGGGCGTGCTTGTCGCAAATCTAAAACGGCAAGGAGTGGAAGTGCATTTCAGCCACAGAGGACAGACGGACGAGATACAAGGCGTAGTGTTCACCAAGAACGGCTACCACTTCAACGGGTCCAAGGTGGATAGGCGTTTCAGCTATTCCAAGATTGACGCAGCTTTGCAGAGTAACAGATGCAGGGAACGGAAAGGAATGATGACCAACGAATATGAAGTTGCTACACCAAGTACACCATCCAGCATAGCACAAAGTGAGTTCTTCAACGGTTCATTGGGATTGCTGAACGGTAGTGATTCTTCTTGCAACGCTGCTGATGTAGAAGCCAATCAGGAAATGGCAGAGATACTTCGTAGAAAGAAGAAACGCAAACGAGGAATGAGATTGTAACAACCATAGAACATAGTCCGGTGGAAAATTTCATCGGCGACTATATTATAATCGGACGTTCGGGATTATGTGCGAAAGATGAAATCCATCCGAACGGGATAAAAACAAAACAAAGAGATAAGGGTGAATTATTGGATTGTATTCGCTCTTATCTCTTTTCGACTAAAGATAAGTTAAAATGATACTGCACAAATAAAAATAATCGGAAACACTTGCGCATTCCGAAATATGCTCGTAATTTTGCGAACAACAAACAACACCGTGAAAATGGATAATAAAGAATATACTACAACTCAAGAGCAACTTGCCCGGTTCGCCAAAGCAATGGGACATCCAGCGAGAATGGCAATTCTTGAATTTCTGATAAAGCAAAATACGTGTTTTTTCGGAGATATACATGAGGTACTGCCGATTTCTAAAGCAACTGTTTCTCAGCATCTGAAAGAGCTGAAAGATGCAGGATTGATACAGGGAGAAATAGAAACTCCCAAAGTAAAATACTGCATCAACCGTGAAAATTGGAAGATTGCCGGCACAGTTGCATAAGTCCGTGGCAATATAATCATGTTATCCAAAGATCATAGACGCTCTGAACATAAAGAAAGGTAAATCCTGCACACCGCGTAGTTGTGCTCTAAAGCCTTTCAACTTAGAGTTAAGAGATTCAGCATGAGCATTGGTTGATCTGTTTATGAAGTAATTTAGTACTTCTTCTTCCTTATACTTGATGGCATCCCTTGCAGCCTTTACTTCACGCAACGTACAAGCTAATACCTTCTGATACCACTCATGCAGTTTAACCTTAGCAGTACCCCGGTCGATAGACTTGTTGCTAAACACGCTTCTTAGGCTACAAATCAAAGTATATGCTTCCTTTATCTTTGGGAACATCCTGAAAAGTATCTTTGCACGTGTTTTCTGCCTGTCTGTCCATTTCTCACCACTCACACTCAGCAGATACTTGCTTCTTGTCAGCAGTTCTATGACAGTCTCGCCATTGGCAAGCATGGTTGGCCTGAAGCGTTTGTTCAACCTCTGTGGCTTGCGTCCCAGCTTCTTGCCTTTGTATTTCTTTGGATGTTTCTTGCGGTAGTATTTACGGCTCTTTATCAGCTGTTCAAGTTTCTTTTTGAACATGGCCTTCTCCTTGTTTTGTGCTTTCTGTGCTTCTCGTTTAGCTTTGAGGCGGAGTTCCTCCACTGCTTCGATACAACGCTTGACGATATGGAAGCAGTCAATGACTATGGCTGCATTAGGAAAGGCTTCTGTGACGACAGCAAACATGCTGTCAGAGAAGTCCATGGTAACTTCCTCGACCTGCTCTCGCTGTTCCTGCGGTATCTGCATAAGAACATTGATAATGTCTGAGGCCTTAGTGCCTTTTACAGCTGCTATTAAGGTGTGACGTTTTCCATGCCCTTCTTTGTTGGTCAAGAATGTCATCAGATCCTTGTGAAGCATGGTCTCGTCAATGCCCAGTCGTTTGCCTATGTTCTTAGGATGCAGCACCCAGTCCTCTGCATGACTGGCTTGTTCCCAATTACGGAAACCGCTCAGATGATCCTTGTAAGCACGCTCCAGGTTATTGCCATCTACCTTAAAGTATAGCCCCAGCGAGCGGGCCGTTATCGGGTAGGTATCCAAATATTTTTTTTAAGACATCAGCAAACTCCTTAGAGTAGCTGGTGTTATCAGCAAGCAACGAGTACCTGTCAAGGATTATGTTTCTGCCTTCTGCCGTTAACCATCTGCGACGTCTGACATGAAGAACGACCTTGTGATCACGGATAGGAAAGTCGTTAACCTGACGGCTTTCCGTGAAACCATTGGGCTTAAGGTCGTGCCACTCTTCTTCCCGTGCATCTTTTTCGTCAAGATAGATGTGAAGAAGGACGCGCTCATTACCAGTCTCTTCAATAATGCCAGTGTGGTCTTCATTAACGGCTGTAACGTCGAAGAACTCAAGTATGCCTTTGGGAAGAAGGTAACTTGCCAGAATCTTATAGTCAAATGCTGATCGCTTACTCATGAGTGCAAAGGTAATGCTTCTTATAAACATTTAAGCATTAAACAAGAAAATATAGACCTATACTACAAAAATAAGCCACGGATATTTGCAACTGTGCCAATAAAAGCTTATCTTTGCAACGAATTTAGAATAAACAAATCATGTCAAGTATACGCTGTGCATTAGCACGTACATTTAGAATTCGCGCATAGTCTATACTGAGAACGCCTTTCTCAGTTTTCTTATAGCCTTCGAATCTTCTGAGGGCAGATTTTTTATTATCATTTATTAATCAAGATTATGGCACAGATGGCATTCTGTGTCTATATCTCATTTATAAGAAAACAAGTATGGACTTAAATAAAAAACATTTATTATATCTCATTGTATTCTTCTTGTTTCTAAGTTTAAATGCCTTTGGGCAATCAAATAATATCACAGGAAGAATACTTGACCAAAGCACAAAAGAACCTGTTGAATACGCCAATGTTACTCTGTTCAGGCAGGATTCGGTATTTATAGAAGGAACGGTGAGTGATACAATTGGAAGGTTTGGATTTACAAACCTCATTTCCGATGATTATGTGTTATTAATATCCTGCATGGGCTTTGAAACTAAAAAAATCTTATTGCAAAACTTTTTAGAATCAGTTGAGATAGATGTATTCTTGAGTGAACGGATGTTATCGCTTGATGAAATTGTCATTTCAGCTTCATCTACAATCAGTAAAATAAATCAACGGATTGTTTTTCCAACAAAGCTGCAACTTGACCACTCGGCAAACGGAATGCAACTATTGAATACTATGATGCTTTCGGGACTGAACATTAATCCGATGACGAATACAATTTCATCCTCCGATGGAGGGAAAGTTGTGTTGCAAATCAATGGAGTGAATACGACATCAGAAGAGATTCTAACCTTGCAGCCACGCCAAATCAGACGGATTGAATATTCGGATTATGCAGGAATAAGATATGGAGAAGCATCTAAAATTGTTAATTATATTGTTACAAGAGATGATAAGGGTGGTATTATTGGTATGGACTTGATGAACTCCCTGAATATTCTTGCGGGTGGAGATGTATTTTTCGCTAAGTTTAATAAAGGGAAGTCGGAATATGCATTGAATTACACAACTGCTTTTCAAAAAATCAACAGCAACAACCGGACACGTACAGGAAGTTATCGGTTCAGAAATTCTATCCCATTACAGAGAGATGAAATCGGAGATGGCGGAGATTACTCATATCAGATGCACGATGTTACTTTCGGTTATAACTATCAAAAAAATGATTCGACATTCTTTAATGCCAAGTTGAAGTATGCCTTGACGGATCATCCGCATAACGATTTCAAAAGTAATCTGAAAGAAAATAGCATAGAGATAGGACAGATATTGGATGGTGTCAGTCAGAAAATAAATACTCCAACAATGGACTTATACTATGAGCATGGTTTGAAAAACCAGCAAAAAATTTACGTCAACATTGTCGGAAGTTATATCAAAGCAGAAACAGATCGCAACTATATCGAATACAATGATATTGATACTATTTTTAGAGAGCAGTTTGGTTTGACTTCCGATAAATATTCATTGATAGCAGAAGGAATTTATGAGAAGAGTTTTACTTATGGAAGTTTGAAATTTGGGGTAAAGCACGTACAATCATTTACGAAGCAGGAAATTCAGCAAAATGGAGTATTTCAGTCAGATTTGAAACAATCAGAATCTTCTATTTTCTCAGAGTGGCTCCATAGTAAAAATAATTTCAGCTATTCTTTTGGGTTGCGGATTAATCGAGTGCATTTTTCTAACACTTCGACCAATAAGAGTTATTATAACCTTTTGCCCAAAGTCATGTTGGGGTATAGGTTGAATGAAAATTCTTTTATCCGTTACGATGTGGAGATGACTCAGACCAATCCGACTTTAGCTGAATTGACCAACACGGAAATTAGGATCGACCCTTATCTTGCCGAAAAAGGCAACTTATCATTAAAGCCCTATAATAATCTGAATAACAATCTTTTTTACGAAAACAAGAAAGGATTATTTACATTCAATGCTAACCTGAGACATCATCACAAGCATAATCCCATCATGGAATCACTTAAAGAGCAAGGCGATGTATTCTTGATAATGTCTGAAAATATGAAGAGCTGGAACAAATATAATGCTGAAATGACCCTAAAGGTGGGAATGATAAAAAACATACTGCAATTTTCTTTTACAGGTGGGTACAGTCATTTCAACAGTCAAGGGAAGAATTATTCTCACACACATTCTAATTTCTATTATAGTGCGAATGTTTTGGCAATGTATAAGAAATGGATGTTTATCGGTCAGATACAACCATTTGACGAAAAGCTGTATGGTGAAACCCTTACTAAAAGCGGTAACTATCACTATTTAGCCATTCAATATAACACCGATAATTTCTCTTTTGGCATAGGAGCGTTCAATCCATTCCGGAATGTTTCACGTACTATTATAGAGAATAAAAATAATCAGTCACCTTTCAGGCGGGAAAGCTTCAGTAGTGCCTCCCAAACCATTGTTGCTACTCTTACGTGGAACTTTAGTTTTGGAAAAACTCACAATTCAAGTAGTAAGTCTATTGAAAATAAGGATACTGATTATGGTATAAAAAGCAGTTACAAATAAAGGAGTTTGTTATGAATGAAAATAGCTTGGAGTTATTCAGTCTATTATCTGACACTCCACAAGTTTCAAAAGAAGAAATGCAAAATGCCTATAAACATTTTACGGAACAGATAATAGCGATCAGTCAATCCGAACAAAGCTATCATGAAATATTTCGGAAACTGAATATTACCCGTATCGAGTTTGATTCTTTGAAATCATCATCTTTTTATGAGTTGAAAAAAAAATGAGCTCAAAAAAGTATATCAACGGAAAGTGATGATGTTGCTTGAATCTGAAATTGATTTGCTGAAATTTACTTTCTTGCGAACAAATCACTTCTCCAACAACAACCAATCAAATATCCCCAAAGTCTATTTTATCCCCAATTCTCGAAAAGGATTGGGAATTGACAGTATGGGAGAATTAGCCGTATCGTTTGAACTCTCCGGGCAATTTGTTAATGAAGCAGGAATCTCCGTTCCATATATCCATATTGCCCATGCTCTGGAACAAGCCTTCAATTTCACGTTTGGGAACGTTCATAAATCTAAGGGTAGAGTATTCAAGCGCAAACCTTTCAATCTTACCAAAGCGTTGGATTACCTGAAAAATCTCGTCATCCGGGAAAATCGAAACAGGGTTGCAAACAAAGATGAAAAAAGATGATTTTATAATTCACTAATTTATAGATGTTTGCAAAACGGCTTTAGGGGAGTCCATAGGGATTCCCCTATTTTATTTGCTTCGTTCTTCCGTCCTTTGCTTCGTCAATGCATTGGACACAAGTAGTATTAATCAGTAAAACGAAGTAAATCATGTATATCAATAACGAAGATTTTGAAATATGGATGCAGAAGTTATCCAAAAAATTGAGTGAGATCGGTCAAGACTTGAAATCACTCATCAACACCAAAGAAGTATTTGACCCTGATGAGAAACTACTCGATAACCAAGATTTGGCTTTTCTTCTCAAAGTGAGTTATAGAACTCTTCAACGATACAGAAGCAGTAAAAAACTACCCTTCTTTATGGTAGCTCATAAGACCTATTACCGCACTTCTGATGTCCGGGAGTTTGTCCGTTCCCATATGGATTTTCAAACCTATCAGGACTTTGAGAAAAAGCATCCGAAGCCCGAAGACGAGGACAAGAAAGACGAAAATGATGAATGATTCTGCTTTTTATGTTCTTAGCAGAATAGCGCAAGCGGATGAAGGCTTGTTTTAAGTTTACGCCTTCAAAGTAGCTCCGCATTTAGCCGAAACAACCTCGCCTCCCGGCTCTGTTCGTTTCGCTAAATTGAGCAAGAGGGAACTGGACTTCGTCCTGTTCTTCCTCTTGCCCTGCGGGGCAAAGCCTTCGGCTTTAGTGCTTTAGGATAAAGCACAGTTATAACACTTGCTATAACTCGAATTGATATACAATTCTATTTCAGCAAGTTATATATATGAATAGCTATAAAATAGTTATAACTATGGCTAAACAGAATAGAAATATCATATTTACGACAATAGCGATAGAAGCGGAAACGGACAAGTTGATAGAAAAACTTTGTAAACGCTATTCGCTGAAAAAAGGAGAAATTACAAAACTGGCTTTCCTATATCTGGATAAAGCCCATATCAACCCTGCGGATGCGCCTGAATCGGTAAAGACGGAACTTGCCAAAATCAACAAACGGCAGGATGATATTATCCGTTTCATTCGCAGCTATGAGGAAGATAAGCTAAACCCGATGATAAGAACAAGCCATTCAATCGCTACCCGCTTTGATACTGCCTTGAAAGAACAGAAAGGATTAATAACTTCTGAAATAGAGCAAAGCCGGGAATTACAGGATAATGTTCTGAAAAAGATAAGCGAAACTTTCAACCAACATGCCGGAGTGATTAACAACCAAGCTAAACAGATAAACGAGCTTGCCCAATCCATAAACGCATCATCAAAAAAGCAGGAGCGGAATAATAATAAACTCCTGAAATTGATTTCCCTGTATTCGGAACTGGCAACATGCGGAGTAATGGACGGTAAGCGGAAAGAGAACCTAAGAGCAGAAATAAACGACCTGATAAACGAATAACCCATGAATATAGATTTCCCGCCACCGTCCAAAGGCACATATAACAATGCAGGCAGTAGCCGAAAGCTATGCAACTATTGTGAACATGAGGACATGGAACGCATGGAGCAAGGAATCTATACAGAGGGCTTTTTCAATCTGACAGACGATAATATCTACAAATCACAGGTTGTAAAAGATATAGATAGTAATATCGGTCAGTTATTAAAGACGGATGCCAAGTTTTACGCTATCCATGTAAGCCCATCGGAAAAAGAACTTCGGGCAATGGGCAATACCGAACAGGAACAAGCCGAAGCCATGAAACGGTATATCCGTGAAGTGGTTATTCCCGAATATGCCAGGAACTTCAATAAAGGACTATCAGCAGAAGACATAAAGTTCTATGGTAAAATACATTTCAGCCGGGACAGGTCAAACAATGAGCTGAATATGCACTGCCATTTGATTGTTAGCCGGAAAGACCAGTCCAATAAGAAAAAGCTATCTCCATTAACTAACCACAAAAACACCAAGAAAGGAACGGTTAAGGGTGGTTTTGACAGAAAGAACCTATTCCAACAAGCAGAGCAGGGATTTGACAAGCTATTCGGCTACAAACGGGAACTAATCGAATCTTTTGAGTATTACAACACCATGAAGAACGGCAGTATCTCCGAACAACTTAATATGCAGGAACGCCAGATTTCCAATGAAAGAAAAAATACAGATATGCAGACTGGCTTGTATGCAGATAAGCAAGGCGAACCGAATGAAAACAAGGTTGCATATAAACAAGACGACAACCTTTCAAACGATATTGAAAATAAGCAAAGTTTCAATCTCCCTGATTTGGGTTTATCATCTGCATTGGGTTTGCTTACTCCTGATGCCAATAAAGAGGAGGAGCAAATTCCCGTGAAAAAGAGAATAAAGAAGAAGCCGAAGCGAGGATTCAGGCAATCATAAATCACAGATATATGAACGAGTACGAAGAAATGCGAAAAGAAATAGATATATACCTGATGAAACGGTTTAAATATCGTCTATCCCTTGTCAGACTTACGCCTGATAATATCCTAATCACCCGAAGAAACAGCCGGTTAGACCTGTATTTGCGTATCCGCAGAGTAGAAAGTATATTTCCACCCGATTGCCTTATTTTAGCCCAAATCAGCTTCCGAAAAGAACGTATAGGGAATGGAACACATTTCGTTCGTTTTCTTTCAGAAATAGCCTTGAAATACGGTTTTAGGTATGTCGGAATTGAATCAACCAATAAGAAAAGTAGTTCATTTGCCAAGAAGTTGGGTTTCTACTCAATAGACGGCTTTAACTATGCAATATCAGTGAAGAATCTCCTATCATATTTTCAAGATAGGAGATAGTATAATTCTTTATTTATTTGATTTACAAAAGTACATTCCGGGAATAGAACGCCAAGTTCCTATGTTTGTAATTGTTTAGCAAAAAGCTAAGCATAAATCACAAGATTCTTATATTTAACGTGCAAATATTACAAACATAAAAATCAGGGACTTATGCTTAATCAAAGAAAAGAATTAAATTTTGAAGGACAAAATATCTATATAGGTATTGATGTCCATCTAAAGAGTTGGACTGTTACAATATTAACAGAAACAATGCCTCATAAAACTTTTACCCAACCACCGCAAGCTCAAATTTTGTCAGCTTACCTGAATGAACATTTTCCAAATGCTGATTATTATTCTGCTTATGAAGCTGGCTTCTGTGGTTTTTCTGCACACTATCACTTACAGGAGTGTGGAATAAATAATATTGTTATCAATCCATCTGATGTACCGACCTCTCAAAAAGAGAAATGGCAAAAAAATGATCCGGTTGATAGCCGGAAGATTGCTCGCGCATTACGCTCAAAGGAACTGATAGCTATTCATGTTCCGGATAAGAAATCTTTATCAGACCGTTCGTTAATCCGCATGAGAAGTAGTCTGGTAAAAGACATGACAAGATTTAAGTTGCGCTTGAAATCTCTCTTGTATTTTTATGGGATAAGGTTTCCCAAAGAATTTGAAAATAGCAATACTCATTGGTCAAAGCGCTTTATTAAATGGCTTCGGGAAGATATTGTCCTGGATACTTCTGCTCGCCAAGCTTTAGACCTGTTTATAAAAGAAGTTGAAAACCAGCGCATACTTTTACTGGAAGTGAACAAGAAGATACGTCATTTATGTAAAACTAAAACATATAAAAATAATATTGATTTACTGCAAAGTATCCCGGGTATTGGAATTACCAGTGCCATTGTTCTGATGACACATATAGAAACTATCGATCGTTTTAAAAATACAGACTACTTGGCCTCTTATGTAGGATTGATTCCCAATAGCCATTCCAGTGGTGAAAGTGAGAATAAAGGAGAAATGACTTTTAGAGGGCAAAACCACTTGAAAGCTATTTTGGTGGAATCCTCGTGGGTTGCAGTCAGGGTAGATCCGGCTTTATCTTTAAGTTATAATACCTATATACACAGGATGCAGCCGAATAAAGCAATTATCCGCATTGCAAGAAAATTATTGAACAGGATTTATTATGTACTAAAAAATCAAAGGGAATATGTATGCGGTGTTGTTAATTGATTCCTATACAGACATACAATAAATAAATGACCGCTTGGCTTGGTGTGTAGCTAAGATGTCTACTCCGTCAAGAATGCGGCTTTTCACCTATTAAAACTGAACTGGAAAATGTAGCGCAAGTCTACTGATAGAAGTATGTCTTTATAGGATATTTACCGGAAATAAATATAGAAAACTCAAGTTGTTTTCTACTAAAATGCTATCATAAATAATTGATAGTATATATGTTTATTGTAGAAAGAGTTAGTGCGTTGGAACATATTTTTTCTTTTCAAACGCCCTCGAGGGTTTTGGGGAGGGGATTTGAAAAGAAAAAATATTTAGGGCAGTCGTGTTTTTTTAGCTTAATTTATTTGGATTACAACATAGAACACCAAGCCGCAAGCGGTTTTTAGAAATTTCTTCCTTTTCATGCTGAAAAGAGTAAATTTCTAAAAAGTGTTGTCTTATCTATTCCCTGCATGAATGGGATGTATATCAATTAAAAAAAAGAAAAAAATATTGTTAGGGATTGAGTATTTGCGCCAGATACAGCCACTTTCAGCCATTGCACCCCATTTCTTAAAACCTGCCTGAAATCTGTTTTCCTTTGCCTGAAAATCATTGCAATGAGAATAATTTCAGTAATCAGTAAAAACAGATTTTAATATGGATATAGTAGCAATCGAAAGCAAAACGTTCGAACAGATGAAAGGGCGTTTTGAAGATTTTACCCGACAGATAAAGAATCTATGCGGGGAGAATCAGGACAAAGAAAAATGGTTAGGCAACGATGATGTTTGTAGTCTTCTGCAAATATCGCCGAGAACATTACAATCATACAGGGATAACGGCACCCTGCCTTATTCGCAGATTGGGCGTAAATGTTATTACAAGGTATCGGATATTGAGGATTTAATCAGTCAGTCACAAAGAAGCAAAGAGCAAAAATGAAAACAGAAAATATCAACTTAGATAGGTTGGTCGGTAATTGGGAGAGCATAAACCTGAATCCGACAGTTATCATATATCGAAGCGGAGAAAGCTATTTACTTAGTGTTATCCACATGAACGAAACAAGCAAACAGGCAAGCCCTGCTACTTACGAGATTCAGGAAGATGAAGACGGCTTCTTTATCAACTACAATCTGAAACGGACGGCTATTAGCCATGATACCAAACTGGATATATTAACTATCTCCGCATTGGGTGACTATATACGGAACTAAAAAGGATACAATAGTGGAAATACTGGATAAGAAATCAACGGAAATAAATTCTTTCTTCACGGGATTGGATGAGCTACTGGATACCATACAGCAAGCTCTTAAAAATCGGACTCCACACCTGAATGGTGAAAAGTTTCTGTCAAACCGTGATGTTTGCCGGATGCTTCATATCTCATCCCGAACCTTGCAGGATTGGCGGGATACGGGTAAAATCCCATTCATTCAGATTAAGGGGAAGATTTTGTATAAGGAATCGGAGGTTTTGAAGTGGTTGGAACAGATGCTTGCGAAACAGAACCTTTGATAGTAAGCTGGTTTAAATGAATATTTTAAGAAAGACTTAGAAAATGACCTCTAAGTCTTTTTTTATGAGTATTTTTGCAAATGTTGAATACATTAATTCGAACTATATGACAAATCTTTATTGGCCTATATATAAGAAGATAGAAAAGGAGATTGTAGAACTGTCAAATCACATTCATTTTGACGATAATCAATTATCTGTTTATTCAGTGAAAATAGTAGAATTATTGATTAGATGCGTCGTTGAAATTGAAGCTATATCAAAGGATTTATATTTAAAAAATGGAGGAGCGATACCTGCTGGTAGAGTTCTATATTATGATACAGATTGCTTGAATTTGTTAGAAGGTATCTGGGAACTTAGTAAAAAGCAAGTTATTGTATCATCTGCAAATTTTTACTTTCAGGATAATAATAATAAGATATTGTACCCTTTAAGAAAGGCAAACAAAAGAAGTACTAGCGGGGCTGATTGGGCGAAAGCTTATCAAGCAGTAAAACATAATCGTTCCCTAAATCTAAGCAAAGGAAATATCAAACATTTACTTCGAGCCTCTGCTGCTCTATTTCTTTTAAACCTGTATTATAGAGATGATGTGTTCGAACTTTCAAGTAATAATACAAATACTTTCACGGAGAAATTTTCTGAAATATTCGATGTTAAAGTTCATACTTGGGCGGGAGATTCTACTGGAGCTGATTCTTATGTGAAAAAACCAGATTTTGAAGAATGTGTTTATTTAATAAAATGGGCAAATGACTACAAAAATAAATTTACGGAATGGGCTAGTGAACAGGGGCGAAAGTTAAATGAAATAATTTTTAGTCACCCAAAAGTAAATCAATACATAAATGAAAATCTAATTGAAGATGGAAAGATAAAAGAGAAAGAGTTTGCTTCTTTTATAGAAAATAGAGACTATTTCAAGTGTTTTGATATGAAAAAAGAATATGGAAGTATGATACAGAGTGCAGGTCGCCACGCTTCAGAAAAATTAAAATTTGACTTTAAAAGAACTCCTGCCCAATTTGAGGCTGTGTTAAATAAGAATCAAAAAATATATCAAAATGGTTAGTTTACTGTAAAAACAGAAAGCGAATCACATCCGATCCGCTTTCTGTTTTTTAGATATTATCCTCGTTATTTTCCCTTTCAGGAAACCGTCTGTTTCTTCTTATTTTATGAATTTTGCAGTCATTTTCGGGCAGTTCATATTTTCCCTGAATGGTTTCCGCCAATTTGCTCATATCTTCATTGATTTTTGTACGGGTTATTTCCGCATAGATTTGGGTAGTGGCAATATCCTGATGCCCCATCATCTGGCTAAGGGTTTCAATAGGAACGCCTTGCGACAGGCAGACTGACGTAGCAAACGAGTGCCGGCTCATATGGTAGCAAAGCCTTTGGGTAATTCCGGCAGCTTTGGCAATCTTCTTTAGTTGCACATCCATGTTTTCTACTGTCGTCATTTTGAATACTTTCCCGTCCCGACCTGCAAAGTCTGTATTCCGGTATTTCTCCATGATTCGCAGAGGTATATCCAACATAGGTATATGCGAAACGCTTCCGGTCTTTTGACGGTTCAGGGTAATCCACAAACTGCCGTCTTCCTGACGGTGGATATTATCATGCCGGAGGTTTACCATATCTGCATGGGCAATTCCGGTAAAAGTTGAAAACAAAAACATATCCCGCACGAAGTTAGCCGAATCCTTCTTCATCCGTACCTGAAGCAGTTTTTCTATTTCATCCATAGAGAGCCACCGCCGTTTACTAATCGGTCGCTCCGGTCGGTAATTGAAAAACGGGTTTTGAAGCAATAGACCTTTATTTAAAGCCCGTTTTACAATCGTCCGCATTGGTTTCATAAAAAACATTACAGTTTTCGGAACATATTGCAGGTTGACTTTCATATAGTAGTCGTATGCTTCGATAAAGGAGTAATCAACCTGTTCAAACGGAATATCCGACAGCTCGTATTTTTCGGACAGGAATTTCTTTAATAGCCTGTAAACCTGTCCGTATTTCTGATAGGTAGAAGATGTTATCAGAATACCGACAGCCTGCCGTTTTTCTTCAATAAGCTCGGCGAACTCTTGCATGAGTGTATTTTTGTATTTGCAAACTGGGGCGCACCTGCTTCGTCAGATACTGGACTCTGGTATTATATATTCACTTACAAGTGGTATATTGTCGGTGCATTGTCGCTGTTGCTTTGCTGGTCGCTTGTCCGAATACTGAAACTGCGAGTGCTTGGGGTGGTACTTGGCGCGATGGCTACTGCCGTTTCCGTCATCCTTGCCAATCTGTTTATTGATGATACAAAACTGATTCCACTTGTGCCGATGATTGTTGCGATTACCGCTCTCGCCGTCATCCTGCTCTTTGACAAACAGGATGAAGAAAACAGGGAATGGGCAATATCCTCGTGGGGCTTCGCCAAACAGATATTGCCGTTGCTGGCTATAGGTGTAGTGACAGCAGGTTTCCTGCTTGGCTCAACGCACGACAATACAGCCATTGCAGGTGTCATTCCGAACAGTTGGATAGAATGGGCAGTCGGGGGTAATTCGCTTTTGTCTAACTTCTTTGCATCGTTTACAGGTGCATTTATGTATTTCGCCACATTGACCGAAGTTCCAATCATTCAAGGTCTGTTAGCTTCCGGCATGGGTAAAGGTCCGGCACTGGCATTGCTGTTGGCTGGTCCGTCATTGTCTCTTCCGAATATGTTGGTCATCCGTGGTGTAATGGGTACAAAGAAGACCATTGTATATGTTACTCTTGTAATCGTAATGGCAACGGTTTCAGGCTTTATATATGGAAATCTATTTTAGAAATTATGAGAGTATTGATACTTTGTACAGGAAATAGTTGCCGCAGTCAGATGGCTCATGGCATTTTGCAATCATTGGATGATACGATTGAGGTCTGTTCGGCAGGCACACATCCTGTTGAACAAGTAAACCCTAATGCCATAGCGGTAATGCGTGAAATAGGCATAGACATATCCGAACATACTCCCACAGATGTAAGGCAATACCTTACCCAAGAATGGGATTATGTAATAACGGTATGCGGAAATGCCAATGAAACCTGCCCGGTATTTGCAGGACATGTCAAACATCGCTTGCACATCGGCTTTGACGACCCTTCCGATGTAACAGGAACACCCGATTTTATTAAAAACGAGTTCCGTAGAGTACGAGATAATATCAAGATGAAATTCTATGATTTTTATCTTCACATTAAGGGTCATTGCTGATGACCAATAAAGAAGAAGTTACCTCAGCATACATTTTCTTGTTCTACTCAATCTACCAATCACACGCTCCATTAGCAACATCGGCAACCTCTTTGTAGGTCTGCCGATGTTTTTATTACTCGGACATTCTGTTTTTCTTTCATCAGAATCACGCACATCACTTAACGAGTGCAAAACCTCCAAATTTTACTTGATAACAGACCATATGTTCAACAGAAAATAGTATCTTTGCACACATACAGAGTTATTTGACAGAAAAGCACTGCATATCGCAGAAGTTATGACCATTGCCAAGTCATTACCTCATATTTGTAAAACATATCATAAGTGGATTATTCTTAATTAAATACTATTCTTGAATAGGATTTTCAAGAAAAATAATACTTCAACCGTATTAGCTACATACTAATACGGTTGAAGTCGTTGTATTGCAGTTTAAAATGCTATAGTGAGATATTAAATTAGTCCCAATAAAGCAAGTGCACCAAGAACTAATGCGGCATTTTTTATACCTTCACCTACGCTTTGTCCAACAGAATAAGCACTACCACCATCAATGTATATTTGTTCTAATTCTGATAAATCAGAATAAGGGATAATTGTATTTTCCATATTGTTTTAATTTTTATCCGAATAATCCATCAATAACTCCATCTGCAAATGCATATAATTGTCCTTCTACATACATGATCCAGTAGACAACGGATTTTCCTCCAGATATTTCTACTAACTCATTTTTTTGTAATTCTTCAATCTGTATCATATTATTTGTGTCCATCATTCCAACCATCTTTAAAACCGTTAATAATATCATCTCTATAATAGTAAGCTAACATTGCAAGAGCAAATACAATACCTCCATTTGTATTTTCCATCTCTTGAGCATCTAATGTTTTGATTTCATCGAATTCCATAATGATTGTCGTTTTAATTGTTAATACTGTGTTTTCTTTTTAGAAAGGGTTGATATTATCTCGGTTTAGATAATCAATCACTTCATCAATGATTTTACCTATTAAACTTCCAATACTACCACCATTCATTTCCATACATTCTTTTTCTGTTAACTCTTTCATGATTTTGTGATTTAAATTAGACATAAATAAAAAATATTTTAATATTGTAAAGAAGTGCTGACTTATTATCTGTTTAAGTTATCTTATGTGTTATTATTTTATAACTAATTTTCTGATCGGGACACCATCTATAACAACTAATATTATTTGATAATATCCCCCATAAATGTTTTTATAATCTTCTTTGTTTAGTTCTCTAATAACTTTTTTTTCTGTTTTCATGGTAGTCTTTTAATAGTTTATTTATTGTGATATTGCAAAACTAATGGTATTTTATGTGTGATAAGGTTATCGTTGTGTTATATGATATTATTGAAATGTTATTATCTTTGTGAAAAATGTTTGGATGAGGATTGGATATATAAAATCAGTAACGGTACTAAGTCTAATTGTAATATCTTTGTTACAAGTAACATGGTTATGTAAAACATATAGTCTGTTTCAAGATGATGTTGTAAATAAGAGTTATCGGATTCTTCAAGATGCTGTAACTTTAGAAGCAGTGTATAGATTACAACGAATAGAACAAGATTCAAGTGGTCCAAAAGAATTTATATTAGGGGCAGTGGAGGAAGGAGGAGAGTTGAAGGATCAGACTTTAGCTTTTCAGGAAGTTCTTTTGGAATTGAAATATCCTATTTCTATTATAGTATTGGATAGTATCTTTACTTCTAAGTTAAATAAGGAAGAAATCCATACAGATTTTGTATTGAATTGTATTAATGTGAAAGATAAGTCTGTTCTCCAATCTACAGATTCTTTATGGAAATCAAATTGGGCGTCTGTTGAAATACCAGTGGTTCCTGTTCGTATGGATGGTTCCGAAGGTATACAAGCTATTTTGTTAAATCCTTATTGGACTATTTTTAGGCGTTTGGGGCTATTGTTGATAGCTACAGCCTTAATGATGTTGTTTGTTGCTGCTTGTATTATTTACCAGATACGTATTATTGCCAGGCAGAACCGGATTGCAAAAATGCGGAAAGATTTCTCATCTGCAATGATTCATGATATGAAGACACCGCTAAGTTCTATTCAGATGGGAATACGTATTTTGCAGAGTGGCAAGTTGGAAGATAAACCGGAGAAAAAGGAAAAACACTTCAGGATAATAGAAGAAGAAGCCGAGCATTTATTGGATTTGACAAATAAAGTACTTACCATCTCTAAAATGGAAACGGGTAAATTGGATTTGAATAAGGAACAATTTGACATTACTCCGTTATTGTTGGATTTAAAAGAAAAATTTATTGCTAAAACAAAGAAATCTGTTATATTTGCGATAGACGTTCAAAATAAAAATATCTGGGGTGATAAAGAATATTTGAAAGAAGCGGTTAGCAATTTAATAGATAACGCGATTAAATATTCAGGAGAAACAGTACATATCGATATTTTAGTTCGCTCTGAGGGAGCATATACTTTAATACGTGTGAAAGATGATGGTTTTGGTATTTCGCATGAAAATCAAAAAAAGATATTTGAGAAATTTGAACGTGCCTCCGCTGCAGGAAGAAGTAGTAAAGGTGGAGCTACGGGATTTGGCCTGGGACTGAATTTTGTACAGGGGATAGTAGAGACCCATCAGGGTAAAGTTCAATTGGATAGTATTGAAGGTGAGTTCAGTGAATTTACATTATATATACCTAACTTAATCAAAGATATATGACTAAATTATTATTAGTAGAAGATGACGCCAATCTTTGTTATATGATTCAGAGTGGTCTGGAAGATGTGATAGGAGACTACGAAGTGATAGTCGCTGCTAATGGTCTGGAAGGACTGGCTGCTTACCGGGCTAATAAGCCGGATGTGATTGTTACGGATGTGGAAATGCCGGAAATGAACGGCTTTGAAATGGTAGAAAAAATTCGTGAAACAGATGGTGATATTCCTATTTTATTCGCTTCGGCTGTACAAACCCCTAAAAGTGTGACTTCCGCTTATCTGTTGGGGGGAAATAATTATATAAAGAAGCCTTTTAGCCCGGAAGAACTGAATGCGCATATAAAAGCAATTCTGAAATTGAAAGAGGGCAGCCGTTTCAGGAATGAAACAAATTGCTATAAGTTAGGACGGTTTGAATTGGACGCTGCACATGCTATCCTGGAGAATGAGAATGGAGAGCGCATAGTTTTAACGGCACGGGAGGCGGGTATCCTTCAGCTATTATGTGAGAATAAAGGTCAGGTCGTAAAGCGGGAATCCATATTAAGCCGTTATTGGAATACGGAAGAGGATTATTTTGCATCCAGAAGCTTGGACGTTTTCATTTCTAAATTACGAAAGCATCTGGCTGCCGAACCGTCTGTAAAAATAAAGACGGTAAAAGGGGTCGGACTGATGCTTGTAATTGAATAGTTTGTCCGTTATTTATTATCCTTGCATATCTTAGTAGTTTGTATGCTGTTGCAGAAACTTCTGTAAAACCTGTGCATGGTTTCGTACAGGCTCTTTAGAAGCATATAGCAGGGTTACCGTATCGTAGGATTTTATCAGGTCAAGGAATATATGTGCAGCGTCGGAATTTTCCAGTTCTTTTGTATAGAGTGTAGCGAACTCGTCCCAATGCGCTTTCTGGTCTTCATGAAACCAATTTCTTAACTGGGATGAAGGAGTAATATCTTTTTCCCAGACATCATATTTTAAATGTTCTTTTTTCATGCCGCGGGGCCATAAGCGGTCTACTAATACACGGTATCCGTCATTCTTTTCAGGTTCCTCATATACCCGTTTGATTTTTATCTGAGTCATTACTGCTTCCTTTTTTGATTTTGATATTTTACAGTCCGTTTATTAAAGATACAAATCAGTTGTTCGTAAAGTTTTAGTGGTTATGATTATTTATAAAAAGGTTTATGGCCTGGGATATTTACCCTTATGATGGAAAATACATATCTTTGTAACAAAACGAACAAAACTAATGGATATATTAAACAATTGGATTAGCTCTGTAAATGACATTCTCTGGTCGTATATATTGATAATTATGCTTTTAGGCTGTGCGGTGTGGTTTACATTGAAAACACGTTTTGTACAGTTCCGCATGATTCGGGAAATGGTTCGATTGCTTGGAGATTCTACAGGGAATAATGAAGGGGGAAAACATATCTCTTCCTTTCAGGCATTTGCTGTCTCTCTTGCCAGTCGTGTCGGTACGGGAAACCTTGCAGGTGTAGCGACCGCTATTGCTATAGGAGGGCCGGGGGCTGTGTTCTGGATGTGGATTATTGCCTTGCTGGGAGCATCGAGCGCATTCGTTGAATCCACTTTGGCACAGTTATATAAAAGGAAAGGGAAAGATTCTTTTATAGGCGGTCCTGCCTACTATATGGAACGGGGGTTGGGGCTACGGTGGATGGGGGTATTATTTGCCGTACTCATTTCCGTCACTTTCGGTTTTGCTTTTAATTCCGTACAAAGTAATACGATTTGTGCCGCATGGGAAGAAGCTTTCGGTATAGACCATACTATCTTTGGGGGGCTGTTGACCGGATTTACTATTCTGGTTATTTTTGGGGGCATTCAGCGAATTGCCAAGGTGAGTAGTATCATTGTGCCGGTTATGGCACTTGGTTATGTGGCACTTGCTTTAGGTGTCGTTTTGTTTAATATACGCGAATTGCCGGCGGTGTTTGATTTGATTGTCGAGAATGCTTTCGGTTGGCAACAGGCTATAGGCGGCGGTTTGGGAGCTGCATTGATGCAAGGCATTAAACGAGGATTGTTCAGCAATGAGGCCGGTATGGGGTCGGCACCGAACGTGGCCGCGACAGCCCATGTATCACATCCGGTTAAACAAGGGCTTATTCAAACTTTGGGAGTCTTTACAGATACTTTAATTATTTGTACCTGTACGGCTTTTATCATTCTTTTTAGCGGGGTGCCTCTTGACGGTTCTGTAAGCGGAGTCCAACTAACGCAGCAAGCTTTGGTAAATGAGGTGGGTAGTACCGGGAGTGTTTTTGTTGCTGTGGCTATTTTGCTTTTTGCATTTAGCAGTATCATCGGCAATTATTATTATGGAGAGGCTAATATCCGGTTTGTGACACAGAACAAGGGAGTTTTGTTTGTTTACCGTCTGCTGGTTGGAGGTATGGTTATGTTTGGCGCATTGGCAAGCCTTGACCTTGCTTGGGGGCTGGCAGATATTACAATGGGATTGATGACGATTTGTAACCTGGTAGCAATTTCCCTATTAAGCCGGCAGGCATTTTTATTGCTGAGTGATTATCTTTCTCAGAAACGGAAAGGTATAAAGAGTCCTGTCTTTGACAAAAATAGTCTTCCGGAACTGAAAGATAAGATAGAATGTTGGTAAGATTAATTTAGCAGTATAATGATGGCAGAACCTGCTACCATGATTACCGATCCCAGCAGCTTTTTGCGTATATCCTGTTCTTTGAATATCCGGTAGCCGAGAAATATACTGACAATTGTAGATAATTGGAACAGGGCGAGCGCATAACCTACATTCATGCGGTCGAAAACAAAGTTGGTCGTGTATTGCATAGTTCCAATGCAAACCACCAGCCAACCGTATAGAGGCAAATCTTTTACTTTTATTCTTTTGAATTCTTTTTTTACTTGTATTCTGAAAAGGAGTAGAAGGAGAAAGGAGAAAAATGCCCCGAACCAGCACCAAACAATGAAAGAGATAGTTGTAGAGGAATATAGGATAACTTTCTTGATGAAGATTGCCTCTATGGCTGTCAGTACCATCGCAAATAAACGATATCTGATTTCTTTGTTTCTTAATAAGGCAAAAGAGAAGCGCTCTGCCATAGTGTCCAGTACAAAATAACTTCCGCAAATAATTAGTACAATGCCTGTAATTCCCCATATATTCGGTATTTCGTGCAGCAGGAGGATACCTGCAATAATTCCGACGACCGATTTGTAGGAGTTGACAGGTCCTAATATGGATAAATCCCCTCCCTGTAATGCTTTTACCAGGAACCCGTTGCCTGTTGCACCAAAGACGCCGGCAATCACGCAATAATACCAGAAAGAAGAGGGCAGGCTACCCCAGTCAGTCTGCATGCCTGGTATAATACAGAGCAGGCTCAAAAGGAAAAAAGTCATGAAATTGACCACCATAGGATGGTTATATCTTCCCGTAAGTTTTTTTTGGAATACGTTTCCGATAGGATTGGAAAAAATACGTAGTGCGATTGCAATGGCAGTGAATAGCATATATTGTTAACTGGAAAAGTTTCTGTTACAAAGTTAATAGAATAATGTGATAAATACAGGCTAAATTGTTTGAAAAGAAAGTACAGGGATAAAACAAGTTTGTTCGTTTGGAATTTTATTAAAAAAGAATTGACATTTGTTTATCTGATTTAACAACTTCTTGTCTGCTCTATTTAAGCATTGATTTTCTATCTGTGTTTGAAAAATAATAAGTTTTATAAATCTAAACGATCAATAATGTCAGTTGTGAAGCGTTACCTTTTGTCTTATATTTGTTTCGTTTTAGTACTGAGTATAAATATTCTGCGGGTTTTTACTCTTGTGCGGAGTGTTATACAAAAAGGCTAAATCTTTAAAGTATAGGGTTGATTCACGGATGTATTCTCTGTGGGTGTAGAGAGAATATGTCCCGTTTTTATTAAGTATTGGGTATAATTTACGAGAAGGAAGAGCTTAAATTTGAAAGGAGATGAACGAAAATACCAAACAAATTTGGTATGCTGTACGAACGCTTAACTGTAAAGAAAAAAGATTGGGAGAATATCTGGCCAGGAACAATTTAAAATACTTTATTCCGATGTGCTATAAAGAAAGAACCGACTGGAGTGGTAAAAAATCCTGTAAATTGGTTCCCGCTGTCCATAACTTAGTATTTCTAATGAAAACAATGGATGATAAAACATTGAAAGCACTGGTAGATAATAGCCCGGTCCCATTTCTGTTATTGCGTCATCATGATACCAAGCAACTTTGTGAAATCAAAGAACATGAGATGGTGGAGCTCCGTGCCATTTGTGATCCTGAGTATAAAGGAACGATTTATGTTGATATTTCCGAAGTGGGGACGACTTCCGGAACGCTTGTCCGTGTCAAGCATGGAGCATTTAAAGGATTGACAGGCAAACTTACGCGATATAGGGGTAAATATTACATAGTTGTTACTATTATTTCATTAGGGGTAATGATTCATATACCAAGATGGTATTGTGAGAAACTTGAATAATATTCTTTCCAACAATAAGTTTTTTTATCCCTGCCTATACTTTCAGCCTTTGGCTTATTGAAAATAAGATTTCCTTCCGAATATGATTGACGGTACGGGTTATTGTAAAATAGTTAGAAATAAGTAGGATTAAAAAATGTAATGCAAAATATTTTGATTTTTTATTCAGAGTATATGCCTTATACTCACGTTGTAGTTCTGGAACTTGTGAAACTTAAATATTGTGTACATGTTGTCCGAAGGACAGAGGGGAACGAAACTCCCTATGTCGCTAAGGAAACGAAAGGTATTTGCTTTTATTCCCGTTCCGAATATAATTCAGTAGATAAATTGTTGCAGCTATATCATGAAGTAGAGCCAGTATTGATATTGACTTCTGGTTGGATGGATGCCTTGTATAATAAAACATGTAAGCAATTAAAATCAAATACAGAAATTCCCATTATAGCGGGAAGTGATACTCAATTCAGAGGAAAGTCCCAATGGATAAATGTATTATTGTCTCCTTTCAGGCATAGAAAGTGGTTTACTCATCTTTTTGTTGCTGGAATTTGGCAATATGGATATGCCAGGCGACTGGGCTTTAAGAAAGAGTCTATTTTAATTTCTAATCTATCTGCGGATGTTGAGCTTTTTCAGCAGGTAGATATTGCGGCAAAAGAAAAAAACTATCCAAAGAATTTATTGTTTATCGGGCGATACAACTCAGTTAAAGGCTTGATTCCTCTTATGAAAGCCTGGGATTCGATTGAAGATAAGCAGGGATGGAAGCTCACTTTAGTCGGAAATGGCCCTTTGAAGAAGAAACTATCCCGATATGATGTAGAACTTCTTGATTTTAGAAGACAGGAAGAGCTAATGGAGATTACACAAAATGCAGGTTGTTTAATCCTTCCTTCCTCATTTGAACCCTGGGCTTTGGTTTTACATGAAGCTTCTGCTGCAGGACTTCCTATTATTGCTTCGGATATTTGTGGAGCAGTTCCTTATTTTGTTATCAATGGCTATAACGGCTGTACGTTTAGTCATAAACGTAAGGATGATTTGAAGAAAAAAATAGAAAAGGTGATAAATATGAAAGAACAGGAACTTGTAGAGTGGAGCCTAAATAGCCGGAAGCTATCTTCCCGTATAACTCCCGAGATAGTGGCAAAAACATTAGTAAGTATTCGATATTAGCTTTATCCCATTTAATTAACCAATGTAAAATAAATTTATATTTACATACTGTTATGTTGAAATTTATATCTTACATCGTATTGTTAGGTATCTCATTTTATTTATTTTTTAATGCCGGAGAAAGCAATAGTCTTTTTATTGAATTAGAATTTTTGGTTATTTCTTTATTTTCTGTTTTTAGGCTTTACAAAGATGAAAATTTACCTTATTCATTGCAAAAAGTTTTCTATCTCTTTTCTTTTTTCTTTTTCGGTATAGCCCCGTGGTTGCAATTTAGAAAGGGGGTGAAAATATGGACGTTAGAACCTTTAATTCCGGATGATTATTGGGTTACTAATTTTTATATATTGGTTTTTATTTTTTTATTTGCTTTGATATACGATTTATGTCGGGGGAGAAATTTATATTATCGGGAATTTGTCTATCGTGAAAAATATGCTTTTTCAATAAAGGGGGGACTGGTTTTATCTCTTGTGTCTCTATCTGTTTTATATGTATATTTATATATAAATAAGTTTAATCTTTTTTCTTTGTTTTTACGAGGAGGAGAACTGATAGCGGATTCCCAACTTTCTAATATGACTCTATGGTTGATAATAGAGGTCATCTTAAGACCAATTCCTATTTTTATTGCGCTATTTTATCATTTATCTAAAAATAAGAATCTTGGGGTAGAAGTTTTTTTGTTTTTGATAGGGATAATTATGGCTTTTCCCACTGCTATTGCCCGTTATCAGGTTGCTGTTTTATATATCCCAATTATGATATTATTAATACCGTTCTTATCAAAGAAAAATATTTTTGTTACATCCGTGATTACAGGAATACTAATCTTTTTTCCATTTTTGAACCAATTCCGTAATTATAAGATTGGAAAAAATCTATCCTTAAGTCCTGATTTTTCAATGTTCCTAGAAGGACATTTTGATGCTTATCAGAATTTTTTGTTAGTATTGAAGCATGATATTGTAACGTATGGAAAACAGCTATTAGGAGTTTTTGTATTTTTTGTCCCTCGCTCTTTATGGGAGGAAAAACCTACAGGGAGTGGTTTTTTTTTGAGTGAAAAATTGAATCTTTCATTTTCAAATATATCAATGACATTTCCTGCAGAAGGTTATATAAATGCCGGTTTTGTCGGATTCATTCTTTTTGTTGTTGTTGTTTCTGTTTTCTGTTCAAGAGTAGATACTGTTTTTTGGAGTAAAGGAGAAAGAACTATAACGGGTACAATGCAGTATCTGGTTTTACTTGGTATGACATTTTTTATATTGCGGGGCGATTTACAAAGTTCATTTGCCTATTTGATAGGAATTCTTTTTTCCATTTACGTGGTAAGATTTTTAATAGAAAAATTAAGTCTTTAATATATCATTTTATTAATCTATGCCGACTATTCTTCAAATCAATACTGTTATTAATACAACTTCAATAGGTAGAATTGCCGAAGAAATAGGGCAATTAGTCATATCTAAAGGCTGGAGGAGTTTGATAGCCTATGGAAGAAGACCCAGACAAAGTCAATCGGAATTAATCAGAGTGGGAACAAATTGGGATAATTTATTGCATGGATTGGCAACCCGTTTTTTTGATCGACATGGTTTAGCTTCCCGCCAGGCAACAAGAAAGTTGATTAAGCAAATTGAACTTATAAAACCGGATTTGATTCATTTGCATAATATTCATGGGTATTATTTAAACTATCCTCTGCTGTTTGAATATCTTACGCGGGCAAATATTCCGGTTGTTTGGACTTTACATGATTGTTGGGCTGTAACTGGCCATTGTTCTTATTTTTCTTTTATTAATTGTAACCGCTGGAAACAGCAATGTTATGATTGTCCACAGAAAAAAAGCTATCCTTCTAGCTTTTTATTCGATTGTTCGAAAGAAAACTATATCAAAAAGCGGAATGCTTTTACTTTACCGGATAATCTGACGATAGTGTGTGTGTCTGATTGGTTGCAGGGGCTGATAAAGGAATCTTACTTGAGTAAATATCCAATCCTTCGTATTCATAATGGAATTGATTTAGACCTATTTATCCCCGGAAAGATGAGAAAGAAAAAACTGAAAATAACATTGTTGGGGGTTGCTAATGTCTGGGATAGCAGAAAAGGACTGATTGATTTTTTTCGTTTAAGGAGGCGGTTACCCAGAGATGATTACGATATTGTTTTAGTTGGATTATCGAAATCCCAGTTACGACATTTGCCGGAAGGCATTAAAGGCATTTGCCGGACAGAAAATATACAACAACTGGTCGAATTGTATCGGGAAGCGACAATTTTTATAAATCTTACCAGAGAGGATTGTTTTCCTACAACTAATCTGGAAGCCTTAGCTTGTGGAATACCTGTTATAACTTATAAGACAGGAGGAAGCATTGAAGCTGTTGATTCGGAAACAGGAATAATTGTTGACCAAGGCGACTTAAATGGAATAATTGACGCAATCAGAGAATTATCTCAAAGAGACCAGGTCCGGTTATCCCGGGATTGTAGACAACGTGCAATTAATTATTATAATAAGAAAAAACGATTTCAGGAATATTTTGATTTGTATACGATGTTGATAAAGGAATAAAAGGAGAGAACCTTACTAACGAAGATAATTAACCCGAAGTTAAAACCAATTGAAAAAATGAAGATTAGTATTATAACTGTAACCTACAACAGTGCACATACTATTAGAGATACAATAGAAAGTGTACTGAACCAAACGTATAAAAATATAGAATATATTATTGTAGATGGGAAAAGCAATGATAAAACTCTGGAAGTAGTGCAAGAATATGAATCCCGGTTTGGCGGACGTATGATTTGTTTGAGTGATCCGGATGAAGGCATTTATGATGCAATGAATAAAGGAATATTGCGTTCTACCGGTGAGGTAATAGGTATTTTGAATTCCGATGATTTTTTCACATCAGATAAAGTGATAGAAAAGGTTGTACATAAGCTCTCCACTTGCCAGGCTGATGCGGTATATGGAGATATTCATTTTGTCGAACCTTCAAATTTGAAGAAGTGTGTGCGTTATTATTCTTCTAAAATATTTAAACCGGAATTAATGCGTTTAGGATTTATGCCTGCACATCCGTCTTGCTATATTAAGAGACATTGTTTTACAAGTACCGGATTATATAATACTCAATACAAAATAGGGGCTGACTTTGAGTTTCTTCTAAGGTTGATCGTATTGAAAAAGTATAAGTTCGTATATATGCCGATAGACTTTGTTACGATGCGTATCGGTGGGCTCAGTACAAGAGGTATGAATAGTCTGGCTTTAATTATGAAAGAACATCAAAAAGCTCTTAAAGAAAATGGATTATATTCAACCCTATTTTTTTTAAGCCTGAGATACTTTTATAAAGTATTTGAATTGTTATCTTTTTTCTGGGATAAGAAACCTTTTTGTGAAACAAGATATAGTGCAGTAAAATGATAGATTTTTTTGATAGACTGTATGCTGGAATCCGGATACGTAATCCGTATCTTTGTAAACTTCGTTATTATGCTTTTTTACAAAGGTGTGTATTGGGGATTTCTGATAGGTTATTGCCTGTTTTTTTACGGCAAACCCAGGACAATCCTGCATACTGTTTGCCCCCTATAAAAAAAAATGAAGGGAGAATTATCGTTTCATTTACATCTTTTCCTAAACGTATCGGGAAAGTCTGGATGGTAGTAGAATCAATATTACGACAACGAAAAAAGCCGGATATGATTATTCTTTGGCTTTCCCGAAAGCAATTCCCGTCTATTGGTACTCTCCCTGATTCTTTACTTGAGCAAAGAAAAAGAGGGCTTAAAATTGAACTGAGGGACGGGGAGGATATCCGTTCGCATAAAAAGTTTTATTATGCGATGCAGGAATATCCGGATGACATGATTATCACGATCGATGATGATGTATATTATCGTTCGGACACGATAGAACTATTGTATCAGTCTCATTTGAAATATCCACAGGATGTTTGTGCCAATCTAACCCGGGTACTAAAATTCCGGAGTGATAAACTTGCTTTGTATGATGAATGGCCTTGGGGACATGAAACAGATAATCATTTAATGTCCTCGCAGATTGGGCAAGGCGGGGTCCTTTATCCGCCTAATGTTTTATATGAAGATGTGTTGAATTTAGAGCTTTTGTTAAAGTTGGCACCTTTAGCTGACGATATGTGGTTGTTTGCTATGGGGCGGTTACGAAATACGCATGTAATATATACAGGTACCCGATGGACTAATTTAGCAATACCTTTTACTAACAACGAGGCCCTTTCTGATATAAATGACGGATTGCATTATAATGATAAACAAATTGATGCTATACGAACTTACTATATGGATAAATTGGGCATAGATCCGTTTGCTGAATTTGCCATCGATTGATATGTTGATAGACTATTTTGACAACTTGTATTCACTGATTAAAAATCGTAGTGGGCTATTAGAGAAGGTCCGGTATTATTCCCTATTGCGTAATATTGTTAGAATAATAGCGAATCTGATTTTACCTGTATATTTTCGTTGTACACAAAATAATCCTGCTTATAGCTTGCTTGAGACAACTCGAACGCGGGGACGGGTAATTATTTCGTTTACTTCATTTCCTAAACGTATTCATAAAGTGTGGTTGGTTGTGGAGTCGATATTAAGACAGCAAATGAGGCCGGATATGATCATTCTCTGGCTTTCCAGAGAGCAATTTGCTTCTATTGAGATTCTTCCTGTTTCTTTATTACGTTTGCAAGACAGAGGGTTGCAGATACGATTGTGCAGTGGCGATATCCGTTCGCATAAAAAGTATTACTATGCGATGCAAGAATATCCGGACGATATTATTATTACAATTGATGATGATATTATGTATAGTTCGGAAATAATCACTTTGCTGTATCAGACCCATCTGAAAAATCCATCTTGTATTTGCGCCAATTATGCTGTCATTCCAGGTTATTATAAAAATAAGTTGCTTTCTTATGAAACCTGGCCCGGATGTTATTGTTATAAAGTAGATTCTTCGGAGCATTGTTTTATATCTCAGGTTGGATTTGGAGGAGTCCTTTATCCTCCAGGTTCTTTACATCCGGATGTTCTGAAAATCGAGCTAGCTCTTCACTTAACTCCTCTTGCTGATGATCTCTGGTTATATGCTATGGCATGTTTGCAATATACTCCGGTCGTTTATACACAAAAGAGATGGATATTTTTACCAATTGTTTATTTGAATAATGTCCGCCTCACAGATATAAATGATGGTGAAGGGTTTAATGATAAACAAATAGCTGCAGTCAGGAGATATTATTTAAAAGAAATAGGAAGGGACCCTTTTGCCCGTTAAGGATATTTTATGTGTATTTTGTTAGAACTTATATTTCACCTTTAACAGAAATTCTCTCGGGCGGATATTCACCCATGAGGTGTAGCTTGCCGTAGCTGCATATTGCGTGTACCGGTATTCTTTTTTGTTGAGCAGGTTGGTTGCATCGGCGGCCAGTTGCCATTTGCCTGTTTTCCAACAGAGGGCAATGTTTGCAAAAAATGCATCTACTGCATTATCCCGGCTGATGTCGTTGTGATAATGGTCGATGGAAAGGCGGAGTTCCACCGGTGACAGTTCGTAAGCTATCTGTAATTTCTGTATCACGTTTAGCAGAGGGCTGAGGCGGGTTTCACTCCCGATGCGGGAGCCACCGTAATAGATGGTGGACTGGTAGCCGATTTCCAATAACCGTGTCGGAGTCCAGATGATTTTCGGTTCATATTGCATATAATCCGAACGGAAGGGCAGGCGTGCGCCATTGCTGAGTTGTTCGGCTTCATTTCGTCCAAGCAGGTAGGAAAGAGAAAGTTTCAGGCCCCAGTCGTAAAAACCTTTTGAGAGAGTGCCGTTGATGGACCAGGCATAGGAATCGTTTTCTTCCGGATGGGAGATAAGTGACACGATATCCCCTTCAATCTGTTGTTCGTAAATCCGGTTTGACCAGTTACGGGAATGATTCAGGGAAAGGGTCAGAAAGAATTCGCGCACCGTACTTTTATATTCACCATACAAAGCGTACGATTGTTTACGCTCTACCGGCAATATGCCATTGCTTACTATCCGGTTCCGGAAACTGGTGCGGTAAGGAGAGGCATATAGATTCGTAATGTCCCCATATGATTCCTTATATCCGGCACGGGCGGAAAAACGCCAGGCATAATTCACTTTATAATTAATATATAAGGAGGGACTAAGTGCCGGATGTGAGAAACCTGCCTCTGGGACAGTAGTCCACCGGAACGGAAGGTTCAGTGAAATATTCCATTTAGGCAGATTCCACTGGTAGTTGGGGATTGCCGATACACCCATCCCGTTATGCAGGTTGTTTATATCTCCGGTAACTTCTGCCGTATACCGTTGTGTCCATGTACCCTTCTTCCGAAGAAAAGAGAAAGAGTGGTCCGCATACAGTTGGCGAAAGTCCATTTGGTTGGTATAGTTATCTATCCTGATCTGTGCCGGGCGGCTGTGGTAGCGGATGAGCGAACGAACTTCCAGGGTATATTTATTATGAGTCCAAAGGCATTGCAGGTGATTCTTTATTTCAAGGTCCGGTGTTTGTATCCGTTGGATGATTTCCCGGTCGCTTAAGATGCAGGATAAACCGTTCTCCCAGTTTCCTGACAAATCGAAATGGTTTGTCAGGAAATGTTCTTCGGTGTTATTTTCAAGGTTTGCCGTAAATTCGGCACGGTCGCTCCGGATATGGGTATTGTTTTGTTCTTCCAGAGTAAGCGTATCCTTTGTCTGGTAATAACGGGAAATATTGCCTCTTTCCTGGCTTTGTAAATCGTGCATATAGTTTGCATTCAACCGCAGTTGGGTCGTTTCGTTCAGTTTATATAAACGGTTGGCAGACAGTGTATGCACTTCGTTGAATAAAGACCGTTCCTTTTTCAAGGGTGTATTCAAGGATATTTGTTCAAGGAAGGAAGGGAGTTGAGGACCGTTCTTTTTTTCTGTTTCCGATGTTTGAAAAAGCGTTTGTTCTTCTGTTATATCTTTTCCTGTATTGTTTCCTTTGTAAAAATAGGCTGACTGGCTTTTGCGGCTTAGTTGCATGGCATTCAGCGTACCGGACCAGAGCAGCGGGGAGGCTCCTATTCCTCCTTCGAGACTAACCAGCCAGCGGTCGCGGAACTGAGGTTTTAGTTTTAGATTGAGGGCTATGTCTTCCGTAGATACTTTTTTGTTGAGGATACGTATCGGTTGATGGTTTTCCAAGACTTGTACAGTCTCTACCGCATCAGCTTGCAGGTTATTGCTGATTTGTCCGTACCGCCCGTCCGTCAGGTCCATACCTTCCACATAAAAACGACTAATATCCTTTCCATTATATGAAATCTTTCCGGCATCATCTACCTGGATGCCCGGCAATCGTTTTAGTACATCTTTTATGGATTCGTCTTTGGGGGATATGAAGCGGGAAATATCGTAATTGATAGTATCCCGCCTTCCGTATACTCTGCCGGGACGAATCTCCACTTCTTTCAGGCTGAAAACTTCGGGGGATAAGCGGAAGTGCAATTCTTTCCCGGAAGATACCGGCTGCTCCATCGTGCGGTATCCCAGTGAGGAGACGCGGACTGTCAGCGAATCATCGATGTATGTAGCAGGAAGAACGAAATGCCCTTCGCTGTCTGTCAGCGTATAATTAAGAGGCAATCCGTTGCCGGTTTTTAATAATTGTACTGTGGCGGCATCGACAGGTATATTTTTTTCTGTATCTGTAACGATCCCTTTTATTCGTATTTGTGCTTGGAGATGAAAGGCGATAAAACAAAGCATATAAGAGAGTAGCAATCGTTTCATTGTATGATTGTGTAAATGGTATGTGATCCTTTTGCGAGTTTCATGCCTTGATACTTTTTGTTTCAAATCTTGAAACAGTTTTGGAACTGTATCCTTTTTTAATCAGATAAAGGTTTATTCCCGTTCAATCGGATTATAAGGCATATTTTTCGGGTGGTAAGGTTGTCCGTCTTCTCCGGTTACCGTCACTTTCATGCCGGGGGATGTTTCAGCCAGATAACCTATGGGGTCGGCAGCATAACGCTTATATATTTTTTGTAAATCTTTCCGCGAGACAGGTTCATATCCGGATCCGGTGAATTGTATCATTTCTTCTTTATGGCTTTTTTCTATGCCGGAACAGGTAAAGGTATAATGCTTCTGGCTGTCGGAGGCTTTCAATATCAAGCCGGGTAGTCCTTGCAGTTTCCAGGGACCTTCGCTTCGAGGTATCTCTGTGGTGTACCATGCTTCATACTCTCTTCCCCGGAAATGGCAGGTGGCTTTCCTGCAAGAATAGGAAAGGAGGGTCGTGGTATCGGGTAATAAAGTCCATTCGGGAAGTTCTGTCGGTTCTTCGCAAAGGAAACGGCTTACAGCGAGTTGGTCGAGCAGCGTTGTTTTTCCGGCAGGATAATTCTTGTATATCCGGTAATTGATAGTGCCTCCTCCCTGTTTTAAATGTTCGGAGATGACTTCTTGTGAAGCGCCTGCTGCCTTGTCTGCCTCCACCAGCGAGTCCATATGGAAAAGGGAGTAACTGTAATAGACGGAACTTTTAGTGCCGACTTTCAGCATCATCGCTTCTTCTATCCGGTTTTCAGGAGTTAAGGTATCGCTGACAAAAGAAGTTTGGTATTGCACGGTAAACAATAGTTTGTCTATCGGCTTGGCTTCGAGTACTTCGTTGAGGTTGTACACACGGATGTTTAACTGTGCAATTGCCGAAAGCGTACACAGGAAAAAGAATGTAGTGAATGCCAGTCGTTTCATATCGGTTCTGTTTTATAGTTCTTTGCTGCAAATATACCGGGCAGGAAAGATGTGGAAGGAAAAAAGTTATTACTGAAATATTACGACAGCCAAATATTACTGTTTTATTATTCCGGTAGAAAAAGAACCTTTTTAACTTTGTCTGAAAAAAGAGACGGATGGAAAAACGAATACGGTTCATCTACTTATTGTCTTTGCTGGCTGCATTGGCTGCGATAGGGGTACAAGGATATTGGTTGTATAACCAGTTCGGATATGAGATGCTGCGGTATGGGGAACGTGTGGCTGAAAAAGTAAAGGAAATAGGGAATGATGAATTCGGGATACGGCGGCGGGTGGCATTGGGTACGAAAGTAACCTATATTCTCGACCGGAATGTGGAACACAAGGCGTTTTCCGATAAAGAACGTTCTTCCCGCAGTTCTGCCGGATTTCAATTTATGCTAAAAGATACGGCAACCAGGCAGGTATCCGATTTGAATCTGAAATTCGACCCCTTTATGTCGGAAGATAGTTTGTTGTCGGGAGTGGAACGTTCGGTGGTGAACCATTTTGTCCCTTTTTCCGGAGAACGGTTGGATAGCCTGCTGGCAGTTCGTTTGCCCGGATATACATTCTGCCGTTTGCCTCTGAGTGAGAAAGATACACTAAGCCCTGTTTCTTCCTGGCAATTGCAGAAGGATGGGCTTTTATCTTCTTCCCTGATTGTGAAGTATATGTATGCTCCTTTTGATAAAAAGGGAATCTTATTGACTGTGTCCCTTCCTTTTCATCCGCTTCTTGTCCGTATGGGAGGCCAGTTGGGATTGAGCCTTTTCTTGATATTATTGCTTGTTTTCTGTTTATGGTTCCAGATACGGACGATTCTGAAGCAGAAACGAATCGGAGAGATGCGTGAAAGCTTTGTCCATACAATGATACACGAACTTCGCCGTCCGGTGCAGGCATTGAAGATGTGTATAGCGTTTTTGAACGATAAAGAGATGCGTATGGATGGAAAGGCTTGTTCGGAGGTCACCCGGGATGCTCTGTTTGAACTGGGTAACCTCTCTGCCTATTTAAGCAAGTTGAAAGATATGGTATGTGCGGATGGAGGTAATACTCCGTTGAACGTTTCTTCATTTAATTTGCAGGAGCTGGTAGAGAAGGTTTTACGTTTTATTCAGTTGCCGCCGGGGAAGCAGGTTTCTTTTTCTATGGCATTCCCGCCGGATTTACCTTGTATTACAGCGGACCCGGTACATATGGCAAATGTCCTTTGTAACTTGGTGGAAAATGCGATTAAGTATTCCGGACCGGAAGTGGATATCCGTATCGTTGTGCTGTGGAAGGAGAAAGGCTTTGAACTGTCGGTTGAAGATAATGGTTTCGGTATTCCTCAGAATGAACAGCAGAAAGTTTTTGATAAGTTTTACCGCTCCGCCAGTCTGTCCGGGAAACAGATACCGGGACTTGGGTTAGGCCTGAGTTATGTCCGGCAGATTGTAGAAGCGCATCATGGCACAGTTGTTTTGCAAAGTAGGACCGGGGAGGGAACAAAAGTGATTGTAACGATTCCCCAGTAAAAAATTGAAAAAATGGTTTTAACAGGCTATAAAAATAAAATCAGGAAAGAGATGGCAACTCCATTAAAAATATTATTTGCGGATGATGACCTGAAGTATTCCCTTCTTCTGAAAAAGTTTCTGGAAAAGGAAGGGTATGAGGTGGCTTATACAGGAAATGGCACGATGGCTTTGGAACAATTTCCAGTAGTCAAACCGGACCTTGTTTTGCTGGATATTAATATGCCCGGGTTGAATGGGTTCGAGGTGGCCGAAAAGATACGGGAACGGGACCGCCATGTCCTGATTTTTTTCTTGTCGGACCGTTCCGATAAGAACGACCGTTTGAAAGGTTTTAGCCTGAAAGGAAATGATTATCTGGCAAAACCATTTTATCCGGAAGAGTTGCTGGCACGTATCCGGGAACGTTTTGAACAGCTGTTTCCGGTAGAAACGGAAGAAGAGATGTATTCTTTCGGAAATACGGTGTTCAACTATGCAACCAATGAAATACGTACAGGCAACAGTAAAACGCTGGTTACTTCCCGTCAGGCGGATATTCTTCGTCTTTTGGTAAGCAATCTGAATACGGCAGTCCCCCGTGAAGTAATCCTGAATGCCGTGTGGGGGTATGCGTCGTATGCCAATTCGCTTGCCCTGAATGTACAGATAACTTACCTGAGGAGGGCTTTAAAGAATGATTCGTCCGTGGAGATTGCATCTCTTACAAAAAAAGGATATATGCTGAAAGGATAAAAAATCTTGTTATCTTTGTACAATAGTATTATAAAGAAAAACAGAAGCATATGAATTTCAGTGAAAAATGTATCCATGTATTTGAACAGGCTACAAATGCTTATCATGTAACCGACCATGTGGATGCAACCATACACAACCCGTATGAGGTAAAGAGCATCGAGTTTTATCTTTACCTGAAGAATTGGATTGATGCCGTGCAATGGCATCTGGAGGATATTATCCGTAATCCAGCCATTGATCCGGTTGAGGCAGTGGCTATCAAGCGGCGTATCGACAAATCCAATCAGGACCGTACGGATTTGGTGGAATTGATAGATAGTTTCTTTCTGGATAAGTACAAAGAGGCAAAAGTCTTGCCGGAGGCGACCATCAACACTGAAAGTCCAGCTTGGGCGGTAGACCGTCTTTCAATCCTGATTCTGAAAATATATCATATGCAGCAGGAAGTGAACCGTCCGGATGCCGATGCGGAACATAAGGCTCGCTGTGAAGAGAAACTGGCTGTTTTGCTGGAACAAAGAAAAGATCTTTCTACGGCTCTCAATCAGTTATTGGCTGATATTGAAGCCGGCCGTAAATATATGAAGGTGTATAAGCAAATGAAGATGTATAATGACCCGGCATTGAATCCGGTGTTGTACGGAAAAAAATAATGGCAAATATATTAGTAATACGTCTCTCTGCTATCGGGGATGTTGCGATGACTGTTCCGGTGATTTATTCGGCAGCCAAAGCGAATCCCCAAGATAATTTTACTGTGCTTACCCAGGTGTTCCTGATTCCGGTTTTTATGAACCGTCCGAAGAATGTGGAGGTTATCGGAATCAATACCAAAGGAGCGGAGAAGGGGCTTATGGGCTTGCTTAAATTTGCTTCTGCATTGGTGAAATATGATTTTGATGTCGTATTGGATTTGCATGATGTTATCCGCAGTATGATTCTCCGCCGTTTTTTTAAGCTGAGCGGAAAGAAAGTATATGTTGTGGATAAAGCCCGGAAAGAGCGTAAACAGCTTACTTCCCGGGAGAAAAAAGATGTTTTCCCATTACGCCCGGTAATAGAACGGTATGCGGATGTGTTCCGTGCCGCCGGACTGAATTATACAGAGGCGTTTACTTCCTTATATGAAAATCATCCGGCTGATATCTCGTTTCTGGAAGGAGAAGTCGGAAGTAAGTCCGGGAAATGGATAGGTATCGCTCCTTTTGCCAAACACCGGGGAAAAATTTATTCTACGGATGAAATGGAGGAAGTCGTGGCACGGCTTTCGGAACATGAAGAGTACACGATTTTTCTTTTCGGAGGAAAAGGGTATGAAGAGGCAGTGATGGGAGAGTGGGCTTTCCAATATCCTCGGGTGAAAAGTGTAGTAGGGCGTTATTCGTTGGATAAGGAATTGGCGCTTATCAGCAAATTGGATGTGCTTGTCTGCATGGATTCTGCAAATATGCATTTCGCCTCGTTGGTGGGAACGAAAGTGGTTTCTATCTGGGGGGCTACTCATCCTTATACCGGTTTCTATGGTTACCGGCAAGATCCGGCAAATATTATCCAGGCGGGACTTTCCTGCCGTCCTTGTTCCGTATTCGGGGAGAAACCTTGTTTTCGCGGAGATTGGGCATGTATGAAATTAATAACTCCCGAAATGATTATCGATAAGGTGAATTCCGTACTGAAAGAAGTAGCACCGCATTCATAATATACGTCAAACATGAAGATCGTTATAAACCCTAAATATGAATTTCTTAAGGATTTTATAACCGGTTTGCCGGAACGTTTTCCGGAGGAAGGAGTTATTATCTATAATGAACGGAATGTTTTGAAAAGCTATCAGGTGCAAGGCGTGAATCTGGTGGTGAAGAGTTTCAGGGTTCCTATTTTTATTAACAGGATTGCTTATTCTTTTTTTCGTAAGTCTAAAGCATCCCGTTCCTATGAATATGGGATGGGGATATTGGAACGGGGAAGCAGTACGCCGGAACCGATTGCTTATATTGAAGAATATAAATGCGGTCTGCTGAATCGAAGCTATTATTGCTGTATTAATGAGGCGGATGCTATGACTGTCCGTAGCTTTATGGACGGTTCGAACTTGCAGGCAGATGATTTGTTGCGCAGTTTTGTACGTTTTACGGCAGGCCTTCATCAGGCAGGTATTTTACATATCGATTATTCTCCCGGAAATATATTGGTGAAAAAGACAGCGGATGGAGAATATGCTTTTACCGTGATAGATATAAACCGTTTACGTTTTCAGGAAGTATCGACGGAAAATGCATTACGTAATTTTGACCGGTTAGCTCTTTCCCCGGAAGTTTCGACCCGCCTTGCCGGAATGTATGCAGAATGTTGTTCTTTGGACAGAGAGGAAACTATCCGTAAGATAAATGAATATAGCGACCGTTTCTTTTTTAAGCGGACAATGAAAGAAGCCATTAAATCCGTTAAGCGGAAAAAGGGGAAGTTCCGTTCATTATTCGGACCTGTACAATTCTATTTGCTTCTTCTCCGCATTCGCTTATTGCTGGGTGGCGGTTCGCATGGAATACTTTATAGGAAAGAACGTGAACTATATCTTAATTATATTTATCCGGTAGACGAACGGAAGGTCCTAGACCGTAAATTTCATTACAGTTTATCGTAAACAGCCATTAAATCATCTGCAATCTGTTTATCGGTAAAACGTTTTACATATTCTTTGCCTGCGGCTCTCATTCTATCGGCAACAGAAGGAGTGGAAAGTACCCAATCTATTTTCTCGCTTAGATCGTCCGCATCATTCGGATTGACATAAAGGGAGTCCGGTCCCCCGGCTTCTTCCAGACAGGAACCGGTTGCTGCAATAACAGGAATGTTGGAATGCAGGGCTTCTATAATCGGTATCCCGAATCCTTCAAAGAAAGAGGGATAAATAAACAGGCTGGCAAGCTGGTAGAAAACGGGCAAATCTTCGTAGGGGATATTGCTCAGCAAAGTGACTTGCTGTCCCATTCGATTTTCCCTGATATAATTTTCTACTACTTCTGTATAAGGGGTTCTTTTTCCGATAGCTATCAGCCGGATGTCTTTATTCAGTTTATGCAGGGCTTTTACAATAAGCAACAGGTTCTTTCTTTCCTCAATACTGCCTACATATAAAATATAATGTGTGGGTAGGTTATATTTATCTGTAACCCGTTGTCGCTCTTCCAAAGAGGCTTGTTTCAGGAACAGTGGGGCGCATCCCTGATATACGACGTCTATTTTATTTTCAGGAATATGGTAATATTTGATGATATCTTGCCGGGTCATTTCGCTAACGGCAATCACACGGTCTCCCAATTCACAGGCTTTCCTGAATTTGTAATTGTAGATTGTACGGTCTATTGGTTTATAAAATTCAGGGAAGCGGACAAAGATAAGGTCGTGAATCGTCACAAGGGATGGGATTCCTGCTTTCTTCAAGCCAAACGGGAGTTCATTACTTAGTCCGTGGTAAATATCCGGTTTTTGCTTCTTTAAATCGTTGGCAATGCCGAAAGAACGCCATATAGGCTTGAGGAACGAATTTATGCCGTTGGGATAATGATAGGTGATATTATTCCCTTTCGGAAGCTTGTTCTTCAGACTTTCTTTCCCTTCCCCCGGAGTATATAAATGATACTCGTTCATCGGGTAGTAGTGAGATAAGATTTCTACGATATATCTTCCATAATTTCCCAATCCGGTAGAATTATGGGTAATTCGTTTTGCATCGAAAGCAATTGAATACGGCATAAGGGATCTGTTTTTATCTTGTCGGGATAAAAGTACGGGTTTTATTTATAATATCAAATTTACTCTACAGTGTTCAATTGGGGAATGAACGGTTTCCAGAAGTTCAACCGGGATTCTTTGTACCAGGCATGTGCTCCGAATGGTAACTGTTCGTTGTTGTATTTATAGAGCAAATCCGGATTGTTTTCGAAAGCGAAAGAGATTGCTTCCGTATAATGTGGGATGGATAATCGTTGTTTAACTCTGTTTGCATGGATTCCCCAATAAATATCTTCTGCATAATGGTAGGATTGCCGGCTCAGGAATTTGTTTATTTCTTTTCTGTCTGACTTGGTTATTTTAAAACAAGTATCCGTATTTCTTAAAGAGAAACCACCGTTTCCTGTTTTGAAGTAATTACTTCTTGAATTGTAGATGAGAAACATACGTGCGAAGAACTGGCTTATGGTTAGCTCTGCTTTATTCCAGTTCTTATTGTATTTAGCAGAGGGGATCCATGGAGCTCCGATATAATCATATCCTTTAGCACACCATTCCTGTAATTTATCGGAAAACACATAAGCATCTAACTGGTAGACGAGTATATATTCATAATCCAGGAATTGTTCATAGAATAACGGACTTAGCATTAAACGGTTATAACCGTCGATATTTTTAAAAAAAATATCGTCAAATCGAATAATGTCCTTAATTCCGTATTTATACTGAAACTCTTCTACATCCAGTGATTTAGGGGAAATAAGCACTATAGGATGTTCTTGCAGGATGGATAATCCTTGTTGTAAGGATATTTCTTCCCAATGGCTCAGTTCTGTTTTATAAATAGGGATAGTGATAATGGTTTTGTTTTTTTGCATATATTTTGCTCCTTAGTAATTGATAAAAGAGTTTTTAGGTTTCGTGATATTTCTTTTGTATTGCTTTTACAATGTGTTTGATGAGTTTTAATTTGTATAAAAAGGTATTAACTTGCCGCTGTTTGGTTAGAATAGATTTATAACTAAGCTCATCCCATGTCAGTTTAAGTTCTGTTCTTGCCATTTGATACATATCATACTCTTCACATTTTTTTATGAACTTTTGTGGGTATGGCATAATGGAAAACGGAAGTATGGAGGTCCATTTCTCGATGAATTTTTTACTTTCACTGAGCCATTCTTTCGTATAAGAGCCATTAGATAGATGCTTAACCTTGATTGTATAACATACATAGTTTGTATGATGTTGTGCCACGCTTAATGTGAAATCAAGGTCATACAAGTGGAATCGCTTGAAAGTCTTATCGTCGAAACTATTTTCTTTCCAAACGTTTTTTGTACAAATTAACGCCATGCCATCCAATAAGGCTACAGGAGAGAAGTTCTCATGAAAGGGATTAATTTCTGATTTTTTTTTGTTGTTTTGACCCGCTTGTATAAGATTTCTCCGAGTGGTTTTTCTTAAACTTCCCCAACCAGTAATATATTTTGTTTTTATGGTAGAACCGGCAAAACCGATCACTCCAGCTTGTGGCTTTTCTACAAAAAAATCAAGGATTATTTTCCCCCAATTCGTGGTAAAAAACTGAATATCTTCATGAAAAAAACAAAGGATGTCATACTTACTTAACCTGGCATAGTGATTATAGACTTTACATAATCCCCAATTGATCCCCCGATTGTCGTGAACAAGCAATTCATAGGGCATTCCTATGGTTTGTTTTATGTTTTGGGCAAATGCTTTATTCTGCTCAGGGTTAATAGAACAGACTATTATACTTATCATGAGATTAGGTGATTGATCTTATAATCATTAAATGATATTTATATTTGAAGTTAATAGAATTTCCCAGATAAGTTTAGTTTAGGAAATTACATGATTTCTTGTTATAACAGATATATTCCTTAGTTTGTTTATGTAAAAATATATTTTGATGTTTTTTATATGTGTTTGGTTGAAAATGGGACAAAAAGACTTGGATATAAAATTACTTTCTGCCAAAATCTGCCGGAATTTCTCCCCAAACGGATGTTTCCCATTTTAGTATTGTTGTTGTGTAGGTATTGGTATTCAACCATTTTTCGGCACGTTCGATCAGATCGAATATCGCTTCGTTTTCAGGGACACGCTCCAAAAGGGTTTTACACTTTTTCTTTTTTACCCAACTGATGGCATTGCGGCTGTCGGAGTAAACAGGCAGGTTGCTTCCCTTTTGTTTTAAAAGAGCTAATCCGTGTACGAGTGCTAAAAATTCGCCTACATTGTTTGTCCCTTTTTTCAGAGGGCCGATATGAAATATTTCTTGTCCGGTTGCCGTGTAGACTCCCCTGTATTCCATATCGCCGGGATTTCCGCTGCAGGCCGCATCAACAGCGATGCTTTCATTAATAGGTTTTCCTATAGGGGGAGCAGGGGATAACAAATTGGAAGCCGCTTTACCGGACGACGCATTTTTTAGGTATTGGGCATATCCTTTTTCAAATGCTTCTACCGCATCGTCACGAGTCTCAAAGGATTTGTATTTAGCGCTTTCCTGTCCGTCTACCTGCATTTTACATTCAGCCCAGTTGTCGTAAATACCAGGGTTAAGCCCTTTCCATACTACATAATATTTATTTTTTGCCATCCGGTTATTTATAATGAAAATAGAAAGCAAAGATAATGACAACTTAGTTATTACTAAGAACATCTATCGGGATAAATTTGTAGAATCGTTTTTTTTACAATGAAAAAAATTACCTTTGTGGGCAAAATATACAAGAGAGGGGATATTGTGACAATAGCAAAAACTATCAGGGATATATCAGGAATAAACAAGGCAGACAGATTGTTTTGGATACTGTTATTTATATGGATATTTTGTGATATGTTCCAAGCTATTCATATGGAAGTAATGTCCGATGAAGCATATTATGCTCTGTATGGGCAATATCTGGCATGGGGTTATTATGACCATCCTCCAATGGTTGCATTAATAAATTTCCTTAGTAAATGTTTGTTTTCAGGTAACTTATCGGTTCGTTTTATTAATGTGTTGATGCATGCCGGTACTGTTTGGATAGTATGGAAGATGCTTCCCGGAAAGAAAAGCGTATTGCATGTCCTTTCATTTTTTGCAATAGCCACATCATTTATTATGTTCTCGGCTTATGGGTTTATAACAACACCGGATGGACCTCTTTTATTTTTCGCTGCTGCATTTTTATTTTTTTACAAGAGGTTTTTGGAAAAGGAAAGCTGGCAGAATACATTGTTCCTTACTTTGAGTATGGTAGGTATGTTTTATAGTAAATACCATGCGGTATTGGTGGTGGGATTTGTTGTATTGTCAAATCTTCGTTTGTTATTGAAACCTAAATTCTGGTTTTGTATATTTACAACGATACTTTTGTTCCTGCCTCATATCTATTGGCAGGTTTCGAATAATTTCCCCAGTTTCAGATATCATTTAGTGGGGAGAAGTGAAGGTTTCGTATTTATCAATCTTTTAAAATATTTTCCCGAGCAGTTTGTGGTATTTAATCCGGTTGCTTTGACAGGAGTTCTTTATATTCTGATAAAGAAAAAGCAGGAGGGGCTTTTTGACCGTGCATTGTATTTCTTAATTGCAGGTTTTTTGTTTTTTTTCCAGGTTATGACGCTTAAAGGCAGGGTAGAACCTCATTGGACGGTTGTTGCCACGCTGCCTATGATAATCGTATTATATAAAGTATCTTTACAGGAACCGCGATTTGGGAAAATATTCCTGAAAAGTATTTTGTGGACACTCCCTTTAATTTTGGTAGCTCGTGTTTTACTGGTAGCAAATGTTTTACCCGAATCATTTGCCTTGAATGGAAAAGAAAAGAGGTATCTGGCGATAGAAAAAGTGGCAGGTTCTTTGCCTGTAGTTTTTGACGGCTCATTCCAAGATCCTTCTTTATATCGTTTTTTTACGGGGCGTGAGGCTTTTACAGTGAGCTCTCCTTCAACAAGAACGACTCAATTTGATATTTGGGGGTTCGATAAATTGTATCAGGATTCTGCTGCTTTTATTTTTTCGGAGATAGAGAGTGCAAAAAAATATAATATAGATGGTAAGGAGTTTTCCGGTTTTAAAGTTCAGCATTTACAAACAACAAATCAGGTACGTATTCGTTATTCCGGGGTGCCGGATAAAGTGTGTGCCGGAGATACGTTGCGGATTCATTATACCATGATGAATCCATATTTGAATAATATAAATATGGAGCATTTAGAACTGCCGGTGGAGTTTTGCAGTGTGTACAACGGGCCGGATTACGTAATAACAACAAGTCCTTGTTTTAGTACTCCTGAGCTTCGGATATTGAAGGCCAGTGAAACTATTGAAGGAGATTTGTTGACGGTAGTTCCGGCTGTAGTCCCTGATTCCGAATATCTTTTCGGATTATCACTGAAAACGTCTATATGTATCCCTTATAATAGTCCTTATCAGAAAATAGAAATAATTGAAAAATAGATGAATACATTCCTCCCTCTTTTTGTTAAGCTGGTGAAATTTTGTGTTGTAGGATTTACCGGAATGATTATTGATTTTTCAACAACCTGGTTGCTGAAAGAAAAATGTGCAGTTAATAAATATATTGCAAACTCTTCCGGCTTTTTACTGGCTGCGATCAATAATTATGTGTGGAACAGGTGGTGGACATTTGAGTCCGATTCTGAAGAAGTGATGTCGCAGTTCCTGCTGTTTGTCGGCATTTCCGTAATCGGATTAGGGCTGAATAATATGTTTATATATTTATTCAACGACAAACTCAGATGGAACTTTTACTTTTCAAAAGTAATCGCAATTGGCCTTGTTACTGTTTGGAACTTCTTTATGAATTTGTTCTTCACATTTGATTGACTTTCTTCTTCTTAAAGATGTTTTGGTCTATTTTTACACAGAATTTGACATACTGCTGCCAACTCCATGTACTGCCGTCATAATGATGGATAGATGCCACTTTTAGATTGAAGTTCTTCTTCTTCAAAGGCATCCAGTATATTTCGGCACGGTTGTAGATATTGTTGGTGGTCGAGTAGAAAGAATCGCCCCAGTAGAGACTACTTCCGTACATTCCGTAATAAGGCATCATGTTATCTCCTAGAAATAAAGTATTCAGTATCCCGAAGTTGAATTTTTCAACGCGGATATTGATTTCTGCCCCCTTGGGCTTTACATAATATCCGACATTACTCCGGTCATTCTGGAAACTTTGAAGATATCCGGCACTTACAGTGAGGGAGTCCAGCCAAAGTTTATGGCTTAGGTCTACGCCAATAGCCGGATTTATCCATACATTATCTGTAACCCCGTCTGCCGCTGTTGTACCGGCGTGGTGGTGCATGGAGAATTCATATGTGGCAAATAGGATATTTTTGGTGATGCGCCCGGAAGAGTAGACTGTAAATTTTTCGCGTCTGGTCTCTGATTGGCGTCCGTCCCAATCACAATAAATTTCAGCGTAATTTTTCCCATTGATATATTGTAGAAGTAATCCGCCGATTGTTTTTTTATAAAAGCGGATGGAGTCACTGAAAAATGCACGGGATTCGGTTCCGATTACCTGGCTGAACGGAACCAGACCAGCAGATATATTAAACTTATTGTTTTTGTAATTATAGTAAAAAGCGGGATCTACGGTTATATCTTTTGTTTCACTTCCGAATTCAGATGTAACATGAGCGCCTACCATTAAAGAATGGTTATTGTTCCAACGTAAGCCTACTTCCGGAGAAAGAATTGCTCCGAAAATTGTTTGGGAGAAGTTAAAGTCGCTACTGTATTCCCGATTGTCGAATACGGATTCCATACCAACATTCCAAAGAATTTCCTGTGCATGGATATTAGCACTACAGAGTAAAGCCAGGATTCCGATAATTTTTAATTTCATAAATGTTTGATTAAAAAAGTTGTGCAAAGGTAGGAAAAAAGTATACATTTGTAGCAAACAATCATCTTGAATATGAAACGTGTATTTCTGATTGGTTATATGGGTGCCGGGAAAACCACTGTGGGAAAAGTCTTATCAGAGCGTTTAGGTCTGTCGTTCATAGACCTGGACCATTATATAGAAGGTCGTTATCATAAAACGGTGGGGCAACTTTTTGCCGAAAGGGGGGAGGACGAGTTTCGTGATATAGAGCGGAGGATGCTTCGTGAAGTGGCTATGTTTGAGGATATTCTGGTTTCGACCGGAGGAGGAACCCCTTGTTTTTTCGACAACATGGACTTTATGAATGAATCAGGTAAGACTGTTTATCTGAAAGTGTCGGTTGGCGAATTAGCTAAGCGCCTGGAAATCTGTAAAACAACGCGTCCTGTCTTAAAAGGACGTTCCGGAGATGAATTGAAACAATTCATTGATGATAGTTTGCAAAAGAGAGAACCCTTCTATACAAAAGCTTCCCTTGTGTTTGATGCAGAAAATATGATGACAGAGCGGGATGTATATACTATTACCGAATCACTTATTTTAATGTTGAATTAGTTGTTATGATACCTACAGGAGGAGGCAGGCAGGCTCAGGGGGCTTATATCCCGAAAGAATTACTGGAAGAAATCAGTAGAGTGAATAACCGTTTATTGATCGGAATCCCTTGTGAACGGAATGAGGGAGAGCGCCGGTTGGCTTTAACTCCTGAAGCTGTTGATATGCTTACGGACCGTGGACACCGTGTTGTTGTGGAAACGGGAGCAGGGTTGGGTATTAATTATTCTGATAACCATTATTCGGAATCCGGGGCTGAGATTGTAGATACTCCGGCAGAAGTATATCAGGCAGATATCGTATTGAAAATATTGCCTCCTTTGGCGGCGGAAGTTGTTTTGATGAAACCGCGTACCACTCTGTTTTCTACCATTCAATTTAATATGTTTTCCCAGGAAGCGTTTGAGTTGATGGCGGCCAAGCGCATTACTGCGATTGCTTATGAACTTTTATGTGATGAGATGAGGCGTTGCCCGGTTCTAAGTGCAATCTCCGAGATTGAAGGGGCAGCTTCCATAACCATCGCATCTGAAATGCTGAGTAATACACAAGGTGGAAAAGGGATACTGTTAGGGGGAATACCGGGAGTGTCGCCGACAGAAGTTGTTATTATCGGTGCAGGTAATGCGGGAACAGTGGCGGCGCGTGCAGCTATGGCTTTAGGGGCTTCGGTTAAAGTCTTTGATGATGATATAAATAAGTTGCGTATGATCCAGCAGACGTTGGGGCAAGGATTATTTACCTCTACATTCCATCCGAATGTATTGCAAAATGCTTTTCGGAGTGCAGATGTTGTAATTGGGGCTATGCGCTATATAAATACAAACCACCGCTATATAATAGCAGGGGATATGATCCGGATAATGAAAAGAGGGTCTTTGATTATTGATTTACGAATTAATCAGGGAGGCTGTTTTGAAACGACTTGTTGTCTTTGCCCGTCGGATCCTTCTGTATTCGAACAATATGGGGTTCTTCATTATTGTAAGCAGAATATTAGTAATTATGTGGCTCGTACCACATCGATGGCTTTAAGTAATATTTTTGTCCCGATGTTGTTTGAGCTTGGTGATATGGGGGCAATACAGGCTATGATAAAAAATGATGATGGTTTTAAGAACGGTGTTTATATGTATTGTGGAAAACCAGTGAACGGTTATGTCTCCAATCGGTTTAATTTATCATCTAATAATCTGGATTTATACTTGTCCGCGTTTTAATGAATAAAAGTTTTGAACTCGCAAAGTTTATTCTTTACTTTGCGAACAATCTTAAATACAAATAAGCGATAAAGCTAATAACGTATATTATGGCAGAACAGACAAAAGTAACAACTTTGGAAGAGGTTGTAGTTCGTTTCTCCGGTGACTCTGGAGACGGCATGCAGTTGACCGGAACAATCTTTTCAAATTTGTCGGCAGTGTTCGGAAATGAAATTTCCACTTTCCCCGACTATCCGGCAGAAATTCGTGCTCCACAGGGAACACTAAGTGGTGTATCTGGATTCCAGGTTCATCTTGGGTCTCGTAAAATTTTTACTCCAGGTGATAAGGCAGATGTGCTGGTTGCAATGAATCCGGCTGCATTGAAAGTGAATGTAAAACATCTGAAACCTCATGCTATTGTTGTTATCGATACGGATTCTTTCTTGAAAAATGATTTGGATAAAGCGCAATTTACTACCGACGATCCATTTAAAGAATTGGGGTTGGGAGGCGTTCAAGTAGTTGCCGCTCCGATTTCAACGATGGTTAAAGACGGACTTGCTGAATTTGGTTTGGATAATAAGTCGGCACTTCGTTGCAAGAATATGTTTGCTTTAGGTTTGGTTTGCTGGTTATTCGAACGCCCTCTGGAAGAAGCTATGAATATGCTTCAGAACAAGTTCGCCAAAAAACCGGTTATTGCCAAAGCGAACATTAAAGCTTTAACTGACGGTTATAATTATGGACATAATATCCATGCGTCTGTTTCCACTTACCGTATTGAGAGCAAAAAGGCTGAGCCGGGTTTCTATACTGATGTAAATGGAAATAAAGCCACTTCATATGGTCTGATTGCTGCTGCTGAAAAGTCCGGTTTGCAGTTATTCCTAGGTAGTTATCCTATTACTCCTGCCACTGATATTTTGCATGAATTATCAAAGCGTAAAGATCTGGGAGTAATTACTGTACAGGCAGAGGATGAAATTGCCGGTATTTGTACTTCTATCGGTGCAAGTTTTGCGGGTTGTCTGGCTGCTACATCAACTTCCGGACCGGGTCTGGCATTGAAAAGCGAGGCGATTGGATTGGCAGTCATTGCTGAAATACCTCTAGTTATTATCGATGTGCAACGTGGCGGTCCTTCTACCGGTATGCCGACAAAGAGTGAGCAGACCGATTTAATGCAGGCTGTTTTCGGACGTAATGGTGAAAGTCCTTTGGTTGTAGTTGCTGCTTCCACTCCGGGCGATTGTTTTGATGCTGCTTATTGGTCTGGTAAATTAGCTGTAGAACATATGACTCCGGTTATCCTGTTGACTGATGCTTTCATTGCAAATGGTTCTACTGCATGGAAATTACCAGATTTAGATAAATATCCGGAAATTAAACCGAATTATGTATCTAATTATCAGGATGAGAAAGTGTGGAAAGCCTATCGCCGAGATAAGGATAGCTTGGTCCGTTACTGGGCAATCCCGGGCACAGAAGGTTTTGCTCATCGTTTGGGAGGTCTGGAAAAAGATTATGAGACGAGCGCCATATCTACAGATCCTGCAAACCATCAGAAGATGGTTGCTACCCGTCAGGGTAAGATTGATAAGATTGCCGATTATATACCCGAACAGGAGATTATCGGTGATGAAGATGCAGACTTATTGATTGTAGGATGGGGTGGAACATATGGTCACCTTTACGAAGCGATGGAATCTATGCGCCGGAATGGTAAGAAAGTGGCTTTAGCTCATTTTAAATTTATTAGTCCGCTACCTAAGAATACAGAAGAAATTTTACATAAATATAAAAAGGTTGTTGTTGCTGAACAAAACAATGGACAGTTTGCTAACTATTTGCGTGGTAAAGTGTGTGGATTTAATCCATATCGTTTCAATCGTGTGAAGGGTCAACCTTTTGTTGTAGCAAGGTTAGTTGAGGAATTCACTAAAATATTGGAGGCTTAAAAGATGACAACTGAAGAAATAAAATATCAACCGAAAGATTATAAGAGCGATCAGTATGTACGCTGGTGTCCGGGTTGTGGCGACCATGCCGTATTGAATTGTTTACATAAGGCAATGGCTGAAGTAGGAGTGGCTCCTCACAATATGGCTGTTATCTCAGGTATCGGATGTTCTTCCCGGTTACCTTATTATATGAACACATATGGTTTCCATACAATTCATGGCCGTGGTGCAGCTATTGCAACAGGTGTTAAGACTGCACGTCCTGATTTGAGCGTGTGGTTAATTACAGGTGATGGTGACTGTCTGGCTATTGGAGGTAACCATTTTATTCATGCCGTGCGACGTAATGTAGATTTGAACATTGTTTTGTTTAATAATAAGATATATGGTTTGACCAAAGGACAATATTCTCCGACATCCGAGCGTGGTTTTGTGTCTAAGAGTTCTCCCTATGGTACGGTAGAAGATCCGTTTATTCCTGCAGAGTTGGCGTTGGGTGCTCGTGGTAATTTCTTTGCTCGTGCAATTGACGTAGATTTGAAGAATACAACAGAAATATTGGCGGCTTCTGCTCGTCATAAAGGAGCTTCTGTCACAGAGGTCCTGGTTAACTGCGTAATCTTTAATGATGGTATTCACAAAGGAGTAACCGATAAAGAAGTCCGTGCAGAACGTACTATTTTCCTGCGTCATGGAGAGAAAATGGTATATGGTGCAAATAGTGATAAAGGTATCGTGTTGGACGGTTTGAAGCTAAAGTCTGTAACAATCGGTCAGGATGGTTACACTTTAGATGATGTTCTGGTTCATGATGCATATGAAAAAGACAATACATTGCATATGATGTTGGCCATGATGAGCGGAGACATGCCTATTGCTTTAGGTGTTATTCGTGATGTTGAAGGTCCGGTTTATGACGAGGCTGTTCACCAGCAGATAGCAGAAGTACAAACTAAGAATCCTACTCGTAAGTTGAAAGACTTCTTAATGCAAGGTGAAGTCTGGGAAGTGAAATAAGTTGGAATAAATTACATATTGAAAGTTGCAATGCCACAGATTTATGCTTGGTATTGCAACTTTTTTTTGAGATAAACATCTTGATTCTCCTGTTGGAATGTTGATAAGGCATAGGCAGGCTTTATTTGCAAACTTCACTTGGCAATTTGATAACGAATAGTGTTAATAGCATGGAAAAGTGTAATTATTACTGAAAAATTTCCTTAATAGGGTGTGTGCTATGAAAAATTATATTACTTTTGTACCGCGCTAAGCAAGGTGAAGGAACAGCAAGATGATGAATGATGATATTACCTTGTGGTTTTAATAGGAGAGAGATAAAAGTTATATAAAGTCAATCATTTAAATTAATTCAAGATGGCTAATTTAGATTTAAGCAAGTACGGAATTACAGGTGTTACAGAAATCGTACACAATCCGTCTTATGATGTTTTGTTTGCTGAAGAAACAAAGCCGGGTTTGGAAGGCTTTGAAAAAGGTCAGGTGACTGAACTGGGCGCAGTGAACGTAATGACAGGTGTTTATACAGGTCGTTCTCCTAAAGACAAATTCTTTGTAATGGATGATACAACAAAGAATACTGTATGGTGGACTTCTGAAGAATATAAAAACGATAACAAGCCGGTTGACGCAAAGTGTTGGACTGCTGTTAAAGATTTGGCTGTTAAAGAACTTTCTAACAAAAGATTATTCGTTGTTGACGCTTTCTGTGGTGCAAACCCGGCATCTCGTCTGAAACTGCGTTTCATCATGGAAGTCGCTTGGCAGGCTCATTTCGTAACAAACATGTTTATCCGTCCGTCAGCTGAAGAATTGGCTAGCTTCGGTGAACCTGATTTCGTTATCATGAATGCTTCTAAAGCTAAAGTTGAAAACTACAAAGAATTGGGCTTGAACTCAGAAACTGCAGTTGTATTCAACTTGACAGAAAAGATTCAGGTTATTCTGAATACTTGGTATGGTGGTGAAATGAAAAAAGGTATGTTCTCTTATATGAACTATCTGTTGCCTTTGCAGGGTATGGCTTCTATGCACTGTTCTGCTAACACAGATAAAGAAGGTAAGAGTTCTGCTATTTTCTTCGGTTTGTCTGGTACAGGTAAGACTACCTTGTCAACTGACCCGAAACGTCTGTTGATCGGTGACGACGAACACGGATGGGATAACGACGGTGTATTCAACTTCGAAGGAGGTTGCTATGCAAAAGTTATTAATTTGGATAAAGATAGCGAACCGGATATCTACAATGCAATCAAACGTGATGCTCTTCTTGAAAACGTTACTGTTGCAGCAGATGGTAAGATCGACTTCGCTGATAAGAGCGTAACAGAAAACACTCGTGTTTCTTATCCGATTTATCATATCGAAAACATCGTTAAGCCGATTTCTAAAGGCCCACACGCAAAACAAGTTATTTTCTTGTCTGCTGATGCGTTCGGTGTATTGCCTCCAGTTTCTATCCTGACTCCGGAACAGACTAAGTATTACTTCCTGTCTGGTTTCACTGCTAAATTGGCTGGTACCGAACGTGGTATTACTGAACCGACTCCTACATTCTCAGCTTGCTTCGGTGCTGCATTCTTATCACTGCATCCTACAAAATACGGTGAAGAATTGGTTAAGAAGATGGAAATGGCAGGCGCTAAGGCCTATTTGGTTAATACAGGTTGGAATGGTACTGGCAAACGTATCTCTATCAAAGATACAAGAGGTATTATCGATGCTATCCTTGACGGTTCTATCGACAAGGCTCCGACTAAAGTTATTCCGTATTTTGATTTCACAGTTCCGACAGCATTGCCAGGTGTTGATCCGAAGATTCTTGATCCTCGTGACACTTATGCTGACGCTGCTCAGTGGGATGAAAAAGCTAAAGATTTGGCTGCACGCTTCCAGAAGAACTTTGCTAAGTTCACAGGAAACGAAGCTGGTAAAGCTTTGGTTGCTGCTGGTCCTCAGTTGTAATTTGAAAATCAAATTATATAGTAAAAAGCGCAGAATTTCGGTTCTGCGCTTTTTTTTATTTTATATATAAATTTTAGCATAAATGTTAGGATGATTTAAAATCTATTATTAACTTTACCCCGAATTTACAGTTAATGTGGGATAAAAGGTACAATGGTTAAACGTTTATTATTGATTATTGGTATAATAGTCTCTCTGTCGTCATGCGGTGGAGATGTCGCTTATCAGATTGAAGGGAAACTGAAAAATCTGGAAGATCAGACAGTTTATGCCGTTTTTGAAAATGATGACGTTAAAGTTGTTGATACGATTACCTGCGAAAAACCAGGACAGTTTTTGATTAAGCGGAGAGATGGTGATTTTAAAGAACTGACGCTGTTTATTGAAAATAAGTCGGAATGGTTTACTGTCTATTTGGAGAAAGGAGAGAAAGTCTCTATAACAGGTGATGCTACCTACCCTTCATTATTACAAATAAAAGGAGGTCGTATTAATGATCAATTAACTTCAATGAAAAAGGAGATAGCTCCTTTATTGAAAGAACATACTGATCTGATACGGATTTTAAATAAAGACAGTAAAGATAGCTTGGATCATTCTATTGAAGATACGGATGTTGCTGCGCGGCTTGCTAATGTAAATCATCAATTAGAGGAACGTTCCATGTCTTATATAAAAGATTATCCGAATGAGGAGGCTTCTGTGGTATTAATTAGTAAATTTTTTACAAATCCGGATGATACCCGTGAACTGGATGAGCTTTTGGCTATTCTTAGTCCGGATTTAAAAGATTTTTATTTGGTTAAGAAGTTGGAGGAATATAGTGCAAGGGCAAAGCGTACGGAGCTGGGAGCGGAAGCGCCGAATTTTAATGTTAAGAATGTGTTTGGTACTCCAATAAGTCTTGACTCTTTTCCTGAAAAGTATTTATTATTGACTTTTACTGCTCCTTGGTGTGATATATGCCAGACTGAAAACTTGCAATTGAATGAAATAGCGACTAAATATCCAAAAGATAAATTGGCGATGTTGCTTGTTAGTTTGGATGATAATCCGAAAGATGTGCGGACTTTACTTGCCAAAGATAGCATTGCATGGAATTTAGTTACAGATTCGGCTGGCCAGGCTGCAATGTTGTTGAGTTTGTATAATGTGAGTGCTTTGCCTCGTTGTTATGTGATAGATCGAGAGGGCAAGATTGTTCTGAAAACAGACAATGGAGTGGAAGTGAAACAAACTTTGGAAAATCTGATGGAATAATAAATAGATTTCTGTAAACCAAATAAACCAAAACCAACATGTTAGTTAAATCTTATGCTGCTGCTGTGCAGGGTATTTCTGCTACAATCATAACTATAGAGGTAAATTGTACAAAAGGTATTCAATTCTTTTTGGTTGGCTTACCGGATATTGCTGTACGTGAAAGTCATGAACGTATCATTTCTGCTCTTCAGGTAAGCGGTTATAAATTCCCCCGTAACCGGATTGTTATTAATATGGCTCCGGCAGATATCCGTAAAGAGGGATCTTCTTACGATCTTCCTCTTGCTATAGGTATCCTTGCTGCGGCAGAGGAGTTGGATGCCTCGCGACTGGACAGGTTCCTTTTGATGGGAGAGTTATCTCTGGATGGCAGTGTTTTGCCTATTAAAGGGGCATTGCCAATAGCAATTAAAGCTCGCGAAGAGGGATTTAAAGGATTGATTATTCCCAAGCAAAATGCCCGTGAAGCTGCAGTTGTAAATGATTTGGAAGTGTATGGCGTTGAATCAATTAAAGAAGTTATCGAATTCATAGCAGGTAAACGGGAGTTACAACCTGTGATTGTAAATACGCGGGAGGAATTTTATGCCCGTCAATGCCTATTTGATTCGGATTTTTCGGATGTAAAAGGTCAGGAAAATGTAAAGCGGGCGATGGAAGTTGCTGCAGCAGGAGGACATAATTTGATTTTGATAGGGCCTCCGGGGAGTGGAAAATCGATGCTTGCCAAGCGGCTTCCTTCCATACTGCCTCCCTTTACCTTACAGGAATCATTGGAAACGACCAAGATACATTCGGTTGCAGGTAAGATTGGCGTGGAGACTTCATTGATGATCCAGCGCCCTTTCCGTTCCCCTCATCATACGATTTCAAATGCAGCTATGGTTGGTGGGGGAGCTTTTCCTCAGCCCGGAGAGATTAGTTTGTCTCATAACGGAGTACTTTTCCTGGATGAGCTGCCGGAATTTAACCGTAGTGTCCTAGAAGTGATGCGACAACCTTTGGAAGACAGGAAAATTACTGTATCCAGAGCCCGTTTTTCAGTAGAATACCCGGCTAGCTTTATGTTGGTTGCCTCGATGAATCCTTGTCCTTGCGGATATTATAATCATCCGGATCGTCCTTGTCTTTGTTCTCCGGGTACTGTACAGAAATATATGAACCGAGTATCTGGCCCTTTGCTGGACCGAATTGATATTCAGGTAGAGGTGGTACCTGTCCCTTTTGAAAAAATTTCGGAGCAACGCTTATCTGAATCAAGTGCTGCAATACGGGAGCGAGTTGTGAGTGCTCGTTCTATTCAGGAGGAACGTTTTTCTTCGTATGAAGGGGTTTATTGTAATGCACAGATGACTTCCCGTTTACTTCATCAATATGCAGTTCCGGATGCAACAGGACTGGTCTTATTGAAAACAGCGATGTTACGATTAAATTTGTCAGCTCGGGCTTATGACCGTATTCTTAAGGTATCCCGTACAATCGCAGACCTTGATGCTTCTCCCGATATTGAAGCCCGGCATCTTGCAGAGGCTATTAACTATCGTAATCTGGATAGGGAAAACTGGGGATTGTAGTTTATTTAGCTCTTTCTATATTCAAGAGGCCCCATCCCCACATGCCGTTTGAAATATTTACCGAAAAAAGACATGTTTGTAAAGTTTAATGAGTAAGCAATATCATGTATTGACAAATCAGTGGATTTTAGTTGGGATTTCGCATCCATAATTACCATTTCTGAAATAATTTCGATACAGGTTTTGCCCGTTACTTGCTTTACGGTAGTACAAAGATGTGCATGGGTGATGTTTAATTTACGTGCATACCAGGCAACATTCCGCTCTTTGCTGTAGTTTTGCATCACTAATTGCCCGAATTCCTTAGCTATTTGTTCACTTTTGGAAAGTGGGGCCTTTACGTAAGCTTTATCCCTGTACATGGCGCCAACTCCGAGGTGCATACCGGAAAAAAGATGAGAAGTAATTTCACGGCTCAGTTTTACTTTACAAAAATCATATGTTTTTATAAGTAGAGAGAAATAATCTTCCAATAACAAAGCCGCATTTTCTTTTAAAGAGATAACGGGCCTCTCCTTTATGAGATAAATCATATCCATAGCAGCCTTTAACATGTTTACATGTTCTAGAAATTCGGAAGAATATCCCATAAAGTATATTTTTAGGTCTCCTTCAACTTTATGTATCTGAAAAATACTTCCTGGTAAGATTGTAACAAAATCAAAAGCTTTAACATTGATTCTGTTTAAATCTATTGATGCTTCTATTTCTCCCTGCATGCACAATACAAATATTTCCGCCTTTAAGCGACATGGATAATTGGTATACAAACTGAGTATCTCTCTGCTAATATCCGTTCCGATAATCATGTCATCAGGAAGATCTATTTTGGGTATGTCATTTTCCATATAGAAGAGTGTTTTAATGTTTACAAAGATAAGTGGATTTTGATAAAGATAACCGGAATGTTCTAAAAAATGGAACACTTTTTCAGAAAGTATGTTTCTTTGTTGCAAGAAATCAGGTATTTGTATTGTGTGTGTTCTGTGGGATTTTAAAAAAAGAATATATAATAATATAAATAGACCTTGTGTGACTTTTGGGATTCTTATTTCTTTGCACTTAATTTTAATAGCTAAAGGGGGATAAATCTAATGAGCCGATGTTTTTGGTAAAATAGGTTTATATGCATAAAAATGAAAGAGAGTAAATTGATACAACGTTATTTAGGATATATAACGTACTTTTTCTGTATTCTGATTTCTGCCATAATCTTTTTTTCGTGTAATTCAGATAGATTTGGTGAAGTAGAAAATGCCGGTATATTACAATTGTCTTTGATGACTGATACTACGGTTGTAAATAATGGAGCTGTAGTGACTCGTTCTACGTCTTTTGATTGGACTCCTTTTCTGGATACCGAAAAATATAAGATTGAAATTCTTAAAGGAGAAGAGAATACTGTTGTTAGAACATTTGAGCAGTATAAAGATATGCCGGATATTATAGAACTGGAACGGGGTAATTATAAGATTCGGGCATCTTTTGGAAAACAAGTTCCGGCAGCGTTTGAGTCTCCTCATTTTCAGGGAGTTTCAGGGTTTATCATTAAACAGGATATGACAACTAAATTGGATGTTACCTGTGCATTAACAAATGCACGGGCAACCGTTTATTATACTGATAGTTGTAAAATGGTATATCCTAAATATGCAGTTGCATTTGAGACAACTCATACAACCGAACCGTTTGAGTTTATTCAAGATGAAACTCGTTCCGGTTGGTTCCAGGTAAATGAAAATGGAGAAGATTTGAAAGGCGTATTAACTGTTACTCCTGATGAAGGAGAAATGAAACAATTTTCAGTTACTGTTCCTTCTGTAAAGCCGAAGGATGATATTCGTTTGACTTTTAATTCGACTCCTGATACACGCCCGGATAGAGGTTTGACTGTTAGAATAACAATTAATGATAAGACAATAGAAAAGCCTCTTTATATATATGTCCCGGATTATATGTTGCCTGTAAATGGTCCATTGATGGAACCTGTTGGGTTTGCCAATGAAGATCCTATTGTACTGGGAACTGATGACATTATAGGAGAAGCAAATGTTAAGATATCTGTTCCTGGAACAATTGAGAACTGTAGGTTATTGATATGGGAAGATCAGGCAGAAGCTAAAGAATATGATTTAGCTCATTTGGACGATACAGGTAAAGCAGATTTACTGGCGAAAGGTTTTGTTCTGCCGGATATTTGGCATAAAAAGCAGGCTACTATAGATTTTAGGTCTGTGATTGAAAGACTACCACGTATTTCAGAGCGGGAAACAAATGTAAAGTTGTATAACTATCAACTTATTGTGACAGATTCACTTGTGAATGCGCATACAAGTAAACCTTTGACCTTAGTTGTAAAAATGGTACCGGATGTGGCTCCTAAAATCACTTTGTCGGATGGTTTTATCAGTTCTCAGGCTATTCGCGTAACAGAAGGGGGCATTATCTATAATGATGGTGTTAAAATTAATCCTGAATATAAAGCTACGATAAAGTCTACAGGGGAATTATCGGCATGTTTATTAAAAATTACGGATGCAACAGGAATGGTAAATAGTTATAATTTGACTAATGGAGAACTTGTCCCTGGCATCAAATATAATTTGAAAGAATCTGTCCCTTATGTGAATTTTAAAGAGCTCATTTCATCTTTGGTTTTAGATGATGATAATATTAAACGATATGAATATGAACTGACTGTTCAGACTGAATTTGAAGGTTCAACTTATGAAGATGTAAAAACTCTTATTGTGGATTTGATTCCTCCGAAGTTTGAAATGTCGATGAATGGAGATAAAGAGGAAAATGGTGATGCTTTTGCAAAATGGGCTGTATTGAGAGCAACAGCGACAACATGTGATGCTTCTAAATTATCCTTTCAACTTTATAAGAATGGACAATGGACAGATATAAATGATCAAATTGATGGAACATTGGTTGTGAAAGGAGATGTTACATCTGCTGTTTTAACTGGTCTTGAGGCTGAAACGCAATATAGGGTAAGAGCTAAGTATGGCAATCATGTTTCGGAGGAAATGACATTTACCACAGAAGTTGCTAATATGAATATCCCAAACAGAGGTTTCGAGAGTTGGTATAGTGAAGATGGAAAAGTTTGGAACTCATTTGGGAAAAAAGGTCCATATTGGTATTATTGGTATCCGTGGGATAAACAGGATGCTGGCACTCAGGGGTGGAATACTATCAATTTAAAGACGACTAATGCGGATTGGAAATATCAATATAATTCTATTTCTGGAACAATGAGAACTACAGATAAATATAATGGTGATTATGCAGCATTAATTAGGACGGTAGGCTGGGGTAGTAGTAATACGGCTACAGGTAGTGCTAATGCAGCTTATGTTGATCCTGGGTATTTGTATTTAGGATCATTTGATTCGGAAAGTAAATCTCCTGATTATGGATATGAATTTACTTCACGTCCTAAAGGTTTTGGTTTCTATTATAAATATGAAACAAAAAATGACCAACTTTTAGCTGAAATTGTTGTGCAGAATAGAAAGAACGGAGATATACTAGAACTTGGACGTGGTACATTCAGAAATGCATCAAATGTAAATAGTTACATTTATCAAGAAGTTCTAATAGATTATAATAAAGATCTGAGTTTGAAAGCAACACATATTTATATTGTTTTTAAATCAGGAGATAAAACTTCTAATGATACATTAATAGAAGTTCCTCCTTTCGCTAACTTGAGTGATGGAAAATTTGTAGGAAGTCAGCTTTATGTGGATGATGTAGAGTTGATTTATTAAAAATAATAGTATGTATAGAATATATTGTAATATGTTATTGTTGTGTAGTTTTTTCTTTGCTACATTCATAATGTCATGTTCTGATGATAGAATATTGGGAGCGCAAGGTTCCCTTTCCCTCTTTATGGACACCAAAAGCGAAACAGACATCCCTGTCATAATGAAATCAACATCTACTGTAGATGTTGACACATTCCATATTGTAATAAAAGATGCCAGCGGACAGGCGATTAAACAAAATTTTGACACTTTTGAGGAGTTAAAGAAAGAAGGAATGCCTCTTTCTCTTCCAATAGGTTCTTATATAGCAGAGGCTTTTTCCGGTGATTTGCCGGAAGCTGCTTTTGAAACACCTTGCTTTAGAGGGAAAAAAGAATTTGTGATTGAGGAAAATACAGTGACAGAAGTAAAATTGCAATGTTCTCATCAGAGCATTAAGGTTTCTTTAAAATATACGGATGAATTTTTGAATCTGATTAATCCGGATTTTAAAGTTTCTGTTACAAATAGTAAAGCAGAACTCCTATATACAAAGAATGAAACGCGTTCTGGTTTTTTTGCGGTAAGTCAATTGTTTACAGTTCATGTAACAGGCACAGCAAAAGAATTTGGCACACGTGTTGATTTTGCAGGAGATTTGAAACATATGGAAAATGGAGTAGAACAGGAATTAAAGGCTGGTGATCATTTGATTGTGACATTAGATGCTTATAAAGAGACTCCTGTAGTAAAATCAGTACAAGTATTATGAGAATAATGTATAAAATTGCTTTGTTAATCTCATTGGTATCAAGCGTTATCTCTTGTGAGATGAAAAAAGAATTGACAGGAGGTTTGAAACCTGTTGATCCTAGTGAACTTCCTGCAGATCCGGCAATAACAGGGGCTTTGGATTTGAAACTAAACCTTCAGCCTGAAAGCGATACTCCGGAATCAAAAGCAAAGGCAGAAGTGGCAGCAACGGTAGATATAAATGATTTTAACGTACAAATTATGGATTCTGCCGGAAAGGTGGTTCAACATTTTGATTCTTATGGAGAATATTTGAATGCAGAAGAGTTGTTGTTGGATAAAGGAAAATATACAATCCGTGCTTCTTGGGGAAAATTGTATGAGGCCGCTTTTGACGCTCCTTATTTTGTTGGCGACACTGTTTGTGAGATAGAGCCTGGTATAATTAGTTCTATAAAAGCAGATTGTTCTTTAAAAAATTCCAAAGTCAATGTAGAGTATAATGAGGATTTCCTGAAAATATTTAAAGACGATTATTCTGTTGTTGTTACGAATGGTACAGGAATTCTTTCAATGGGGAAAGATGAACAGAGAGTTGCTTATTTTCGTTCCGGGGGAAATATTAATTTGGCAATAAATGCTACAACAAAGGAAGGATTGGATGTCATATCTAAACATAAGATAGTCAATACAGAGCCTAATACGTTGTATAATATATCTTTAGGACTTGATGTTTCTGTAGACTCCATTATCGATCAACTCGCAAAACCCGGAATTAAGGTTGATATAGCGATGCATACTCGTGATACTATCATAAATATAGAAGCCCCGGCTTTACCTCCTGATCCGGATGACGGAACGGATGAACCGGGAGATGAGTCAATTTCGATAGTAGGTACAGGCCTTGATTCTCCGGTGGAAATGACAGAAGAGGAAGCTCTTGCGGGAACTGTTCCTGTTAAAGTCACAATTAAAGCTCCTTCAGGATTGAAGAATATTGTTGTAAAAATAATAGCTCCTGAATTGGAAAAAATATTGGGAGAAGAGAATCCTTTTGATCTGATTAATTTAACACCAACGATGACATCTATATTGGATGGGGTTGGATTAGTTCGACCAAAAGAAGGAGATAAAGAGTATACGTTGGATGTAACGGGATTCATGAAGTTAATGGGTGGTGCAGGTGAGTATAAGTTTCAGGTAAAAGTTACTGATACATCTTTAAGTAGTTTAGAGAAAACATTGACTGTAATTATTAATAAGTAGAGAAGATGAAACGATATACAAGCTGGCTGTTGTTCTTTTTACTCCTTTTCATATCCTGTGAGGAGAAAAATAATTTGGTAGAAGAAGGATTCCTTTATATCAGTACTTCTAAAGATATGAATGTAGTAACTAGGTCTGCTGTTGATGATGAAGTTATTAGTGTGGCTGTTTGTAAGGCGGCAACAGGTGATACAATAAAGTTTTTCGAAGATTATGCAAAAGAGTTGGGTTCTGGAAAGGTTCAGTTGCCTGTGGGCTTGTATTATGTGAAAGCAGGGACAGTATATGCAGGTAAAGCAGCTTTTGATAAACCTTTCTATTTTGGAATTGATACAATAGAAGTAGTGAAAGCTACGTTAAGGGAATCAGAAGTTATTTGCTCGTTGGCTAATGTAAAAGTAACGGTAAATTACTCGGATTTATTAAAGCAATATTTTATTGGATATAAGACAACAGTAAGTAATACAAGTGGAGAACTGAGTTTTGAGGAAGAAGAAACTCGTGCCGGATATTTTACTCCTGGTAAATTAAATATAGTATTGGATTTAGTAAATAATAATGGTACTGCTTATAAGATCGTGAAAGAGATTTCCGGAACAAAAGCACGGGAGCATTATCGTTTAAATTTCTCTATTGGAGAGACACCGGATAGCCCTGAAGCCGGAGGAGACTTTAATGTTACAGTCAACGAAAAGACTAATGATATTGAATGTACGTTGAATGTTCCTGTCTTTACGGATGACCATGGGAGGAATATGCCTAAAATAGTTACGATGCCGGAGAAAGAATTGAGCATAAAAGAAACAAATCCGGCAGGAGCATTATTAACCTCCGAAATAACATCTAAGAACGGTCTGCAGGTTCTTGCTTTAAAATTTGCTTCTAAATATTTTAATGAAGAAAAAGGGATACCCGCTTACGTTGACTTAATGACTGTGAATGAAGAGATAAGGGGTAAACTGATAGAATTAGGTATTGCTTTTCCTCAATTGTCGGAAATCACAACGGATGCAACATTAGACTTTTCAGCAATGTTGACGAAGCTACCTCTTTTGGATGGAAAGAAAACATCTCATTCAGTTACAATTGTAGCCCGGGATAATTTGGGACAGCAAGTGGAAGAATCTGTAAATATAGAGGTCAGGCCGAATGTATCAGTAACTGCAAATATAAGTGCCTGGTCAAGATTTGCTTTCTTGAAAATAACAGCAGGTTCACCTGATAATATTATTGTAAAGTATAAACAGAAAGATGTGGCTTCTGAAGAGGAGCAAATAATTCAAGTAGATCCGGCAACTGTTGTTGTGAATTCGGATGGTGATTATGTCGCAGAATGTATACTTCCTAATTTAGAGGTGAATACTTCTTATGATTGTAATGTTGTCGCAGATATTGAAACCCCTGTAAGTTTTGATTTTACAACTCAGGAAGAGCCTGTTATTCCGAACATGGATTTTGAAGAATGGAATGATATTTACCCAAATAAAGAGGGTAAGAATATGTATTGGGCTACAGGCAATGATGGTGTGAAAATGGCTGGGAAAAGTCCTAACACGACACAAGTTGAAGATTGCCAAAACGGGTTACATGCTGTAAGGATGGAGTCTTTAGGTGATGTTATGCTAGCCGGTACTGCTGCAGGAAATTTATTTATAGGTTCTTTTAATGTAAATATGTCAAATCCTGCATCAAGTCCTTCTTTTGGTAGAGACTATTCTGGTAGGCCGACCCGGTTAATAGGATATTATAAATATAATCCAGCGGATGCAACATATGGTTCATATACTGATGAAGAAGATAAAGATATGACTAAAGATATTGCTGATATTTATATCTGGTTAAAAGATGCTTCTGGTAAACAGATTGCTTACGGACGTTTTAATTCCAGCCAGAAAGTTGATGAGTATACAAAATTTGAGATAGATATAAAATACACAGAAAAGAATGTGATTCCTAAAACAATAGCGATTGTTATGTCATCAAGTAAATATGGTGGAATATTTACAGGTTCAAAGGTTACAGGCAAAATGGGTATTGGAAGTGTGCTATATGTCGACAACTTATCGTTATCTTTTGATTATAATGAAAAATCTTTTAAATAATATGATAAAAAATATCTTGTATATTCTTTGCCTGGTTATTTTTCCTCTATCTGTTTTCGGAAAAGAAGCCAAAGATACTAAATACGATCGTGGGATCGTGATGAAAACTTTTATTCCGAAAGGGCAATGGATGGTAGGTACTACCTTTTCATATTCGGAGCATGTAGATGATAATTTTGAATTTTTGTCTGTTTTGAAAGATATAGACAGTGAAGGATATACATTCAAAATAACCCCTTTAGTCAGTTATGCTATTCGGAATAACATCTCGATTGGAGGGCGTTTAGCGTATTCCCGTTCTTATACAAAGTTGGATAATATCAGCTTATCATTAGGTGATGATTTGAGTTTTGACATAGAGGATTATCATGATGTATCCCATACTATTTCCGGTGCAGTCTTTTTGCGGACATATTTGAATCTTGGGGATAGTAAACGTTTTGGTTTATTTAATGAAGCACGGGTAACTTATGGTTATTCAACCAGTAAGTCTACCAGTGGTACAGGTGTTGATTTGAGCGGTGTACATCAATTGAAGCACTCTTTGAATATTGGTGTGGCTCCTGGGTTGACAGTTTTCATTAATGATTATGCAGCAGTGGAAGCATCAGTAAATGTAGCCGGTTTGGATTTTAAATGGTATGACCAGACAAAAGACCAGGTTTATAAAGGTTCCCGTCATGCCAGTTCTGCAAATTTTAAAATAAATCTTTTGTCGATAGATTTAGGAATTGTCTTTTACCTGTAAAAAGAAATGAGAAATAAAATCATATATCCGGGGTTGTGGTTCTGTTTATTTTTTCTCTTGTCAAGTTGTATAGAGAATGATATACCGTGTCCTATAATTAAAGGTGAGATATTGAAATTTGAGGTCGATGGAATGGTTTCTTCTAAAATAGATGTAGAAACTAATACAGTGAAAGTTAAAATTGCTGATACGATTGATTTGAAAGATGTACGCATAAAAACATTGGAAATTACATCGGGCATGACCTTGATTCCGGATTCAAGTAAATGTATTGATTTTATTCATTTCCCGGATACGGGATTTTCTTCTGTAGATAGTATGCCTCAGTTGGTCAATACTCGTATGAATTTTAGGGAACCGGTATCTTTTCTTTTAAAACTTTACCAGGATTATTGGTGGACTGTTTCTGTAGAGCACGATATAAACCGGATTATTAAAGTAAAGAATCAGGAGGGTACCCCGCTTGTCGATGCTGTGACAAAACATGTTATTATTTATGTAGATGGAGCAAAACAGCCAACCTTTGATAATATAGAGATAGAGAGCTTGCAATTAGGAAGTTCTGTGGCCGTAACAGTTCCTGAACCGACAGAAGTCCATGATTTTAGGCGTCCTCGGTTTTTTGAAGTCACTACCTTCGGAGTAACGGAGAAATGGACTGTTAGTGTTTTACACCAGAATGAGGACGAGAAAACGGCAGAAGTATCAGTGTGGGCTAAACGTGTTTATCTGAGAGGAAACACGAAAAATAATTCAGTTGTAATTCGTTATAAAGAGAAAGAAGCAGAAGAGTGGGATTCTGTTTTATCTCATGAAATCTCGTTTGAAGAGGATACTTATTTGGCGATGATGACACATTTGCAACCTCAGACTACTTATCAATATGAGGTAATTGTCGATGGAAAATCTGAAGGAATAAAAGAAATTACTACTGAAACAGTCTTGCAAGTACCAAACCTGAATTTTGATAATTGGATAGCGGCTAATGGAACATATTATCCAAATAAAGACTTAGATGACAATTATTTCTGGGATTCAGGGAATGGAGGGGCAAAAACAGCTGGTAAGACTCCAACGGAAGAAGAAAAGCGAAATGTAATTAAAGGTTCTGCCGCATATCTTCATTCTGAATATGCGATGGTAGCGTTTGCCGCCGGTAATATTTATACGGGACAATTTATTAAAGCGATTATGGATATTAAAAATCCGGGAGCTGAGTTGGATTTTGGAAGACCGTATTCAGGCCGTCCTTCCGGAATGAAAGGATATTATAGTTATCGTCCCGGGACAATTGATTATGCAGGTCCTGCATATAGCGAGATGATGGGGCAAAAGGATTCTTGCCATATTTATATCGCATTATTTGACTGGACGCAACCTTTCAGGGTGAATACTCAAAAAGGACAGTTTGTTGATTTGAGCTGGAAGAACGAGTCTATGATTGCTTTTGGAGAATTTAAAGCCGGTACGGAGAATAAGGAATATAGCACCTTCAATATTAATCTTCAATACCGGGATTATTTTACGAAGCCTACTTATGTTTTGATTGTGGCTTCTGCAAGTAAATATGGCGATTACTTTACCGGAAGTACCAGCAGTGCATTGTATCTGGATGAGTTTGAGCTGGTATTTGAGTAATACATTTCAAATTATTCCTTACCTTTGTGCCTCAAAAATAGAACAAAAGGTATGGAAAAGCGATTTAAAAGAACGCTGATAACAACAGCGTTGCCGTATGCTAACGGACCGGTGCATATTGGTCATTTGGCGGGGGTATATGTGCCTGCTGATATTTATGCGCGTTATCTTCGGTTGAAAGGGGAAGAAGTACTGATGATTGGCGGCTCGGATGAGCATGGGGTACCTATTACTCTGAGAGCAAAGAAAGAAGGGATAACTCCACAGGATGTAGTGGACCGGTATCATGGCATTATCAAGAAATCTTTTGAAGATTTCGGGATAACTTTCGATATCTATTCCCGCACTACTTCAGCTACGCACCATCAGATGGCTTCGGATTTCTTCCGTACCTTATATGATAAAGGCGAATTTATTGAGAAAACAAGCGAACAATATTACGATGAGGAAGCTAAACAATTCCTTGCCGACCGTTATATAACCGGAACATGCCCTCATTGCGGTAACGAGAAAGCCTATGGCGATCAGTGTGAAGCCTGCGGTACCTCGCTTAGTCCGACAGACCTGATCGACCCGAAGTCGGCAATCAGTGGAAGCAAGCCCGTGATGAAGGAAACCAAACACTGGTACCTGCCTCTTGACAAATGGGAACCTTTCTTGCGCGAATGGATTCTGGAAGGTCATAAAGAATGGAAACCGAATGTATACGGACAGTGTAAAAGCTGGCTGGATATGGGACTTCAGCCACGCGCAGTAAGTCGCGACCTGGACTGGGGCATACCTGTGCCGGTGGAAGGCGCCGAAGGTAAAGTGCTCTATGTCTGGTTTGATGCTCCTATCGGATATATCTCCAATACAAAAGAATTGCTTCCCGATTCTTGGGAAACGTGGTGGAAAGATCCGGAAACAAAGATGGTTCATTTTATCGGTAAAGATAATATCGTATTCCACTGCATCGTATTTCCATCGATGCTGAAGGCGGAAGGTTCCTATAACCTTCCGGAAAATGTACCTGCAAATGAGTTCCTTAACCTGGAAGGTGATAAAATCTCCACATCCCGTAACTGGGCTGTATGGTTGAATGAATATCTGGTAGATATGCCGGGTAAGCAGGATGTATTGCGTTATGTCCTAACTGCTAATGCCCCGGAAACAAAAGATAACGACTTTACCTGGAAAGATTTCCAGGCACGCAACAATAACGAGCTGGTTGCTATTCTGGGTAACTTCGTGAACCGTGCCCTTGTTCTTACCGAAAAATATTTTGATGGCAAAGTACCTGCGGCTGGAGAGTTGACCGACTATGACCGTCAGACTATGACCGATTTTGCAAATGTGAAGGAAGATGTGGAGCGCCTGCTCGATGCATACCATTTCCGTGATGCACAAAAAGAAGCGATGAATCTGGCACGTATCGGTAATAAATACCTTGCTGACACGGAACCTTGGAAACTGGCTAAAACGGATATGTCGCGCGTGGCAACTATCATGAATATCGCTTTGCAGATTACGGCAAACCTGGCTATTGCTTTTGAACCGTTCCTGCCTTTCAGCATGGAACGTTTGAACAAGATGCTGAATGTACAGCCGCTGGGTTGGGATCGTTTAGGCTCTACCGATTTGCTGGAAGCCGGCCATCAGTTAGGTAAATCCGAACTTTTGTTTGAAAAAATGGAAGATAGCGTAATTGAGGCACAAGTACAGAAACTTCTCGATACCAAGAAAGCAAATGAAGAAGCAAATTACAAGGCAAAACCAATCCGTGAAAACATTGAGTTCGATGACTTTATGAAATTGGATATCCGTGTAGGAACCATTCTTGAATGTACAAAAGTTCCAAAAGCGGATAAACTGCTTCAATTCCGTATTGACGACGGCCTGGAAAAACGTACGATTGTTTCGGGAATTGCCCAGCATTATGCCCCGGAAGAACTGGTAGGTAAACAGGTTTGTTTTGTAGCAAATCTGGCTCCCCGTAAATTAAAAGGCATCGTATCCGAAGGTATGATTCTTTCTGCTGAGGATTTTGACGGAAAACTGTCTGTCATCACTCCGCAAAAAGAAGTAAAACCGGGAAGCGAAGTAAAATAAGGTTACTTATATATAGGCTAAGATAGCCAGAGAGTGACCCCAAAAAGTTATGCAAATGAATATTGCATAGCTTTTTGGGGTCGCTTCGTATACAATCAGGTGGAAAGAGCAGTCTTATTCTTCATAGTTATGGTTTTCTGAATTCATAGTTATGATTTTCAAAAACCATAACTATGAATTAGGAAAAAGTGTCCTGTCTATAGAGCTTGTTTAGATTTGTGTCTTTAATTTTTTTTACGGCATATATAATAATATATATTCAAGTCCGTTTATAAAAACAGAAAGAGGGAAATAGAGGGTAGGCATTAATAAAAGCACACAAGAAACTCTACTTGTAAAATTGCAATTTACAGTGGACCTTAACTATGGAAAGGGAGGAAGACAGGCAGGTTCTGTTCTTCCTCCCTGTTTTTATTTGCTATAGAACTGGTTTATTGTGGTTTTTCAGGTTCAACTCCTTTAGATATATATAAACGTGTTATCTTTGTCATATGTTTGTTATTCCCATATCGGGAGTGACGAACCTTTATGTATCTGGATGGCAATTAAAAACAGGAGGACCTTTCAAAGGGAAATATAATTATGAGAGTAGCGATAGTAGGGACTGGCTATGTAGGGCTTGTGACAGGAACCTGTTTTGCAGAAATGGGAACAGATGTTTTTTGTGTGGATGTAAACACGGAAAAAATAGAGAATCTGAAACAAGGTATTATTCCAATCTATGAGCCCGGACTTGAAGAAATGGTACGGCGTAACCAGCAAGCAGGTCGTTTGCATTTTACCACGAATTTGACGGAATGTCTGGATAAGGTTCAGGTCCTGTTTTGTGCTGTTGGTACTCCTCCCGGCGAAGACGGCAGTGCTGATCTTACATATGTGCTGGATGTAGCGCGTATGGTCGGACAGCATATGAAACAACACCTTCTTATTGTAAATAAAAGTACGGTGCCGGTAGGTACGGCTCGAAAGGTTCGCCAGGTTATTCAGGAAGAGTTGGATAAACGGAATCTGAAGATTGAGTTTGATGTGGCATCCAATCCGGAATTTTTGAAAGAAGGAGCAGCCATCAAGGACTTTATGAGTCCGGACCGGGTGGTTGTCGGAGTGGAATCCGATAGGGCGAAAGAATTGATGACGCGTTTGTACCGGCCTTTCCTGTTAAATAATTTCCGTGTTATTTTTATGGATGTGCCTTCTGCCGAAATGACTAAATATGCGGCTAATGCAATGCTTGCCACCCGTATCAGTTTTATGAATGATATTGCCAACCTGTGTGAGATTGTTGGCGCCGATGTCAATATGGTTCGTAAGGGAATCGGTTCGGATGCCCGTATAGGTAATCGTTTCCTGTATGCCGGTTGCGGATATGGAGGTTCTTGTTTCCCGAAAGATATAAAAGCGCTTATCAAGACTGCAAAACAATATGCATATGATATGCGTATCTTGGAAGCTGTTGAGGATGTAAACGAGAAACAGAAATCAATCCTGTTTCATAAGTTGAATAATTATTTCAAAGGGGATTTACAACACAGGCGGGTTGCAATCTGGGGACTTGCCTTTAAACCGGAGACGGACGATATGCGTGAAGCCCCTTCATTAGTACTTATAAACAGGTTGTTGGCTGCCGGTTGTAACGTCTATGTATACGACCCGGTGGCAATGGACGAAACGCGTCGTCTTTTGGGGGATAGCGTTCATTATGCTAAAGATATATATGACACGGTTGTGGATGCCGATGCTTTGCTTCTGGTTACGGAATGGAAAGAATTTCGCCTGCCTTCCTGGTCGGCAATAAAGAAACTGATGGCTACCCCGGTAATCCTTGACGGACGCAATATTTATGATGCTGCCGAGCTGGAAGAGAATGGTTTTATTTATCATTGCATCGGCAGATAAAAAAATAAACTATGATAACCCGATTATACAGAACACTTGTCTCTGAGCAAGTCCGGCAATCCATTTATAATGCTTTTCTGGGTGATTTCCTGTCTGCATACCGGAGAACCCGGGATTGGTTAAGATGTAAAGGCTATTATTTATATTATTCTGTTATCAAACCGGAGACAGAAAAGGAGCAGGCATTCTGGATATTAGGAAAAACAGGCCCGACGCCTTTCCCTTATTTGTGGAAGAAAGAATATGATCGTTTGCAAATTGATGTGGCTGTAGATGCGGAAAACGGATTGCCATATGTGTATCATAAAGGGAAGAGGCTTTATTTCAGGCGTGATATGTTTCATCGCGTATCCGGTTCTTATAAAGAGCTATTAATGGAGCAAGACAGCCGCTGTGCCCATCGCTATGTGGAATCTTATCAGGAATTGAAGGGAAAGACCTTGCTGGACATAGGCTGTGCGGAAGCTATTTTTACCCTCGATACTATCGAAGAGATTGACCATGCTTATCTGTTCGAATGCAATGAGGGATGGATTGAAGCTTTACAAGCTACATTTGCCCCTTGGAAAGAGAAAGTGACGATTGTCCGTAAATACGTTAGCGATATGAATGATGAAAATAACGTAACATTGGACGACTATTTTAAAGATAAACCTTCAGACAATTTATTTTTGAAGATGGATATAGAAGGTTATGAACGTAAGGCTTTGCGGGGAGCTTCCTGTTTATTAAGTAAGGCAAAGAATATATCCGGTTCGGTATGTGTCTATCACTTATCTGATGATGTACCTGTTATACAAGGCATATTACGAGAACATAAATTAGAAACGACCCTATGCCCCGGATATTTGTATGTTGAAAAAGAAATGCGTCCTGCCGTCATGCGGTTTAAATAATGCTTTATGGCAGAACAGACTCTAAAAGAGAAAACGGCAAAAGGGCTTTTCTGGGGTGGTATCAGCAATGGTGTTCAACAAGTGCTGGGTGTCCTAATAGGAATAATTCTCCTGAAAAACCTGACGGAAGATGATTACGGGCTGGTAGGTATGCTTGCTATTTTTATCGCGATTGCAAGTACTATACAGGAGAGTGGCTTTATTGCCGCACTGACGAACCGCCCGGTATTTAAGGATAATGATTACAATGCTGTTTTCTGGTTTAACCTGATTGTGGGTAGCAGTATCTATGTTGTTTTATATTTCTGTGCCCCCCTGATTGCCGGATTTTATAGGGAACCAGCCCTGATACCCCTTTCCCGGGTATTATTCCTTTCCATTGTCGTAGGAAGTATGGGGATAGCCCATAATGCCGTCTTATTTAAAAAGTTGATGGTAAAGGAAAGGGCAAAGGTCGATATCTTTGCTACAGCTATATCCGGTGTTATCGGTATCTATATGGTATTAAACGGTTATGGTTATTGGGCTTTGGCGATACAGACTTTGGCTGCTTCGACTTTGGGAACTCTTCTCCGTTGGTATTTCTCCCCTTGGCGACCTGGCTTTTCGATAGATTTTACTCCTGTAAAGGAGATGTTCGGATTTAGTTTTAAGATGCTGGTATCTTCCATTGTGAGTCAGGTTCAGATAAATATATTCTCTGTATTGCTCGGTAAGTTCTATACGAAAGCGTATGTGGGCTTCTATTCGCAGGGAACGAAATGGGCAGGAATGGGAACCCAGGTTATTAATGGAATGATTTACAGTGTGGCACAACCGGTGTTTGTGCAAGTCCAGTCTGAAAAAGAGCGTCAATCCCATATGTTGAGGAAGATGGTACGTTTTATCTCTTTTATTTCTTTTCCGGCATTGTTGGGGCTGGCTTTTATCAGCCGCGATTTTATTACAATTATAAACAGTAACTTTTTACCTGCTGTCCCGATATTGCAGATGTATTGCATGTGGGGATGTGTCTATCTGTTTTCCTCCCTTTATATCCAGATAATTATTGCGCATGGGCGTTCAAACTTCTATTTCTGGTGTACCCTGGTCAGTTCGATTATACAGATAGCGGTTACATTCCTAGCCTGTCCTTACGGTCTGTACTGGATAGCGATGGCAAACCTGATTGTATCTTTTCTGATTCTTTTGATTTGGCATATTTCGGTAAGCAAACTGATTCCGCTGTCATTCTTTAATTTCCTGAAAGATACGGTGCCTTATTTGCTTATTGTCTTTGTTAGCATAGTAATAGCCTGGTTGATAACAAAGCAGATAGAAAATCTATATATAAAGCTGATAGCGAAAGTATTGTTGGTTGCCGTATTTTATGTGGCGGCAATGTGGTTTTCGTCTGCTGTCATATTCAGGGAAGTGTTGTCTTTTCTTCTGAAAAAGAAACAATAGCCAGTCGTATATAAATGGAACAAGAAATAATAGTCAGTATTTGTATCCCGGCATATAAGCGTGCCGATTTTTTAGAGAGGTGTCTGGATTCGATTCTTCAACAGTCCTTTCAGCAGTATGAAATTGTTATCACTGACGATTCTCCTACAGATGAACTGAAGCCGTTGAGTGAAAAGGACGAGCGGATTGTTTATGTTAAGAATGAACAGCCGTTGGGTAGTCCTGCCAATTGGAATAAAGCGATATCTCTTGCAAAAGGGAAATATATTAAGATTATGCATCATGATGACTGGTTTTCATCTCCGGATGCGTTATCCCGCTTTGTGCAGGCATTGGAAGAAAATCCATCCTCTCTGTTTGCCTTTTCTGCATCCAGGCAAGTAGGAAAAGACAAAGTAATAAACAGGCCGATATTGACAAAAAAGGTATCAAAGCTGCCCTATATTCCGGAAATATTGTATGATAAGAATTGCATAGGAGCTCCCAGTGTGACTATTTTCAGGAACAATCAGGGGCTTTACTTCGATGAACGTCTGATATGGTTGGTGGATACCGAGTTTTATATCCGGATGCTGAGGATGAATAAGCATTTCACGGTGATTAACGAACCCTTGATAGATGTAGGACTTAGTGAGTTCCAGATAACGAATGATTGTATTGAAAATAGCAAGTTGGTTATTGGAGAATACTTGTATATGTTTAAGAAATTATCTTTAGAAAGAAATGTGAGGGATTATATCGTCTTGCTGGATAAATTTGCCTTGTACAATATTTTCACCAATGAGGATATTATGCAGGCAGGTATTGATGCAACCTTGAGTAGTATGGAAACGGGTATTATTTATTTGTTAAAACTCAAACAAAATATAATCCGGTATTTAAAACAGTTGAAGAGGGCATTGGTATAAACGTATGGAAATTATAGTTCTTTCAGGAGGTTTGGGCAACCAAATGTTTGAGTACGCATTTTACGTAAGCAAGCGGGCGGCGGTAAATAAGAAATTATATTTAAGTGATTATTCTATCCGTAGGGAAGCAACACACAACGGGTTGGAATTAGAACGTCTGTTCGGTATCTCTTTGGGGGAGAGAAACAGATATTATGAGTTTCTTGTCCGGGTAGTTCGTAAGTTGTTGCTTTTCAAAGATAGGGGAATGATAAAATATGCAGCCCGGACCTTTTTGTCCTTATTGCGTCTGTTGGGTGTAAAGATTGTACAAGAGCAGCAGGCAGGGGTGTTTGATAAGGCTTATCTGGAAGAACAGTCCGGTTTGACCCTGACATTTGGTTTCTGGCAGAGTGAGAAATATTTTTATAACGTAAAAGATTTGATATTACGGCAATAT